>OBID01000049.1_pt1 | contig 50799 bp, 35 predicted proteins | sample 1519781 | NCBI WGS metagenome assembly OBID01 (sample SAMEA3991478, study PRJEB22521) | metagenome | biome: anthropogenic terrestrial biome; feature: sewage plant; material: sludge | place: Sweden | collected 2012-09-26 | reverse complement strand
ATCTTTATGATCACAAAGAAAACTGCCATATATTTATTAAAACCCTGACTGCCGAAACCGATGAACAGATCAATCTTGAAAAGAAAAAAAGATTTTATGATATATTTGGTGATATATGTGATGAGATCTCATTTGAACATGTATCACCTTGCTGGCCGGGATTTGATAAAGAGATGTACTCTGACACTGGTATATACGGAAACAAAATACAGGAATGTACTGTATGCCCGAGAATATTCTATATTCTTACCATTAATTCAGATGGTGCTGCCACACAGTGTATTGTTGACTGGAACAGAAAAATGCTCATAGGAGATGTTCATAACCAGACTGTACCGGAACTATGGAAAGCCATGAGAGCATGCCAGTTAGAACATTTAAAGGGCAACAGAAGAAAAATGATCGGCTGCGATGAATGTCTTGAAATTGAAACAGCTGCTGTTGATAATATTGATGACTACAGACTCGAACTTCTTGATAAGATTGAGCAGAACCAATGAGGGGATCTGAATGAAAGTACTTTTTATTGGAGGCAACGGAAATATAAGCTGGCACTGCGTTGATAAATTAATAAAGGAAGGCCATGACGTATGGGAACTTAACAGATCTGCGACCCGTACTACCAGACGGGCAGTACAGCCTCAGGTACATCAGATAATATGCGATATACGTGATACCCAAAGCGCCAGAACAAAACTGAAAAATATTCATTTCGATGTTGTTTGTGACTTTATCTGTTATAATGAAAACCATGCGCAGAAAGCTATAGAACTGTTTTTTAAAATAACAGATCAATATATTTTTATCAGTAGTGAAGCTGTATATAAGCGGTCACCTGAAATTAAGATATTTAATGAAAAGTCAGAAAAATATGCTCCCTCTGAAATAAGCGGATATGCTCAGGGCAAAGTAATGGCTGAAAATTTATTTATTGGGGCTTATCAGAACAATTATTTTCCTGTTACAAGATCGGAAGAGCACACGTCTGAACTCCAGTCACATTGGCTGAAAATTTATTTATTGGGGCTTATCAGAACAATTATTTTCCTGTTACAATCGTAAGGCCGGGATACACATATGATACAATTATGCCTGCCTCATTAGGTCATAACTGTTTTACAGCTGTTAAAAAGGTACTGGCAGGTTATCCGGTGCTTGTGTATGGTGATGGAGAAAATCTGTGCTCACCTATGCATTCAAGTGATTTTGCACGTGCTTTTACATCATTAGTCGGAAATAATGATTCAATAGGTCATTCATTTAATATTACCAGTGATAAAACAATCAAATCAAACGAAATGGCCACAATTGTTATGGATGAGCTGAATATAAAAAATAAAGAGATTATCCATATCTCATATGAAGATCTTATAAAACTTAATATTATAAAAGATATTGAAATCACAAAACAGCATATCAGTAATTATGTTTTTGATAACTCTGAAATAAAAAGATTTGCTGCCCAGTGGGAACCGAAGATTGATTTCAGGACCGGCATAAGAAAAACAATAGCATGGCTGATGGAAGACAGCCGCAGACAGCGAATTGATGCTAATTTTGATAAAGAACTGGATTTGCTGTATAAATTATATTGGAGGCATTAATATATGGAAAAATGTCCTGTATGTAAAAGCAAAGACCATACTTCTATAATGAACCTTTGTTCAAATATGAAAATATTAGGTCCTGATTTTCCTGAAACACACACAGATATTGTTTTCTGTAATAAATGCGGAATATCATACTTATATTCAGAGTCCACACAAGAGGATTATATCAGATACTATACTGATATCTCCAGACCGGTTCAGTATAAGGAGATGTTCGGAAAAGAAAATTCAGATCACTACTTCAGTGATATTCTGAAAAAAATCGTCCCGCTCATTAACAAAGACTCAGAAATTCTTGATTTTGGCAGTGGATTCAGTGAGTTAGGCGAATATATAAAATCAAATGAATACATTAATATCACCGCTCTTGACCCAAAAGAAGAATGTATTGAGTTCTGCAAAACTAAAGGATTAAAAACTTTAAAATGCAGTAGTACTGATATAGCAGATCACGTATCAGGAAAATATGATTTAATAATTATGAATCATATACTTGAACATATATGCGACCTGAATAAGACGCTTTCAGACGCAAAAAAAGTTCTGAATGATAAAGGATACATCTATATTGAGAATCCCGACATCAAAGGATATGTAAGAAACAAAGACAAAAATCCTCCATATTCTTTTTTAACATTTGAACATGTATTGCATACCAGCATGGAAGACCTTGAAAATCTGGCTGCATGTACAGGATTTATAATTGAGGATTGTGGTGAATACTTTAAAGAGGTAAGTAATTACCCTTCTGTCTGGGCTATACTTAAACCCCAGAATAATATTGATTCTTCCCGTATAAAATATAGCCGCAATCATCTTTTTATTCAGGAATACATTTCAGAATGTAAAAAAGCAATGTATAAAGTACTTGAACCTCTTATAAAATCACAGACAAAACTTATTTTGTGGGGAATAGGAGCTTCAACGGCAATACTTCTTAATGATTTCTCAAAATGTAACGTGATTCAGTTAATAGATAATAATCCTATGCGTCAAGACATCCGGTACACTATTAACCAAAAGGATTATGTAATCCAGGCACCATCAGAAATATCAGACTCTGATGCATCAATTTTTATAATGTCAGGTCCGTATAAAGATTCTATAACCAAGCAGATACGTAAAATGGGCTTTTCAAATACGCTTCTGACTTTTTAACATTAGGAGAATGAGATGAATGTTTTTAACCCGTTAGATCAGGATATAATCGAAAAATTCTGTGATAATTTTGCTGATTTAAAACAAAAATCTGTTGTATTGTATGGAGTGGGAGAAAAGACAAAACTAATATTAAAAAACTGCAAAGATTTCAATTTTGTCGGAGTAATGGACAAACAGAGTGAAGGTACACTTTTCGGACTTCCTGTTCTCGATGAACAGCAGGCAATAGAAAAAGCTGACTGTATCATATTGATCTGCGCAATTTCTAATATAGAAATAATCTATAAACGCATTCAGAACTGGACATCTGATAACAATATTCCCGTTTATCATCTTAACGGAACAGAGTTAAAGCGTGCTGACAGTCACCAAAAGCCATTTCATCTGATGTGTAATATAGATAAATATAAACAAGAAATACAATTACACGATATAATATCTTTTGACATGTTTGATACTCTGATAATGAGATACACTTTATATTCATGTGATATAGCCCAGATAATTGAGGAGAAACTTAAAATATTATATCCTGATGTGGATTTTTCACATTTTGCACAACACAGAAAACAAGCTGAACAGAATTCATATAAAAATAGACAGTGGTCATACACATTAACACATATATATGAAGAGTATACTGAACTTGAAAGTCTTGATTCATCCTGGGTCAGCATTTTAGAAAAATTAGAATTTCAAACAGAACTCGAGAATATTCTGCCACGGAATGATGTTGTAGAACTACTTGATTACGCAAAAAATAAAGGTAAAAAAATTATCCTGACTTCAGATATGTATCTTTCAACAGAACAGATTACTCTGATGCTCAGGAAAACAGATATTGATCCTTTGTTGTTTGATGATATATATATATCCAATGAATACTCTATATCTAAAGAATCAAAAGGGCTTTGGAAACTTATTTCAAATAAGTATTGTGATAAAAAAATACTTCATTTCGGCGACAATGAAGTATCCGACGGCAAATACGCAATTGAAAACAAAATTGATTATCTGCCTGTTTACAACAGTTTAAAGCTTGCAACATCGTTATTTGATAATAAGTGGATGAAATATGAATACAGCCTTTCCTGCAGATATGTAATGGGAATATTTGTTTCACATATATTAAATTCCCCGTTTAAACTAGATGAATCATGCAATATAAAAATCACCTCTCTTGAAGAGATAGGATATAATTTTTTCGGACCTGTAGTCAAATATTTTATGGATGATCTTTATCATCAGGCAAGATATAAAAACCAAAAGATCATATTCCAGGCAAGAGATTGCTGGATATTAAAACAGCTGGCTGATAAATATTATACTGAATATAACGTTGAGAGTACATATCTCCTTACTTCACGAAGAGCAATCGCACTTGCAAGTATAAAAAGCAACAATGATATTGAGCAGGTATGCAATGTTTTCATGCTCAATACAGAACATACATTAAAAAGATTTCTTAAAGTAATTTTCAATATTACAATTGATGACGATGATATACACAGCAATATATATATCAAAAATGAAGACAAGGCAGTTCTGACATCACATATTATAAAAAAATATTCAGAAAAGATACTTTCTGAAGCAAAAAGACAAAACAAATGCTTTTTTGATTATATAAACAAGTTAAAAATAGATATAAACGAACCGTTGGCCATTATAAATTTTGTAGGCAGTGGGACAACTCAGTTGTTCTTTCAGAAAACCGGATTCACCAAATTAAGTGAATATTATTATTTTGCTACGAATATTCCAAGAGTTGATAGTCAGAAATTAAACAGTATAATTTCTGTCTTCGGTGAAAGTTCGAATTTCACCGGATCAAACAATAATATCGCTGAAAGAACTATTTTCGGAGAATTTGTGTTCACTTCACCACAAAGTCAGTTCATGGGGTTTGGTGTCAATGGTGAGAGTATATTTGCAGATACTGGAATCAACAACGAATATGATTATGTAAAGGAAATACATAATGGCATTGAGAAATATATCAGAGACTTTAAAAATCTTTATATCTGCTCTTCCAAAGATGTATCTGTATTAATAAACATTATATATGGTTACCTCTTTGATAATAATATATTCTCGGTTCCGGAAACTATCAGACACACCTTCAGATTATATGACACTGTCAAATCTGACAATATATTAAGTATATGGAATTAAAAAAATGATGGGAGAAATAATTAGATGGATTCTACAAATTTAAATCTGATTAAAGACTTCTGCACAGATTTCTTTTCAGAAAAAAGAAGTGCAGTATTATGGGGATATGGTAAGCTTTGCAGAGAAATTCTGAATAATTTCAAAACTGATTTTCCGGATCTGCATATTGAAGCAATAATTGACAATAATTCAGATAATAAAAAAATTGTGTCCGGTATCCCTGTAGTTAATCCTTCACAGATAGATCTGACTAATAAAAAAATACTTATTACAACCTCATCATATTACGATGAAATCAAAGCAGATCTTGAAAAACAAGGCATGAAAGAAAATGTCGATTTCTGTGATATCAGGACATTTATTTCAGGTGCATCATGGTTTAAAAATCAGAAAGTTGTCCTGACCAAGTTGATAATTTCCATTACCACTGCATGTACATTGAACTGTAAACACTGCAGTATGTATATGCCATTTCATAAGAAAAACACTATTATGTATTCATTTGAAGAAGTGAAGCAACAGATCGATCTGTTATTTAAGTATGTAGACAATGTTATGGAACTGGTTGTTATCGGAGGAGAACCATTTTTAAATAAAGATCTCTCAAGAATAATAGAATATATGCAGGTCAATTATTCAGATCATTTTAATACATTGAATATAATAACAAACGGGACTATAATTCCTGATAAGCAATTGATTGAAACTCTTAAATATCAGAATGTTCTGGTAAACATAAGTAACTACTGTGTTAATGAAGGATATATTAACAAATTTAATCAGGTAAAATCCTTACTTGAGGAACACCAGATCAGGATCTCTGTTAACAACGAGCTTGAGTGGAAGGACTTCTCTTTTCCATATGAAGGACTGCATCTGTCTGACGAGGACGCTTACATAAATATGAATAAATGTGATCCGTATTGTCGTGGCTTCAATGATTCAAAATTTTATTTCTGCCACTTTGTATGGAGTGCTGATAAAGCAGGTATTTTTAAAGAAGATGCCTATGATTACGTTGATTTCAGTTCACTTAGCATAGATGAAAAAGAAAAAATAGTTTTAATGAACCTTTGTTATTTTAACAGCGGATATAACTCCCTGTGCCGTGAATGCGGAGGATTCAGTAATTTAAATCAAAAGATCATAAAAGCAGGCCAGCAATCATTATAATAAAAGCACCAGTTTTTTAAATATGCAGATATTCTTTTTTTAATTCTCATGAATTTTAAAAATGAATAAAAATCACACATAGGAGAATTATTAAAATGACACCTATTAATTTAGATATAATCAAAACGTTCCGTAATAATTTTTCTAATTTAAACAGTAAACCGGTTGTACTGTACGGATGCAGTGAAAGAACACAAGTAATAATTGAAAATTGCAGTGATTTTAATTTTATCGGATTAATGGATAAACAGAATAAAGGCACTTGTTACGGGCTGCCTATTTTAGATGAACAAGAAGTAACCCAAAAAGCTTATTGCATTATTATAATCTGCACTACATTTAATGTAAATATTATTTATAACCGGATCCAGGACTGGACACTTAAAAGTAATATTCCGGTTTATCATCTTAACGGAACACTGATGGAACCTAAAAAGCAGAATACCGAATCTTTAAAGATGATATGCAATATTGATGAGTATAAAAAAAGTATTAAGTCAAATGATATAATTTTATTTGAGTTATTTAACACGCTTATTATGAGAAAAACACTATATCGGTCGGATATATTTGAAATTATGCAGCGGGAACTTAAGAATTCTGATAAATGCGAGGATTTCTCATCATTTGCAAAGCTGCGATACAAAATTGAACAGGATTTTATTAAAGATAATTATTCGTACACTCTTAAAGAGATTTATTCTGATTATTGTAAAGATGCAGAGCTTGGTTCTCAATGGGTTTTAAAACTTATTGATCTGGAAATCAGTACAGAATTAAAAAATGTTATTCCGAGAACAGATGTTGTTTCTTTACTTGATTATGCAAAAAGCATAGGAAAAGAAATCATTTTATCAGCTCCTTCCTATTTATCTTCAGAACATATAAATATGATCCTGACTGCATGCAGTATAGATCATGATTTATTTGATCATACATACAATTATCTGCCACTTTCTTTGAGCATTCATGAAAACAACAATAAAAAAATCCTTTACTTAGGAAACAAAGAATTTTTAAGTAAACATGATCTATCATATAACGGATCAGAATTTTTACCGGTTTACAGCAGCTCAGAGATAGCTACTGCCTTATTTGATACAAAATGGTCCCGATACAATAATGATTTTTATTGCCGTTATGTTATGGGTGTATTTATTTCACAGTTATTAAACTCCCCTTTTAAATTGAATCAGTCCGGTAAAATAGACATTGATTCTTTAGAAGAGATCGGATATATATTCTTTGGCCCTATGGTAAAATGCTTTATGGACAAACTCTATAAACAAGCAAAGGAAAAGGGGCAAAAAATAATATTTCATGCAAGGGACTGCTGGATATTAAAAAATCTTGCAGATAAATATTACAATAAATATGACGTTGAAAGTGTATATTTTCTTATATCCAGAAGAGCTGTCGCTATTGCCAGTATCAGAAATAATGATGATATCAGACAGGTATGTGAAATTTTTAAATTTAACTGCAAACATACATTTGAAAGATTCTGCAGTATAATTTTTAACATAAGTATAGATCAGAGTGATACTTATAAGAACACACTAATTGAGGATATTGACCTGGAAGAACTGTTTACACATATAACAGATTACTATTGTGAACAAATATTTCTGCAGGCAAAACAACAGAAAAAATACTTCTTTGAATATATAAACAAATTAAATATAGACATTAATGAATCCTTAGCTATGATCAACTTTGTCGGTGGAGGAATTACTCAGAATTTCCTTGAGAAGCTTGGATTTTATAAAACATGTGAATATTATTACTTTGGTCTGAGGCCTTCAGCAACAAATATGAATAGTTTAATATCTACTGTCATTCCTGTATTCGGAGTCGGTTCTTACTACACAAGCGTGAATAATGCCGTAATAGACAGGATGCATTACGAGGAAGTTATATTTACATCACCTCAGAGTCAGTTTATGGGGTTTGATGATAATTGCATGCCGGTATTTGCAAATGAAGGTATTAATACTGAATATGATGAAATAAAAAATGTTCACTATGGAATTGAAAAATATATAAAACAAACATATGATCTCTCTATTAACTTAGAAGATATTGACCCTCAGTTTGTAAATATAATCTTCGGATATTTATTTGATGACAATATTTCATCGATATCCCAAAAAATTTATGATACTTTTAGATACGATGATATTGTTGTATCTGATAATAAAATGAATATGAATAATGATATTATTCATGAAAAACGTAGGTGATAATAATGAACAACAGTACTTTAGAAAAATGGAAAAAATCCTGGATAGGTGAAAAGAACATTGTTTTATGGGGATATGGCCAGACATGCAGATATTTTCTGGATGAGTTTAAAGAACATTTATCGATCGAAGCCATTATAGATAATGATATTTCTAAAAATGGCACAGTAGTCAATGGCATACCTATAGTTCATCCTGATCATATAGATCTGCATGATAAAAAAATAGTTGTAACAACTTACTATGAAGATATCTGCAGTCAGTTAGAAAAAGAAGGCTTAAAGGAATATACAGACTTCTGTGATATCCGTACATTTATATGCGGAAAATCATGGTTTGAAAATAATCAGGTGGTTATAAACGAACTGCATATTGCTATAACAACAGGGTGTACTCTTAATTGTAAATATTGTAATATGTATATGCCATTTCATAAAAAAGTCACAACATACTCATTTGAAGAAATAAAGTGTCAGATCGACCTTATATTTAAATTCATTGACAGGATAGTAAAATTGGTTCTGCTTGGCGGAGAACCGCTCATAAACAGAGAACTATCTGAAGTAATAGAATATCTGCAATCCAGCTATTCCGGAAAATTTGATAAAATCGAAATCATCACCAATGGCACAATAGTTCCAAATGAATCATTAATATCTGTTTTAAAGGCACCTGACATTGTAGTTACTATGAGCAATTACGATTTAAATGATACATACAGAAATAAGTTTACTGATATACGCAATATTCTTGATGAGAATGGGATCATCACCGCTGTTAATAAAGATCTGAGATGGAAAGATTTTTCGTTCCCGTATTCCAATCTTAATCTTCCAGATGAACAGGCATATAAAAATATGCATAAATGCAATCCTGTTTTCAGAGGCTTTAATGATTCTAAGTTTTACTTCTGTCATCTGGTATGGAGTTCTGATAAGGCCGGAATTTCTAAGGAACAACCGGATGATTATATAGACCTGAGCAAATCAGGGCCGTCTGCAAAAGAAAGTATTGTTCTTATGAATATGTGCTGTTTTGATAATACTTATAATTCCTTATGTAAAGACTGCGGTGGATGCAGTAATTTAAATCAGAAATATATAAAAACCGGAGAGCAGATATAACTTAGGAAATATGCCTGATTAAAAACGTACGGGTCCTTATTTGAGTAATTGGAGAGTTATTAAAATGACACCTATTAATTTAGATATAATCAAAACGTTCAGCGATAATTTTTCTCATTTAAAAAACAAACCCATTGTATTGTATGGATGCAGTGAAAGAACACAAATAATACTTGAAAATTGCAGTGATTTCAATTTTATTGGATTAATGGATAAACAGAATAACGGCACTTGCTACGGGCTGCCTATTTTAAATGAAGAGGAAGTAACCCAAAAAGCTTATTGCATTATTATAATTTCCACTACGTTTAATGTAAATATTATTTATAACAGAATCCAGGACTGGACACTAAAAAATAATATTTTGGTTTATCATCTTAACGGAACACTGATGAAACCTAAAAAGCAGAATACTGAATCCCTGAAGTTAATATGCAGTATTGATGAATATAAAAAAAGTATTGAGTCAAATGATATAATTTTATTTGAATTATTTGATACGCTTATTATGAGAAACACACTATACCGGTCAGATATATTTGAAATTATGCAGCAGAAGCTTGAAAATTCAGATAAAGTCAGGTATTTCCTGGCTTTTGCAAACCGGAGAAATAAAATTGAACGGGATCTCACTGATAATGAGCACTCATATATTCTTAAGGATATTTATAATAAATATTGTGAAGATGTAGATCTTGATTCACAATGGGTCTCAAAACTTATTGACCTGGAAATCAGTACAGAATTAAAAAATGTTATCCCAAGAACAGATGTAGTATCTTTACTTGAATATGCTAAAACTCTGGGAAAAGAAATCATTTTATCAGCTCCTTCATATTTATCTTCAGAGCAGATAAATATGATCCTGACTGCATGCAATATAGCTCCTGACTCATTTGATCATATATACAATCAGTTGCCGCTCTCATTTGACAGAATGGAAGACAACAATAATAAAAAAATTCTTTACTTAGGAAACAAAAAATCTATAAGTGAACAGAATTTATTATATAACAAGCTGCAGTTTTTACCGGTTTACAGCAGTTCTGAGATAGCTACTGCGTTATTTGATGCAAAATGGTCCAGGTACAATAATGATTTTTACTGCCGGTATGTTATGGGTGTATTTATTTCACAGTTATTAAACTCCCCTTTTAAATTAAATAAATCCGGAACAATAGATATTAATTCTTTTGAGGAGATCGGATATATATTCTTTGGTCCTATAGTAAAGTGCTTTATGGACAATCTCTATAAACAAGCAAAGGAAAAGGGACAGAAAATAATATTTCAGGCAAGAGACTGCTGGATATTAAAAATCCTTGCAGATAAATATTACACTCAATATAACGTTGAAAATGTGTATTTTCTTACCTCCAGAAGAGCAGTTGCTATTGCAGGCATTAAAAATAATGATGATATTAAACAGGTATACAATGTTTTTTACAGTGCATACAGAGACTCATTTAATAAATTCTGTAGTGTAATTTTTAATATATCAGCTGATACAAATGATATCTATTATAATATCCCTGTTACAGATATAGATAAAGCTATATTACTATCTCATATTATTAATAATTACTCTGAGCAGATTATATCAAAGTCTGTATCTCAGTATAAATATTTATCAGAATACAAAAAGAGTTTAAATATTTCAGATACTCAGCCGCTTGCAATAATTAATTTTGTAGGAAGCGGCACAACTCAGGCGTTTTTTGAAAAAATAAAATTCAATACTCAAAGTGAATATTATTATTTTGCTTTTACAATACAAGGAGTAGAATTTGATTTAAAGTCACCGATAAATTATATATACGGACGTGAATCTATCTATACGGGCCATGACAATTCAATGATCAAAAGAATGACTTTCGGTGAATGTATATTCACTTCTCCTAAGAGTCAGTTTATGGGATTCAAAGAAAACGGAGAGTATGATTTCTGTGATAACGGACTCAATTCACAATATGAACGCATTAAAGATTCACACACAGGAATTGAAAAATATATAAAACAACATAATGATTTTACTGCATATTCAAGCAAAAATTTACCTATGCTTATAAATATCATGTATAATTATTTATTTGACGATAGTATATGCACTATTTCAAATGATCTCAAAGAGAACTTTTTACTGAGTGACATTGTAAAATCAGATAAACCGACTGAGATATGGAGTAAATAATTTTAACCAATGCCATTGGTCTGTACCTTTATATCTGAATAAGAGTAACTTGTTCTTGAGATGGCAATTTGCGACTATACTGTATCTCCCCATTAAAAGGACAGACACTCATCTAAAACCGGGTAAAATAATAAATTAAAAATTTATGGAGGATAAAATGAATTCAAACGATCTGCAAATCTGGAAAAATTCATGGATTAATGTCGGACAAATCTCACTGTGGGGATATGGACAAATGGGCAAGATCTATTTAAATGCCCTAAGAAATCAATATGATATCAAATGCATAATCGACAATGATCTGTCTAAAAACGGTCTTAATGATAAAGGCATTCCGGTTGTTCATCCGGATCTGACTGATATCCGTAATCAAAAGATAGTTATAACAACATATTACGATCAGATAAAGGAACAGCTAACAAAACAGGGTTTAAAAGAATATGTGGATTTTTGTGATGTAAGAACTTTTATATCATGCATATCTTGGTTTGAACGTAAAGAAATCGTTCTTTCAAAATTACATATCTCCATAACAACAGCATGTACGCTTAATTGTAAGTACTGCAATATGTACACTCCTTTTCATAAAAAAGCTCCTATTATGTATTCATTTGAGCAGATAAAAGAACAGTTGGATTCATTGTTCGGCGTTGTCAATAAAGTGATCAGACTGGTTTTATTAGGCGGTGAACCTCTTTTAAACCGTGATTTATATAAAGTAATTGATTATCTTCAGTCAAAATATTCAAAACAATTTGATATGCTTGAAATTGTTACTAACGGTACTATAATTCCTGATAAATCGTTGATCAAAGCATTACAGCATCCTAATATTCTCGTAAGCATGAGTGATTATAATCTTAGTCAGTCATATAAAGATGAATTTTTAAAGGTCAAAGATTCACTGACAGGTAATGATATAAACATTATGGTAAACGCCAATCTCGAATGGAAAGATTTCTCATTCCCTTACAGCAATCTGAATTTATCTGATGAACAGGCATATATAAATATGAACAAATGTAATCCGCCTTTCAGAGGATTTAATGACTTTAAATTTTATTTCTGCCATATCGTATGGAGCGCTGACAAAGCAGGTATATACAAAGAAAAACCCACTGATTATATAAATTTCAGTACTTTGACTACGGAAGAAAAAGAAAAAATCGTATTAATGAATATCTGCTGCTTTGACAACTGTTATAATTCACTGTGTAATGCCTGCGGAGGATGCAGTGATTTAAATAATAAATTTATCAGTACCGGAGAACAGGCATTATAACTAATAAAAAACATAAAAACTTTATTTGAATTTAAATTTGGAAAGAGTAGCTTGATATGAGAGAAATATATGAAATAGATACGGATAAAATAGATCAAATTGATTCTGATAATAATATTTATCATGAACGGCAAAAAATTGTAGATGCTGTAGAGTCAATAAAAGATTATTCTTCAGAAGTTACGATATTTGTACTGGCATATAATAAGATTGAAAACACCAGACGATGCATTGAAAGTGTTTTAAAATATACTAAAGGCATCAGTTATGATCTGATATTAATGGATAACGGTTCTGATGATGAGACTTATGAATACTTTAAATCAATAAAACACGATAAAACAAGGATTGTCAGAGTTAACAAAAACAGAGGTATCGGAATAACAGCCTTTTTTTTAGACATGAGATGGATATCAAAATATTATGTAACATTAGCCAACGACATAATTGTTACGGAAAACTGGCTTGACAATCTTCTGGCTGTTGCAAAATCTGATGAAAAAATAGGCATAGTAAATCCTATGTCATCCAATGTATCTAACATACAGGGATACGATATTGATTTTACAGATTTTGATGATATGCAGGAAAAAGCAAAAAGATTCAATAAATCAGATCCCACCAAATGGCAGGAACGTATGAGAGTGATTACGCTTGGAACCCTATACACTAAAGAATGCTTACTGACGATAGGATGGCCTTGCTTTGACTGCGGTTTTTCACACAACTTCGGAGATGATGATGTATCGTTCCGTGCACGACGTGCGGGATATAAAATTATTCTTGCCTGTGATACATGGGTATGCCATAATCACAGCTATTCAACAGATGATCAGAAAAAATTTGATGAATACAACATGTCATTAAGTATTGGCAGAGAAAACTTTAAGGAGAAATATTACGGCGTTGATGCTTGGGATGATTCAACCAATTATGTGTCTGAATTCATAGATAATTATATCACTATGCCTCCGTCAACAGAAAATGTTACTATATTAGGCGTAGATGTCAGATGCGGCCCTCCTATTCTTGATATTAAAAATTCTATACGAAAATACGGGATCTTTAATACAAAAAATTATGCATTTACAACTGACAGCAAATATGATGTTGATTTAAGAACTATCTGTAATGGTGCAGTAGTATGTGACAGAACTGATTTTATATATAATTCTTTTAAGCCGGATTTCTTTAATTACATCATCATCGGTGAAAATATAAATGAATATGATAAGCCCGAAAAAGTTATAAGGGATCTGTACTCATTACTGAAACCTCAAGGACAATTGTTTTTATCACTTAAAAATACTTATAATATCTTTACTTTGCTTGAAACTATGGGATATGATATAAACTACAGTGCCCCGGCAAGACATTATAATCTTGATGCTTTTTTTGAAAAAGTTAAAAGTATGTGTATTGATATAGAGCTGATAAACAATGAGATGGTTTCTGCTAATGATACAATCATTAATTTCATAAATCAGATTATTCCGTTTGCAAGTTTTGAAAAATTCACAAGAGACACAGTTGTCAACAAGCTTCTGATCGAAAAATTCTGGTTCAAAATAACTAAAAGGTGAACAATGAATACTAATCAAAACAAAAAACTGATCCTCACAGGTGCCAATGGCTTTGTCGGAAGCTATATAGCCAGGAGCTTTTCAGATTCCGGATATGAAATTACAGCTGTTGTCCGCAATAAAAATTCTGATATTTCCTTACTCAAGGGTATTAATAATATACAGATTGTCTTCTGTGACCTTGACAGCATAGAAGACCTCCCACAGATTCTCAGTCATAAAAACTATGATCTGTTTCTTCACTTCGCATGGGAAGCATCTGCAGGTGCCGACAGAAGCAATACAGCTATTCAGCTTAAAAATGTTGAAGCTACCTGCAAGGCCGTTAAAACAGCCAAAGAACTTCACTGTAATCGCTTTGTATTTGCAGGAAGTATAATGACCTATGAAGCAAAAGAATATGTTCTTAATAATAATTCAACGCCGTCTCCGACCTATATTTACAGCACAGCAAAGCTTACTGCCTCAATGATGGCAAAAATTACTGCAGTTGAACAAAATATTGAATATATCAATGTTGTAATTTCAAATATATACGGTATTGGTGAGAGATCAATGAGATTTTTAAACTCCACTATCCATAAAATAATTTCCGGAACCACAGAACTTAACCTTACAAGTTGTGAACAGATCTATGATTTTATTTATGCATCTGATGCTGCACAGGCTATAAAAACAGCATCATTGTACGGAGAAAATCTCTCATCCTTTTATATAGGAAACCGGGAACAATATCCCCTGAAAAAATTTATACTTGATATCAAAGATGCACTTAATTCAACTGTAACTATTAATTTTGGTGCAGTTGAATTCAACGGTGCATATTTTGACTATCACGATATCATTGATACAAATAAACTTTCTGAACTGGGATTCAAGCCTCGGATCAGCTTTAAAGAAGGCATAAAAATGCTGGCTGAAAATATAATGAAGGAGATTTGACTATGATTGATAATTTAAGTGAACCTGAGGCAAGGGAATATATACTGAAATGTGTAAGTGAATATTATGATAAATTTCATCAGAAAAAACCTTACAAAACCGGTGATAAAATTCATTATGCTTCAAGAGTATACGATCAGGAGGAAATGGTCAATCTGGTTGACAGTTCACTTGATTTCTGGCTTACATCAGGACGTTATACTGACGAATTTGAAAAAAAATTTGCTGAATTTCTGAACGTAAAATATTGTTCTGTTGTAAACTCCGGGTCTTCAGCTAACCTTTGCGCCTTTATGGCACTTACATCACCTCTTTTAAATGAACGTGCCATTAAACGAGGTGATGAAGTAATCACAGTAGCTGCCGGTTTTCCTACAACTATAAATCCTATAATTCAGTTTGGTGCTGTACCTGTTTTCGTGGATATTACCATTCCTCAATATAATATTGATGTCTCCATGCTGGAAAAGGCTGTTTCAGAAAAAACAAAAGCAGTCATGATTGCTCATACACTTGGAAATCCTTTTGATTTATCCGCAGCAAAGAAATTCTGTGATAAGCATAATCTATGGCTTATAGAAGATAACTGTGATGCTCTGGGATCAAAATATGTACTGGACAATCATGAGTATTATACAGGTACTATAGGTGATATAGGAACATCAAGCTTTTATCCTCCGCATCATATTACAATGGGAGAAGGTGGAGCAGTCTATACCAACAATAAACTTCTCAATAAAATCATCCGTTCATTCAGAGACTGGGGACGTGACTGCTCATGTGCATCAGGTCATGACAATATGTGTGGCAATAGATTCAGTGGACAGTACGGGGAACTTCCCCCGGGATATGACCATAAATATGTATACTCCCACTTCGGATATAATTTAAAGGCAACTGATATGCAGGCTGCCATAGGATGTGCACAGATAAATAAAATTGAATCTTTCATAGCTAAAAGACGCCATAATTTTGACAGGCTAAGAAAACTTCTGGAATGTGTTCAGGACTCATTTATTTTACCAGAGGCATGTCCGGATTCTGCTCCTAGCTGGTTTGGATTTTTACTTACCTGCAGAGAAAACATATCCAGAAAAGAAGTTATCAGCTATATAGAAAAAAACGGAATACAGACAAGAATGCTTTTTGCGGGAAATATAATAAAGCATCCATGCTTTGATCAGATGAGAACAAATAATTCCGGATATCGTGTTGAAGGATCTCTTGAAAATACTGATAAAATAATGAATGACACCTTCTGGATAGGTGTATATCCCGGAATGACAGACGATATGATCGATTACATGGCCCAGATAATAATTAAATCTGTAAACTATAACAACGATACTATAAATTGATTTATACCTGGTTTATTTGCATTCAGTAGCGGTACGATCTGCTGCTGAATGCAAATATGCATCTGCACGCATAAGCCATTATTTTAACACTGTGGTTATATATATTATGAGAGGAAAATTTATGAATACAAATCATCAATGGAATTTTAAAGAAACATCTTTAAAGGGTGTATATGAAATTCAACCGTTCTGTGCATATGATATCAGGGGTTTCTTTCTAAAAGACTATTCAGATGAAATTTTTCGCCAGAATGATCTTGATTATGAGCTTAAAGAAACATTCTACAGTTTTTCCAATAAAAACGTTATAAGAGGACTTCATTTTCAGAGATGTCATCAGATGCCTAAATTAGTCCGTTGTTTAAAAGGAAGCATTTCAGACGTTGTATGTGATCTTCGCAAGGGTTCTCCGGATTTCGGCAAATGGATCTCAATAATACTTTCTGAGGAAAACATGAAAGAACTGCTTATCCCGGGTGGATTTGCACATGGTTTTATGGCTTTGGAAGACTCACTGGTCTCATACAAATGTTCAGAAACATTTTATAAAGAATTTGATGATGGGATTGTATGGAATGATCCGGATATCAATGTTGACTGGAAGCTAGATAATACTAACAATATTATCATCTCAGAAAAAGATAGTCATCTTCAGACATTAAAAGAATTTATAGCTAAATATAAAGGGCTGGAATATTAATCGGATATTATTATATTATCATTTACATTGGCTGCAGGATGTACGACTTTGTATTAGTTTCCCTGCAGTCATTCCTTTTATTTTTTTAAGTGGCCATTTTTTTAAAAAATTTTGTCTGAGCTATAGTAAATTTCTTATAAATATGATATACTGTATTTATAAGTATTTTTATATTCGCTTATAAATACATTTTTTGAAAGGATGATTGACGATGAAAAAAATTCTCAAAGTGTTAACCATAATTATTGCTGCCCTTTCTGCCGTCGTCGCCGTCAAAGTAGCAATTGATCATTGTCGTAAAAAATATAGAAGAACCTATATAAAGGTATAAATTATCTGACATCATCAGGATGTTTTATCATTCTGGTTTAAAAATATTTTATAATTGAAAGGCTGATTAGAACTATGGATATCCGCGTTGAATTAACATCTTCTCCGAAAACAAAACCAACAGACGAAAGTAATCTTGGATTCGGACACTTTTTTACAGATCATATGTTTATCATGAATTATGACAATGGACAGGGTTGGCATAATGCACGTATAGTACCTTATGGTCCACTTGAATTAAGCCCTGCATCTATGTGCCTGCACTATGCGCAGGAAGTATTTGAAGGCCTTAAGGCTTACAGAACAGCTGACAATAAGATTCAGTTATTCAGACCAGAAGAAAACTTCAAAAGACTTAATGTTTCGAATGAACGTCTTGTTATTCCTCAGGTTGATGTTGATTTCTGTGTTGAAGCACTGGACAAACTTGTAGATATTGATAAGGATTGGGTTCCTCATTCAGACGGTGCATCACTTTACATAAGGCCATTTATTATTGCATGTGATCCTTTCCTCGGAGTACGTCCTGCTGACAGCTATATGTTCATTATTATCCTCTCTCCATCAGGTGCATACTATTCAACTGGTCTTAACCCTGTAAGCATCTATGTTGAGCAGAACTATGTACGTGCCGTAAGAGGCGGTATGGGCTTTACAAAGACAGGCGGTAACTATGCTGCATCTCTTATCGGACAGGATGAAGCTCATAAACAGAACTACTCACAGGTTCTCTGGCTTGACGGTGTTGAAAAGAAATATATCGAAGAAGTAGGTGCTATGAATATCTTCTTCATTATTGACGGTGAAGTTGTTACACCTGAGCTTCAGGGATCTATTCTCTCAGGAATTACCCGTAAGTCAGCTATTGAACTTGCAAAGAGCTGGAGCATGAAAGTTTCAGAAAAACGTATATCAATTCAGGAGGTTGCTGATGCATACGATGCAGGCAAGCTTGATGAAGTATTCGGAACAGGTACAGCTGCTGTTATTTCCCCTGTAGGTACTCTTAAATGGGGGGACAAGGTAATGACTATTAACAATAATCAGATAGGACCTATCTCACAGAAGCTTTATGACACAATGACAGGCATTCAGTACGGAAGACTTGAGGACAAGTTCAACTGGATTCACAAACTCAACGGTTAATAAGTTTCATAATAAATTTCTATAAAAATAAAACCACTTTCGTTTTTTAATGAAAGTGGTTTTATTTTTATAAAATACAAAAATTCCTCTGAAGAACAAGCTACAGAGGAATTTAAAGTACTTTAATCTTAGTTCATTATAGTAAGGTCTGTTTCCTTATCAAAGAGATGAATCTTGTAAGGATCAAGCGCAACCTTGATTGTATCCTGTGCTCTTGCTGTTGATGTAGGAGCAACTCTTGAAGTAAGAGGAGTTCCTTCACAGTTAAGGTACAGATAAGTTTCAGCACCCATCATTTCTGTGATTTCTACTGCACATTCAATCACACCTGTTGTAGCATTTGCAATGTACTGTGGTTCATCATGAATGCTTTCAGGACGTACACCAAGTATTACTTCCTTGTTTATATATCCTGTAAGCTGAGAATTGCACTTCTCAGCAGGAATAACTATCTGATATTTTACGCCTCTTGTTACCTTAGTATCATTTGAACCAAATTCAACATAATATCTGTCGCCGTCATTTCTGAGGACAGCATCAATCATGTTCATCTGAGGTGAACCAAGGAAGCCAGCAACGAATTTATTTACAGGATTTAAATAAAGATTCTGAGGAGTATCAATCTGCTGTACAAAGCCGTCCTTCATAACAACGATTCTGTCGCCCATTGTCATAGCCTCTGTCTGATCATGCGTAACATAGATAAATGTTGTTCCGAGTCTCTTATGGAGCTTAGCAATCTCTGTTCTCATCTGAGCACGGAGTTTTGCATCAAGGTTTGAAAGAGGCTCATCAAGTAAGAATACCTGTGGCTGACGAACTATAGCACGACCGAGAGCAACTCTCTGTCTCTGGCCACCTGACATAGCCTTAGGTTTTCTTTCAAGAAGATGAGTAAGATCAAGGATTCTTGCTGCTTCCTCAACCTTACGGGCAATCTCATCCTTTGGTACTTTTCTGAGTTTAAGTCCGAATGCCATATTCTCAAAAACCGTCATATGAGGATAAAGAGCGTAGTTCTGGAAAACCATTGCGATATCTCTGTCCTTAGGTGCTATATCATTAACCAAGCGGTCTCCGATATATAATTCACCGTCTGAGATTTCCTCCAGTCCTGCGATCATTCTCAATGTTGTTGACTTACCGCAACCTGAAGGTCCAACCAAAATAATAAATTCCTTATCTCTAATCTCTACATTTACATCAGAAACGGCCACTACACCGCCTGGATATTTTTTATAGATTCCACGTAATGATAAACTTGCCATGCTTTACAGGCCTCCTAAAGAGTTATTTTGCCAATACAAATTGACTACAATATAATAATAACAAATTTCACCCCTTAATTGCAAGACTCTAATTACCCAAAGTTATAAATTATTGTTTATTAAATATGCCCAAAATCTTTTTTGAACTGAATTCAGGGCAGTTAAAAAGTCTGTTTGAGCCAATAGGTTTTCAACATCATTGTGCAATATCTCTAAACAGTCTCCGGGCTTGAGTTTTGCGTCGATTTGCAAATTCCCGATTTGTGTTCTGTACAAGCTTTCAACAGAATTTTCAACAGCCTCAAACATGCGTTTTACTTGGTGAAATTTGCCTTCATGGAGTTCTACAAAGGCATATCTGTTATTTCCTTCTACCCCTTTCACCCGTGCCGGAAGGCATTGCTCCCCTCCATCAATTTTCAATCCATCAAGAAATGCCGTTTCATATTCTGTTCTATAATCCTCCTTTAATTTCACTAAATAATACTTGGCAACATGTTTTTTAGGTGACAACATTTTATGTGCAAGTGCTCCATCATCTGTGAGAAACACAAAACCCTTTGAATCCTTGTCAAGTCTTCCTGCCGGAAACAGACCCTTTACTCTTAAATCTTCCGGAACAAGTGATATCACAGTTTCTGACCTGCCGTCCCTTGTTGAACATACAACACCCTCAGGCTTGTTCATCATTATATATGTATTTTTCCGATACCTGATTATCTTTCCGCTTACCATTACCTGATCATTCTCAGGATCTATTTTATACGCTGCATCTGAAACTACAGAATTATTTACCTTTACTGCACCTGATCTTAAAACAAGTTTTACGTCTTTTCTGGATCTGTCAGACACATCAGCAATGAATTTGTCCAGTCTTTCCATTATTTCAATATTCCTTTTTTAGTTAAAACAAAGGGGTCATTCCGGTGTGCCGGAACGATCCCCCAGTTTATTATTATTTTTTACCTACTGTTGCTTTTGCCGTTACCGTTACTTTTTTTACGAACTTAAAGCCTCTGTTTGTATCAATCATAATAAATACAACCACACAGCCTATTCCGATAACTGCAAGCAATATGCCAAGTCCGAGGCCTGCCGGAAAGAACGACATTTCTACTTTGTGTGTACCAGGTTCAAGCATTACACCTATAAATCCGTTTGCCACATCAACTATTTCTGCTTTCTTTCCATCAACCTTTACTGTCCATCCCTTTTCATCAGGAATAGATGTAAAGAATACCTGATCTTCCATAGCTGTAACTTCGCCCTCTATATGGGTATCTGACCACTTCTCAATATTCCACTGATTTTGTTTAAGTTTTTCCATGTCCTGTTTGTAAAGATCCTCATCAAAATAATAGAAAAACTGATCTTTCATATACGTATACTCATTTGCTACTGTCATACGTATGCTGAAGTTTGTATCTGCTTCATAATTTCCTAATTTCTTTATACAGTAGTTCTCATCCTCATAATAGAAATCAAGAAATTCATCATAGTTAAAGCACTGATTCTGCTCGTCCCATGTTCCGTCCCAGAGATTTACTTTCTTTTCGTAAGAGGTAGGGAAGTAAATATATACGACATCATCAGTCTGTGCATGGATAAAGTAATCTATGGTCCAGTCATTTGCACTGGTATCAGCTACATACTTTGTCTGATCTCCTGCACCTTCAATACTTACATTTGTATATATAGGGTCCTGTGAAAACTCAAGTCGTTTGAAATATTGCTTATCCTCACCCACCATTGCACTTAAAAGTGCATTCTGATTTTCGAAAGGATTTGTTTCATTATCTATATATGCGTTCAGAATATCGTTGTCTACCATATATCCGATAGAAAGTGCATCCGGGTTTTTATAGATATCAATCTGGCTTGATGAATTATCACCATGTTCTGTCACTGTTGACATCTGATATTCATACATTGATGATACACCCGAATTTTCAGAATCAAGAACATATTTAATACCAAGAATTGAATCTGTAAGAGGAGTGGTTCCATCATATCTTGTATAATGGCCACGCTCAGAAAATCCGAGTCTGCCAAGGGTTTTTATAATTTTTGCATTCATTACTGAACTTGAATGTGTAACGCCCTTCAGACCAAATGCCATATTATCATTGACTGTTCTTCTGAGAACATTTTTATTTGTAATTTTTTCTGATCTGTACAGTCCGTCATCCTGCTGCTCCATTTTGTCAACAGCAGCTCTTCCGGCTTCGATATAATCATAATATCCCGAACGCATACTGTAAGTAACGTCTGTATTGATATCTTTAAGTGTCTCAAAAGAACTTATGAGCAGTTCTCCTGACACAAGAACCAGTATAGTAATCGGTATTGCTTTTGAAGTCATATTATCCCTGTATGCAGAAATAAGTATTGCAAAGCAGAGAACACATCCGCCTGCAAACCACAGACCATTAAGAACCTCAATGTTTTCATACTTGAAGAGTTTTTCAGCGAGCAGCAGATATGCCAGTATTCCAAAGAATGTTCCGCCTATGACATTTGATTTTATTCCGTCAAGCTTTTCAAACGCCATTGCACCCATGACAAGTATAATACATGACATTATGAATGAGTATCTGTATGGAAGCCAGTTAGGAACCTGTCCGCCATGCCACAGCATGTCAATAGGTTTTACATACATACTAAAGAACATTACAGCAAGTACAAGTGAATATCCTATCTTATGTTTGGACTTGATTTTTGAATTGAAGTAGAAAAGCGGAAGCATTAATACTGCAAGAGTACCACAGTATATTTCAGGAAGGCCTTCATTTCGTACTGTATCATAGCTTGAAGGTAAAAGCTTTGATATTATATCTATTGAATCAAACTGAAGACTTACCGAGTAATCCGGTTCAGTAAATTCAAATTTTCCAAGGCTGAGTGAATAATATACCGGAAGAACCATAACAGCAGCGCACATACCGGCAATTATTGAACAATATCCGAATCTCAGAAATTTAAATACTGTTTCTTTTACAGTACTGTTTTCTTTCTCGCTTCCAAGGAAGCAGTAAAATAAAAAGTAAATTACACTGAATATTGCAAGCATAAATCCTATATAGAAGTTTGCAAAGAACATTATTGCCAGCGGTATTATATAATTTGCTCTGTATTTTTTATCTACAAGATATTCTATTCCAAGCATGATCAAAGGCAGCAGTATCAGACCATCTATCCACATAGGATCCATAAGCTGTATTACTGCATACGCACATAATGCAAACAGTGTTGAAAAAATTGTTGCGTTTATTGGTTTGAGATTTTTGGACTTCTGTAAGTAATAGCTAAATGTAACACCTATTGAGCCAAGCTTTGCAAGCTGCATAATAAGCAGACTTTCAAGTAGCATGGTACGAGGCAGAAGCATTACTATTAATGTAAAAGGACTGGCAAGATAATAACCGATGATTCCCATATATTCACCGGAAAGATTTCGTGACCAGTTGTAGAATATACTTTTATCACCCCATATTGCATCTCTTAACGCTTCAAAATAGTAAACATACTGACCGTTGAGATCGAGTACAAGGACAGAACCATCATGAGGATTTGTACGTCCCTCAAGCTTTGTTCCCATAATATTGCCGAGTGGATAGACATCAAACAGTCCGTAGGCAAGTGCCATTATGATAACCGGAATAAAAAATGCGTATATATAAAATCTGTTTTTATATATCCACTTTTTTGTTTTTTCCAGAAATGACGGCTTAACCTTATCAGCAGGTTTTGCTTTATTTTCCATTTAGATCCTCCTGTTTCTTTTTTTATTGTATTGCGCTTTGTTTCATATTTAAAGCACATATATTTTTATTATACAATATATATTCTGCTTTGACAAGAGAATTTATTTAGTATGTAAAAAAATTTTTTAATATCAATAAAAAATTTTTGATTGCGATGTTATAAATTCTTTTAGTCAGTGTGTTTTATGTGCTTTCATTTATTAGACGACTTACAGCAGCAACTTTTGCAGTCTGTTTTAATATTTTCTAATACTGATACATGAATATTAATTGTGATTTTAAAGACATGTCAACATTTTATAAGCCACAGGCTTATGCGGGATGAGGACTGATATTATTCTTTAAACATCTGACTGAATTGTTTTCGTGTATGATGAAAATGATATTTATTCAGCTAATCATATTACATGCATTGTCATGTTATGATATGTAATATTTCCAAACATTTTATCTTTTAGGATATTTTTCATGTTTATATCACCACATAATTCATATAATGTTAACATTCATTGATTATTCTGTTAACTTTTTTTATACATATTTCAAAATATATTTCTTTGCCGATATATATATCAACACTCATTTTTTGATGTTTTAATTATTATATTATTGTTTTTTAGATTCATTATATGCAATTTGCACATAACAGACATTTTAGGTTTAGATAAATTTAATATTGTAATAGAAAAAAATAAGTGATATAATGAAAACACCAAATACAGTATTTTGTGTTATTATATTAATATATATGTCACATGATGGAGGTAAAATGATGAAAAACGAGAAAAACACAACCGCATTAATTGCAGAAGAAAGTCCAGGTGTTCCAACAGGGAAGAAAAAAAAACTTACCGGAACACAAAAGATTCTGATAATAGGATTCGGACTTATTATCGTTACAGGGATAGTACTTGCAATTATATTACTTAACAGACCTGATAAAACTCCGGTCGGCCCTAATGACGGCAAGAATTTCGTGATCGATGAAAACAATCTCCAGGAAATCGTTAACCTTATGGAGGACAAAGTATCAGAGGGAATGTTTGAATGCAATATGAATACAGTGTGGACATTCAAAGACAGCAATTCAGTTTCAAGTGATGCATATGTAGCAAATGCGCACACTAATGCAAAACCTGTATACTTTGATCTTATAATTGATGGTATAGATGAAGTGGCATTTACTTCAACACTTATTCCTGTAGGCAATCAGTTTATGTCAATAAAGCTTGACAAGCTTACAAAAAAATTAAATCCTGGTACATATCCGGCAACATGTCAGTATCACCTGATGGACAAGCAGGAAGACGGAACATACAAAGAATATAGTACAGCAGCATTTTCTGTCAATATTATTATTCAAAGCTGATATTTTTTACATTAATAATCTTATACTAAAGTATAAGTCTATTATAAATCAAAATTTTTTACTTAATTGTAAACAAGGAGGGTATTTATTATGAAAAAAAGGATTTTTTCTATCGTACTTGCAGGGATATTAACAGGATCAATATCAGCTATGGGTGTTTCAGCTGAATTTGACGGAAGTCTTGGTACATTCGGAACGGAACAGACAATTACAGAAGATAACACTGTTGCAAATCCGGTTATAAAAGTAGTTGTACCTACTTCTTTTGACTTTGCAGTTGATGCATTTGAACAGAAAGATAGTGGTTCACAGATTTACTCATCAGAAAACTATATTATCAATAAGAGTAATGTAGCCATAAAAGCTGATATAGCTATGAGTGTAAAATCAAAAGCAACTGAGGATGCCATTTCATTCTCAACAACAAAAGCAGGTGTAGCTACAGCTGTTGCATCAAATGCTGACGCAAAATCAATGTGGCTGGCTGCAATTGCTGCAACTGGAATACAAGAAGCAAAAACTGAAACTGCAAATGTAGCAGATCAGATAGGACTATATATGTATTTTAAGTTGACTACAAAGGAAGCTATAAGTAATAACTGGTTCAAGGCATTTGATACCAGCAAGCCTATTGATACAACTTTAGGCGAAATAGTATATAGTTCATTGCCTTCAATTGATCCACTGCAAGAAACACCTACTGCAAAAACAGGTATTGGTAGTATAGCTGGTGCTAAAAATGTTTACGGTTACAATAGTGCTAGTGATAAGCTTACTGCTGCTGCAGCTGCTACTGATATAAAATATTATTCAGGTGTTGATAAGGTAGCTGCAGGCACTGCTGTAGATGCAGGAACATTAACATCAGCAGCTGGAGTTAATGGTTTCCTTGAAATTACTACTGCTGCAGTTTATACGTATGCACAGAAGACAGCTGATGGTACATACGCTGCTGCTGCTGAACTAACAGGGGCCAATGCAGCTGATTATACTGCTTTTTACAGTACACAGCCAACATTAGAAGGCATTACTGGTGTTGAAGAAACTACATTTGACAACACTATATCTGCTAAAGGTATCTATGATTTAACATTTGATGATACTGAAAAGAATGTATTTACCTTACCTGATGCAACAACAGATGGTACTGCTAATACAACAATGTCATTTGCTTTAGGTAAAGCAAATGCACTTAATGTCAATATAACACCTGATTTAAGTAAATCTATACCAACAACAGTAAATAGTGATGCAAACACAAAAGTGGGCGCAGTTACATTAACAGCATCAGATACTAACAACAAAGATCAAGGTATTGCAGCCTTCAGATTTATTGGTAATGTAAATGATAGTATTGTATGGGATACTAATATGGCAGAAATTACAGTTAAATATAAACTGTCCGGTTTGTCAGATGATACTTATGGTAAAGCTTTAACAAAAGCTGATCCAGCTGATGCAGCAAAATTCACATTAAATACTAACGCTCATCAGTTAATTAACGGAGCAGCAGCAGAAGTAGTAGCAAAGGATCCTGAAATTACAACTACAACAAAACCTGCAAGCAATGCATCAGCAGTATTCAAGATCGCAAATCTTGGAACACTTACTGTTGATAAGACAAAAACAAGTGTAACCAAGGGTACAATGACACCTACAGTTGCTGGTCAATACATGACTATATCAAGTCCTGATGAAAATGGTGATGTAACTATTACAGTTTTATCAGGTGCAAACAGCTACTATAGCAATGCATACAAACTAAAAGTAGTACTTTCAGATAATTCTACAATCGAAATTGATGTAACTGGAGCAGATGCAGGAACAAGTACATATACTGCAGCTCCTTGATAAGGTCACTGTTCTAATTTAAAATAAAAGTGAACATCAGGTTTTGAATCTAAAACCTGATGTTCACTTTTTATATTCATTTATCTAAATAACTAAGCCCGCAGATAATATAGTGTTTTATTGGTTCTCTGTATCTTTATGGTGGATATTGTGTCCTTATCAATTTAAATTATTTTATCTGTCTTATAGCTGGCTTCTCCATATTTTTATAATAAAAACATGCTTTATACCATTGCATATTCTTTTTCACTGTCTGTTCTATATTCCATTGAGTTTTCCATTCTGACTTCTTTAAATTCTTCTATCTGCCTTATAGTGACTTTTTCCATATCATCATGATCAAAATATGCTTTATACCATTGAACGGTCTTTTTCATTGTCTGATCTATATCCCATTCCGGTTTCCAGCCTAATTTCTGCTTTATTTTTGAACAGTCAAGCTTAAGGAACCCCGCTTCATGAGGGGCATGTACATCTGATTTATCAATCCATTCTGTGCCACTCCATAAATTGCAGAATGTATCTGCAATTTTACCTGTTGTTACGCAGTTAGTATAATCAGGTCCTATATTGTAACTGTCTGCAAATGACGTATCCACGTATTGCTTCTCCGCTATAAGCAAATATGCAAACAGAGGTTCAAGAACATGCTGATACGGTCTTACTGAATATGGATTTCTTATCTGTATCTGTTCACCACTGACAGCAGACCTTACACAATCAGGAATTATTCTGTCTTTTGCAAAATCTCCTCCACCTATCACATTTCCAGCTCTGACAGTAGATATTGCAATATCTTTAAAGAAAGAACGTATATAGCTGTGAGTAACAAGCTCCGAACATGATTTACTGTTGGAATACGGATCAAAGCCGTCAAGTCTGTCAGTTTCACGGTATCCCCAGCACCATTCCATATTGTCATACACCTTGTCAGTGGTGATGTTTACCATTGATCTTACTGAAGGCAGCTGTCTCATGCATTCAAGAACATTGACCGTTCCCATAACATTAGTCTGATATGTATATCTTGGATTTACATATGACTCCCTTACAAGCGGCTGCGCAGCAAGATGAAATACTATTTCAGGTTTTACATCGCTGAATACACCGAACAATCTGTCAAAATCACTGATATCACCTTTATATGATGTAATTCTTTCCTTTGTATTTATTATATCAAATATTGACGGATCAGTAGGAGGCTCCAGAGCATAACCGTATACATCAGCTCCATGAATATTAAGAAGCTCGCATAGCCATGTGCCTTTGAATCCTGTATGTCCTGTTACAAGTACTTTTTTATTCTTCCAGAATGACATTCCTTCAGTTACTATCATTTTACTCCCACACTTTCCATGGTGCATTTCCACTCTCCCAGAGTCTCTCCAGATACTGCTTGTCTCTCAGAGTATCCATACACTGCCAGAATCCATGATGCTTATATGCATTGAGTTTCATATCATTTGCTATACTTTCGAGAGGTTCTCTTTCAAAAACAAGTGAATCATCATCCCTGAGGTAATTGAACACCTCAGGTTCTGCTACCATAAATCCACCATTTATCCATCCGCCGTCTTCCTTGACCTTTTCTGCAAATTTTGTGACAACATCGTCATTGTTCATTTCGAGAACACCGAATTTTCCGCCAGGCTGAACTGCAGTCATGGTAACTATCGCCTTTGACTTATCATGTGTCTCAACCAGTGATTTCAGATCAACATTTGATACCCCGTCACCATATGTCAGCATAAACCGCTCATTACCAACATATTTCTGTATTCTTTTTATTCTGGCACCTGTCTGGGCATGAACACCTGTATCAACCAATGTTACTCTCCATGGTTCTGCAACATTATTATGCAGAATCATTTCATTATTGTTCGAAAAATCAAAAGTAACATCTGATCTGTACAGATAATAATCTGCAAAATATTCTTTTATTACAAAGCCTTTATAGCCACAGCAGATAATAAAATCGTTATATCCGAACTCAGAATAGTACTTCATAATATGCCACATTATAGGTACTTCCCCTATGCCAATCATCGGCTTTGGTTTCAGATGACTTTCTTCACTTATTCTTGTGCCAAGGCCTCCGGCCAGAATTACTACTTTCATATTATTCCCTCCATCAACTGACTAATTGACTTTACGTCTACCCCAAAATGTCAAATCCCGTGCTTTTTGTATACCTATATACTATATAATCGTCATAAACTCAAAATTTTAAAGTTTAATAATATGTAATATTTTATGCCGTAATTTACTATTATTTTAATTTTACAAAATATATTCTTTAGGATTTATTAAAAACATCTTCTGGCCTGATAAAATGTAAAAATCAAGATATTGCCTTGCAAAATGCATCTTTCTTTCATATTATCCTATACTTCAAAATACATTCGCAAAAACATCCGGTATTTTTGTTGCCCTGCACACATAAAATCAGTCATTAATATAATTTTTTTATTAATAATTCCTCTGAAATATTGACTTATCCCGTTAAAAGGCATATAATAATAATTGTCTAAATAATAACTTTATTTTATTTGGACTTATTTTTTCTTAATATAAAATTATGGAGGTTTTTTTTACAATGAACAGAGTTTACAATTTTAGCGCAGGCCCTGCAACACTCCCTGAAAAAGTTCTTCAGCAGGCAGCTGACGAAATGCTGTGCTACGGAGATTCAGGACAGTCAGTAATGGAAATGTCACATCGTTCCAAAGAATATCAGGCAATTATTGATTCTTGTGAATCATCACTCAGATCCACAATGTCAATTCCTGATAACTACAAAGTACTTTTCCTTCAGGGCGGAGCTTCCTCTCAATTTGCTATGATTCCTCTGAACCTCATGAATAAAACAGGCAAAGCTGACTTCGTTATTACAGGTCAGTGGGCTACAAAGGCTTACAAGGAAGCAAGCAGATATGGTGAGTGTAACGCTGTTGCATCCTCAAAGGATAAAACTTTCTCATACATACCAAAGCTTGATAAATCAACATTTAATCCTACAGCAGATTATTTCCACATATGCCAGAACAACACTATCTACGGAACAAGGTTCTCTGAACTTCCTGACACAGGCAATGTTCCTCTTGTTTCCGATATGTCATCATGCATTCTTTCAGAACCCGTAGACGTATCAAAATATGGTCTGATTTATGCCGGTGCTCAGAAGAACATGGGTCCTGCAGGTCTTACAATCGTTATTATTCGTGAAGATCTTATCGGAAACGCAATGGATATAACACCTACAATGTTCAACTATCAGACACATTCTGAAAACGGATCAATGTTCAATACTCCACCTACATACGGTATCTATATTCTTAAGCTTGTTCTTGAATGGATCGCTGAAAAAGGCGGACTTACAGCCATGAAAGAGTTCAATGAAAAGAAAGCTGCCGTTATCTATAACTTCCTCGACAACTCAAAAATGTTCAAGGCAACTGTACAGGGAGCTGACCGTTCACTCATGAACGTACCATTTGTAACAGGTAATGAAGAGCTTGATGCAAAATTTATTGCAGAAGCTAAAAAAGTCGGCTTTATCAACATCAAGGGACATCGTTCTGTTGGTGGTATGCGCGCTTCTATCTACAATGCTATGCCTATTGAAGGTGTTGAGAAGCTTGTTGAATTCATGACAGAATTTGAAAAGGCAAACGCTTAATTCATATAATCAATTTCTGGTAAGTATAATAACATGCCAGAATGGCTGTCAGGCAAAAACGTATTAATAATTGCAATGACATAATGCATAAGTAATAATTATAAATGATACCACCGTCTTTCAGGCGGCGGTCATCGTTTTATTAAGTATCAGTTTAATATTTTATTACTTTATAAGATTCGCTGAATCTTTATTTACTGCTTTATACAGGCAGGTTTCAGACACTTAACTATTAGGAGGGTTTTCATGTATAATATTCAGACTTTAAATAAAATTTCGGATGTAGGAACAGACATTTTTGATAAGACAAAATACGCTATTGCCGATACTCCGGAAAATCCGGACGCAATAATGGTTCGTTCTGCTGCAATGCATGACATGGAATTCGGTTCAAATCTTCTTGCAATTGCAAGAGCTGGTGCAGGTGTTAACAACATTCCTGTTGACAAATGTGCTGAACAGGGTATTTGTGTATTCAATACACCTGGTGCAAATGCAAATGCCGTAAAGGAACTTGTTATCGCAGGTCTTCTCCTTGCATCAAGAAAGATTCCTGATGCACTTGCATGGGTTCCTTCTCTTGCAAATGAAGGCGATCAGGTAGGAAAACTTGTTGAAAAAGGCAAATCACAGTTTGCAGGTCCTGAAATCAAGGGTAAGACACTTGGTGTCATCGGACTCGGTGCTATTGGTATATTAGTAGCAAATGCTGCTGTTTCACTTGGTATGAACGTTATAGGAACAGATCCGTTCCTTTCAGTAAAATCAGCTCTTAAGCTTTCAAGAAAAGTAAATATCGTTCCATCTTCAAAGGAAATATTCGAAGGCAGTGACTATATAACTATTCATGTTCCTTACAATGCTGAAACAAAGGGATGCATAAATGCTGACACTATTGGTTCAATGAAAGACGGTGTAAGAATTCTTAACTTTGCAAGAGGCGAGCTTGTAAATACTGCTGATATCATTGCTGCTCTCGGAAACGGCAAGGTTGCTTCATATGTTACTGATTTCCCTACTGCAGAAGTTATTGGTGTCAAGGGTGTCGTTGCTCTTCCTCATCTCGGCGCTTCAACACCTGAAAGTGAAGACAACTGTGCTATAATGGCTGCAAATGAACTTATTGATTATATTGAAAATGGAAACATCAAAAATTCAGTAAACTTTCCTGATGTTGAAATGCATTCTTCAGGCACAAAGATCTGCATACTTCACAAAAACGTTCCGGATGTAATTTCAAAAATTGCTTCTATTCTTGGCGACAATGGAGTAAATATCGAAAACATGCTCAATAAGAGCAAAAAAGATTACGCATACACTATGATAGATACAACTAAAGATATTAATGATGCTATTGTTACAAATATCGAAGGTTTAGCAAATATTATAAAGGTACGTGTAATCAAGTAAAAATATAGACGGTTGATAGAATTAAATTCATCAGCCGTCTTTTTCTGGTAATTTCCTAAAAACATATAATATTTGGTTTACAAATATTATTATATCACCCTATTATTTAAAGTCAATAGATTCTTTTAGATTTCAGATGAATAGCCAAATCTATTAAACACGACTTTATCTTTTTTGATTATTACTTATATACACCATATATATATCCAAAAGGTTCTCCATGCTTATACATGAAGAACCTTTTTTGTAATATCATTTTACTTTTTTGGTCCTATTGTGACGTCATCGTGCATAATATATTGCTTAAAATGACTTAAATCTGCCAGGTTAGCATTTCCATCACCATTTACATCAGCAGCCTTTATCTCTTTCGCATCAAGATGTATATCACCCAAAAGCCACAGACTGAGTATTGTAAGATCTGTCACTTCAACTTTTTTATCATTATTTAAATCTCCGTAAATTATCTGATCTGAATCAGGAACAAGAGTTGTTGTATTTATTGTTGTCGTTTTGGTTGCCTCTGTTGTACCTGCTGCAGTTGTTGCTGATGTGGAATTTATCGCTGTTGCCTTGGTTGTTACCGTTGTACCCGATGGTTCATCTGATGAATTAAGCTTATATGTCCTTATATCAGGCAGTTCATCAAGTGTTATGCAATAATCACTGGTGTAGATATTCTTAAGGTCATCAACCGGGTTTATCTGCTGACTTGTCAGATAATTGTTATACCACGGGCAGAACCAGAGCCAGCCCGCCTTATCGTTTACAAGATTGTCAAGCGATGGAATTGAGTCATTTTCGGACATTGTTACCATCTTTTGTCCGTTTGTGCCTGCAACAAGATTATAGAACGTAGAGGGAAGCGATGCAAGGTTCGGAAGTCCGTCAACAGCATTGTATTTATCATATCCTACTATATCAACATATTCGTCTCCCGGATACCAGTCCGGAGATGTCGGGAATGTTGAGCTTGTCCATACCCATATAAGATTATCAAGCCCATAAACATTCGTCAGCTGATCATAAAGCAGATGGTAAAGCTTTTTACATTTTTCCGGACCTTCAGCACCCCACCAGAACCATCCGCCTTCTGCTTCATGAAGCGGTCTCCAGAGAACTGAAACATCTGCATCCTCAAGTATCTGAAGTTTGCTTGCTATTACAGCTATATCATCCATCAGCACCTTGTTTTCCCATGTTCCTTCTTCAAGTGCATTTCCTACACTGAACGTTGTATAGTTTGCGCTTGCTGATTTAACATAAAAATAACGGTCAGTACCTCCTTCTTCTGATGGAGTGGACCAATGCCATGTAAGTGTTGCAATACCTTTGAATTTATTTGTCCACTCTACAGCTCTCTCTGCAGCCTGGTCATCCCACATTTTGGGGGAAGAATTATAATTGAGAAAATCTATCCCTCTGATTGCAGGCATTTTTCCTGTTTCTTTTTTTATATATTCAAATTCTGCTTCGTTATCAACTATGTATCCTGTTGTCGGATCAGCATTGAAATTATAATTATGTGAACCGCAGTATTCCTGTTGCCCTGACAAAATATGCTTTCCATATATATCACACAGATAGCCGTACAGACGTTTTGTAGTGTCATTGGCATTTTTATTTGTAAGATGTTTTGTAGGTGAAAGTTTCTCAATATCTGGATCAGCGTCTTTTACTACCATATAATCAAAAAGTGTATATCCCCAGTATGCCTTTATCTGTATTTCATTTTTTCCAGCCTTTAGCGGCACATATCCGGCTGATATTTCTTTAAACGATTCACAGTACGGAAAGCTTACTTCTCCCTGATTTACTCCGTTTACATTGAGATACTGTACTTTCTTGCTAAGATCAAATGGCTGACAATATCTCATAAACAGCTCATAAAGCCCTTCCTTATCCACATCTACAGTTACAGTAACAGATGAACCCTTCTGAGTAATATTAGCAAACCCTGTTCCCGACCAGTCCGCAATATCTGCAGAATTTCCACTTGCACATTCATCAATTACTTTCCAACTTTCAGCTTTACAGTTATCCAGTTTTCCATCCTCAAATTCATACTTGGCTCCATCTTCTGGCAATGCATTCACTTTTTTCTCTGCAGGAATACAAGAAAATGAATTTACAATAAGCAGAACCGCTGCTGCCACACTGAGTGTTTTCTTTATTTTCATATAAAACGTCCTTTCTGTTAAGTAATTTTTTGTGTTAAATAATATTAAACATTTAGTTTAGTTAATTTAATTATATCATAAATTTATTTTGATATCAACATGCAGAAATTATATATTTTTCACAAAAACGCAGAGCATCAGGAAATTCATAATCAACTTTGCAGAAACAAAAATTAATGCCCTTGTATTGTAATAAAAATTAGTATATAATTATATTTATATAATTAATTTATCAGGATGTGGTTATAATAAAATTTGTTGAAATATTTACCGATGGTGCATGCAGCGGAAATCCGGGACCTGGCGGATATGGAATTATACTGCGCTATAATGATGAAATAAAGGAGCTTTCAGGCGGTGATGCCCAGACTACCAATAACCGAATGGAACTTACTGCAGTAATCGAAGCACTTAAAGCCTTAAAAGAACCATGCAATGTAAAGCTTACTACTGACAGTCAATACGTAGTCAACAGCATAAATAACAAATGGGTATACGGGTGGCAAAAAAAGAACTGGATAAAGGAAAAATCAAAACCTGTTCCTAATACAGATTTATGGAAACTGCTGCTACCTCTTCTCAGAATTCACACTATAGAATTTGTATGGGTCAGAGGACATAACGGACATGCCGAAAATGAACGCTGTGATGCGCTCGCAGTTATGCAACGTGACATTTATGCTAAGTTGTAAATCTTTACTATTGCAAAATCCACAAAAAAGGTATATAATATTCAAGTAATCAAATATTATCAAATTCATTAAAAATAAAGAAGGGTTCTTATGGATAAAAGGATTATCTATGCGGATAATGCCGCAACAACAAGAGTTTCCGAAAGTGTACTTAACGCCATGATACCATATTTTACAGAGCATTACGGAAACCCTTCCAGTATATACGAATCAGGACGTGAAGCAAAAAAAGCAATCGAAATCTCACGTGAAAAAGTAGCAGCAGCTCTTGGATGTGAACCAAGAGAAATATATTTTACAAGCTGTGGTTCAGAAGCAGACAACTGGGCTATCAGAGGAATATGTGAAAGCCTTGCTTCAAAGGGTAAAAATCATATAATTACAAGTGTATTTGAGCATCATGCTGTCCTGCATATATGTAAGGCACTTGAGAAAAAAGGTATTGATGTTACTTATGTTCCTGTAAATGAAAAGGGTCTTGTAAACCCTGAAGATATTAAAAATGCAATTACCGATAAAACAGCACTTGTTACAATAATGTACGCCAATAACGAAATAGGAACCATTCAGCCTATAGATGAAATTGCACTGATCTGTAAAGAAGCCGGTGTATTATTCCACACAGATGCCGTTCAGGCAGTAGGACATGTTGACATTGATGTAAAAAAACAGAACATTGACATGCTTTCTGTATCAGGTCATAAAATTCACGCTCAGAAGGGTATCGGTGCTCTCTATGTAAGAAAGGGCATATCACTTCCGAATTTTATTTACGGTGGTGCCCAGGAGAGAAACAGACGTGCAGGTACTGAAAATGTTCCGGCAATTGTAGGATTTGGTGTCGCAATAGAAGAAGCAACAAAAAACATTGCAGCTAAAAATGAGAAAATTATCAAAATGCGCAACAGACTTATAGACGGAATATTACAGATTCCTCAGACAAGACTTAATGGTGACAGAGACAAAAGACTTCCGGGAAATTCAAATATTTCAATTGAAGGTATTGAAGGCGAGAGTCTCCTCCTTATGCTTGACATGAATGGTATATGTGCGTCAAGCGGATCTGCATGTACATCAGGCTCACTGGACCCTTCACATGTACTTCTTGCAATAGGACTTAAACACGAAGTAGCACACGGTTCACTCCGTCTTTCAATTAATGAGGAAACTACTGATGAAGATATAGATTACATTCTTGAAATACTTCCGGGCATAGTTACAAGACTTAGAGATATGTCTCCTTTATGGGAAAAAATCAAAAAAAATTAATACAAGGATTAATTATAAAGAGAGGTTTTTTATTATGTTATATAGTGATAAAGTTCTGGAGCATTTCTCAAATCCAAGAAATGTTGGTGAAATTGAAGACGCAGACGGAATAGGTGAAGTCGGCAACGCCAAATGCGGCGATATAATGAAAATGTATATCAAGGTAGATAAGGGCATCATCACAGATGTCAAATTCAAAACATACGGCTGCGGAGCTGCAGTTGCAACATCATCAATGGCTACAGAGCTTATAAAAGGGAAACCGATAGAGGATGCCCTTAAACTTACAAACAAAGCAGTTGTTGAAGCACTTGACGGCCTTCCGGAAGTAAAGCTTCACTGCTCAGTACTTGCTGAACAGGCTATAAAATCTGCTCTCTCAGATTATTATACAAAGAACGGTATTGATCCGCTTCCAATCGTCGGCGAGATCGGTGAATGTGAAGCATGTCATTAAGATGATTTCATTTCTCTAAGAAATGATCATGGCTTTCCGATTGTCCTGCACATCCTTCAGTATATTTGCTGATGGTCTGATTGATACTTTATCGTGGGCCAGCAGAATTGAATAATAAAAATAGCATCGGCTGTCCGGTTTTATATTAAAACCGGACAGCCGATGTTTTAGTTTTATTTAAAGCTATATGCGTCTTCCGCCGCCTCCGTGAGTTCCGCCGCCGCTGCTACGATGAGTGCCGTTCCCACTGGATGATTCTATTCTGGTCTTTGTGGTATATTCACGCAAAAAGTTATCATTTTTTTCAGTAAAGTTTGTTTTATCTTTAGCTTCATAATTTCTTGGTGAATATTTTTCATTCTTTTTATATTTTAACGTTACTGAAACTGCCGTAATAATAGAAACTACTGCACCTGCCAATGCTCCTATCAATAATGATTTAAATATTGTCTTCTTAGGATATGATTTTAAATCGTTAAGGAAAATATCTACTGTATCTGAATAGTCATTCACTCTCAGTGATGATGTCATATCATCAAACATCGGATCTATATATGACTTATAGACTTTTATCTGGGAACCGCTCGTTGAAATCCAGTGCAAACGGTCTTTACTTACATCTATAAATAAAAGAATTCCATCAGTATTTATTCCGAACAGCTTCTCATAATACAGATCTGCATATTCCCGTGAGCCTTTATCCTTGTCATCAGCTACTACCACTGCAATATTGATATCTAAATCATCAGCATATCTGCCTATTTTCTTGTTTATACTTTTTTCCTCATCAGCTGTAAATACATCAGCAGCATCATATAATTTACATGCCGCATCATAAGCTTTAACCTCTGATACTCCGGAAAAAACAAACAACGCCATGAAAAATAAAATAAGAGTTTTTTTTATGTATTTCAAGATAATAAATACCCTCCCAATCCAAACAGTGCTGTAATGACTGCAAATAGCCCCAAACAGAATGCAAAAAGCTTTTTCTTTGAAAGTGGAGGAATTCCTACAAGCTTTCCACTCTGTCCGTTTACTGCAAATTCATACATTTTTCCGTTGTAGCTGTATGTCATAAACCATACCGGAAGAAGTGCATAGTTCCAGTCTGTTTTCATTATGTTATTTGTAAAATTGCTTACCGAAACAGACGAATACCCTGTAATGGATGACATCAATATATCACGGCTTGCTGTATCGAGCTTCTGACGTATTCTCGGAAATACCTGTCCCTTATCTACATCATACTTATCTGCTAAAAATCCTGTAAGATACGACATTGAAAAATTCTGAAGCTTGCTGTAATCAAATGGTTCAAGTGCGTCCATGAGGCTATCATCTATTTTGCTTGCACCATCAGCCGGAACACCGTTAAATGTTATTCCTGCGTGTCTTGATACAGCATATTCCCTCGTTTCTGTATATTTGTAATCTCCTTGTTTCCATGTACGTATATGTTTTCCTATTGCCTGCATATTTGTCTTTACATTGCAGTCTGCCAGCCAGAACGGAACATATAGTCCCGTCATCTTTTCAAGTGTCTGCTCTGATTTAAAACCGGATGGTATAAAGAGTCTTTTTAACATTCCGGATTTAAAGATTTCTATAGCTTTATTTTTTTCAATTACAAACGGAACTATTTTGTTCGGTCTGTAATCTCCAGAAAGCCTTCCGGTAAGTATAACAGGATTGTGACAATACACGCAAAATGTAGCAGCTGTATTGGCATCTGACATTATTTCTGCTCCGCAGCTTGAACATGAGTAGAGATTTCCGCCTGCAAATTCGTTATCAGCAGAGATGTTTTCCCTGACATTCTGAGTCAGGTCAACACTTTCATTATCACGGAATATCTCCTTTACCTCCTGCTCGGTAAATTCGCTAAGACAAAAATCACATCCAAATTTCTGCCTGTCTGCTTTATATTCAAGACCGCCTCCGCAGTTAGGACATTTGTATTGTATAGCTTCCAAAAAATATGCCTCCAGTTAAAATTAATTTTATGTTCTTGCTGCTCCGCAACCCGAACAGAATTTACCGGAATTGACCTGACCACATGTGCACTGCCAGCTTGTATCCTCCGGCTTTGGTGAGCCACATTCAGAGCAGAACTTACCGGTATTAATCTTTCCACATGAACATTTCCATCCTGTTTCCTCGGGCTTTTTTGATCCGCATTCAGCACAGAATTTACCTGTATTCGTCTTTCCGCATGAACATTTCCAGCAGTCTGCTTCTGTCTGCTGCTGTACAGACTGTGATTGTGCTGCTGCCTGTCTCTGCATGGCTTGCTGTGCTGACTGCTGAGCCTGCATCTGCATTGCATTAGTATTTGATGCGGCATTCATAAAGTTGCCTGCACTGTTCATTCCCATACCCATTGCCATATATGCCTGACTTGCGCCGGCTGTATTTGATCCTGCCGCCTTAAGTCCCTCAGCAATATTACTCTGAACATATCCCTCTCTTATCGAAGGATCTGACATCATCGCACCCTGACTTCTCATATGTATTAATTTCTGGCTGTCCTCATCATAACTAAGACTTGCTATTCCGACAGATACTATTTCAAATCCACGGAGTTCATTCCAGCTTTGATCAAGGCATCTTTCCATATAATTTTTCAGGTCCATGGTTTTTGAGCCAATATTGGATATTCTGACTCCGTCAACTGACATCTGAGATATAGCTGACTGAAGAGCATTTAAAAACTCATCAAGGTACTGTCCGTTTATTGCTGCTATATCAAATCTTGATGCATTTCTTGGTACAGCCTCTGAGAAAAATTTTATCGGGTCTGTTATTTTTATCGAATAACTTCCATGGCAGCGCAGATTAAGTTCAGCGTTATAGAAATTATCAAAATAATTGATCGGTGTCCTTGTTCCGAACTTTAATCCGCTTATTTCCTGAAGATTTATATAATAAACATACTGTGACTGAGGCGCAACCCCTCCAAATCTGAACCTGTTAAACGTATCTTTGAGAGAAGCCTTCAGTTCTCCGTTAAAAAGTGAAGGCGTTGTTGACGTATTTACTGTATAATATCCTTCTTCTGCACAGTAATCAATAATTTTGCCTCCGTCTACAAGAAGCATCATCTGATTAGGATATACGTGAACTACAGAACCGTTCGATACAATGTTGCTGTTTCCTTTTGTATTTGCACCTTTTTTCCTGTTTACAAGAACACCCTTTGTCATTAACGTTTCTCCTGACATATTATCAGGTTCAAGCACTTCAAGCCACTGGTCTGCAAGATTTCCGGATACAGCACTAACTGCCGCTTTAATCAATCCCATCTTATGTTCCTCCTTATATTTAATTAATATTCATTAGTCTGACAAACAGAATTATATCATAAAATTATTTATTTTTCAATACAATCAATGTCTATATTATATTTTTTCACATTAAAAATACCGGCAATTAAAATATAAAAACCGGTATTTTTCTTTTATTCGGCTGGCGTTGAACCAGGTGTATAGACAATCGGGATTGATTTTCCGTCAGCATCATAAAATGTCAGATTATCGAGATAAATATCTGCTTGATTCGGAATACCCCATCTCATGAATACAAGCTTTGCATCCTCTGTTCCATCTACAAAACTCTTAAGCAGCCATTTTCCTTCTACATGAAGAAATACCCACTCAAAACTCCATTCTCCTGTTGAATATGAATTTGCTGAACCTGTAGGTTCATACCATTCATCACACTTTTCGCCCACAAGAGATCCAAAAGTACCCATAAGGTTTCCTGGCACTATCCTTCCTATGCCGTCATCACATATAAATTCCCCGACTCCAACCTGTGTAATATCAGCACTGAAGCCCTTTACCCTGCTCAGGTTTTCAGATCCGACCAGCTTATCAACATCAAAAGTTATTTTGGGAGTTTTGTAATTACCGCTCTCATCTTTATCAAGTACTTCAATCTTGAGCTGTTTTTGGCCCTTGTACTCGGCTATTGACAGGTTACAGTTTGACTCGTCATTTTCAAAATTTTTTTCATTTGTGCAATATGCTGTATATAAATCGTTACTGTCATTAAATGTAATACTGTTTTCATCCACAATAGGCTCAGGATATTCAGATTCAACAATTTCTTCCGCTGTTTCTTCCAGTTCCGTTATTTCTTCCGGTTCTGTTGTTTCTTCTGTCTGCGTGTCCGATGTCGTTAACTTTGTTGATTTTGAATCTTTTGATGTTTTTTCATCACATGCTGTAAGTGACAAAAACATCCCCAATGTTGTCAGTAGTGTCACTAGTCTTTTCATATTAATATTCTTCTTCCTTTTTAAAAAAGTCATTTAACTAATGCAGTTTTAATTAAGTATATATATTAAATGCCCTCATTTATTCAGAGGGCATTTATATATTATTAACTATGTACAACAACCTCAGTTATTTTCTTTTCTTGAATGTTACTGCAACTCCTGCTGCTGCCATTGCAGTTGCAACTGCAAGAGCTATGCCGGCGTCACCTGTTGGAGGGTTTGTTGAATTCTTTGCTGTGGTTGTAGTAGCTGCTGCTTTTGTGGTTGTTGCTGCTGCCGTTGTTGTTGTAGCTGCAGCTGCTGTTGTTTCTGCGGCAGTTGTTTCTGCGGCTGTTGTTTGTACAGCTGCAAAAGCAGCATCATCAGCATCCTGCAATTCTTTTTCAGTCTTATAAACTGCATATGGTAGCTCATTGCCTGATGCATCTTTAATTGAAAGATTTGTTACTGTTACTTTATCTGCACCTTCACCTATCCACCAGAACTGAACCTGAAGATTACGCTCTATTCCACCTATGCCTGAAAGCTTTATCTCTCCTGTTTCTGCTGAAACAGTCTGTTTAGTCAAACTGCCTATCCAATTGCCATTTTTATTATACCCGATAGCACCTTCCAGATACTTGGAAGCTACAGATACTTCTGCTGTAACACTATCAACTTTGGCATAATCACTGCCATTTGTTAAACCTACATACATAAACGGAGCTCCGCCGTCTTTATTGCGTTCATAGGTATATTCCTGTGCACTTACTGTCATAACCATAGCTGAAGCTGCCATAGCACAGGCTGCAACACCTGCAAAAAAATTCTTGAATTTCATAATAATAAATCCTCCTTTAACCTTTTTCATAATTCTAGTTTTAAAGCTTCCCCATATTGATATAATTTAATCAATTAAGCTTTCTTTTTATGCCATTACTGCTCTATTGATTATAATGTTTATATTGTAACATTCATCTAACAAAAAATCCATATGCGAATTTAACAAATATGATTGTAACATTTGATATAAAACAACTACATCTATACAGCATTTTTTTATTAAAGCACAGATTGTATACTTTTTATTTAACTTTTTGTATGTTATTATCACCATCAGATGCTTCTGTCATGATCTGGATAACATCATCAATAAGCTGTTCCGGTTTCTGTTGAGGAAGAAGCTTTACACTTATATACGGCTTTGAGAGACTGTTAAACAGTACCCTTCCTTTAAAAGAAGATGAAAGTGCCTTTATCTGACTCATTTCAGGTGATGCTATATAAAAGAGAACACAGCCATTTCTCTGTGATATTTCAGTGATTCCAAGCTTTGCAGCTGTATTTCGCAGAAGTGCTACGCTTACAAGTCCGAGTATTGCTTTTGGAGGTTCTCCATATCTATCAATAAATTCGTCAATAAGCTCCATGCTTTCTTCCGGTGTTTCTATAACTGCTATCTTTTTGTATGTATCTATCCTCTGTGACAGACTCTCAATATAATTTTCAGGAATATGAGCGTCTATCTGAATATCAACAACACAGTCTTCTGCTCTCTTTGCAGGCTCGTCTCCTCTTTCCTCTGCTATCGCCTCTGATAAAAGTCTCAGATACATGTCATATCCGACTGTTTCAATATGGCCGTGCTGCTTGCCGTTTAATATACTTCCGGCTCCTCTTATTTCAAGATCCCGCAAAGCAATTCTGAATCCACTTCCGAACTGAGTAAATTCTTTTATTGCATCCAGTCTCTTCGCAGCTACCTCCGTAAGAACTTTCCCACGCTTGAATGTAAAATATGCAAATGCTCTTCTGTTTGAACGTCCTACCCTTCCTCTTAACTGATAAAGCTGGGAAAGTCCGAATCTGTCCGCATCTTCAATAACAAGAGTATTTACGTTAGGTACATCAACACCCGTTTCAATTATAGTAGTGGAAACAAGTATATCGATCTCATGTTCAAGAAGCTGTCTCCATGTTTCTGACATAACTTCTTCTGACATCTGTCCATGTGCAAATGTTATTCTCGCATCAGGAAGAAGTTCCTGCAATCTTGCTGCACATCCTGCTATTGTCTCAACCCTGTTATGAATATAATACACCTGTCCGCCTCGCTTGAGTTCCTTTGAAATTGCCTGAACTATAAGACTTATATTGTGTTCTATTACATAAGTCTGAACAGGATATCTGTCCTGCGGAGGCTCTTCTATAACTGACATATCGCGTATTCCACTCATTGCCATATTAAGCGTCCTTGGTATAGGCGTTGCTGAAAGTGTAAGCATATCAACACCTATAAAATTCTGCTTGAATTTTTCCTTGTGTGCTATTCCGAATCGCTGCTCCTCATCAACTATGGCAAGGCCGAGCTCCTTGAATTTTACATCCTTCTGTACAAGTCGGTGTGTACCTATTATCATATCTATTTTTCCTGCTTTGAGATTTTTCAAAATATCAACCTGCTGTTTCGGGGTTCTGAATCTTGAAAGCAACTCTATCTTTATCGGAAAATGCTCAAACCTTTTAAGCGCAGTCTGATAATGCTGCCAGGCAAGAACAGTAGTTGGCGCAAGAAGTGCGCATTGCTTTCCGTCATAAATACATTTAAAAGCCGCACGGAAAGCGACCTCAGTTTTTCCAAAACCAACGTCTCCGCATAAAAGTCTGTCCATAGGATGACTTTTTTCCATATCACTTTTTATTTCAGAAATACTTTGAAGCTGATCACCTGTTTCAACATAAGGAAATCTGTTTTCAAAGTCATACTGAAGCTCACTATCCTGAGAAAACGCAAATCCATCAGTATTCTGTCTCTGTGCATAAAGAGCTATAAGCTCTGCTGCCATATCTTTTACTTCACGTTTTACATTGTTTCGTGTTTTCTGCCATTCAGCTGAAGAAAGTTTATTAAGCTTGACACCTGTATCTTCTCTTGCTCCTATATATTTTGAAACCATATCAAGCTGAGTTACCGGAACATATAAAACATCTTTCCCGGCATACTGTATAGTAATATAGTCCTTTGTAACTCCTTCAAGCTCAAGTTTCCGTATTCCTACAAATCTTCCTATTCCGTGAAGTGCATGTACTACAAGATCACCCTGGGTAATGTCAGAAAGGCTTCGGATTTCCTTGCCCTTGTTGTCCTTTTTCTTTCTCCGTTTTGAATTTACTGCACCGTTCTGAGTTATCATTGCATACTTTATTTCAGGATAATCAAAACCACTTGATACACTGCCAGTCATGATAAGAATCTTGCGCTTCTGAGGTACTGATTTTTCTGTTCTTATTTCAACATTAAGGCCGCTCTCACGAAGGTCATCAGCTATTATAGGCAGTGTCTTATCACTTCCTGCCATGAGAAATACGGCATAATCATGCTCAGTATACGATTTCAGATCCTCTGTAAGCTGACGTATCTCACCGCCCCATGTTGATGTCTGCACTGCATCAAATGTAATTACCTGCTTGTATGCTATTCTTTCTGAACCGCTGAAAAAAGAATTAAGATAAACATTTTTATGCTTTTGAGCAGATATCATAAATGTCGGGAAATCTGTATAGTAACCACATAATGAACGGCATATTTCACCCTCATCAAGCATCAATTTTATATCTTCCTCATACTGGTCAGATATTCCCTTGACATGATTTAAAATATGACTTATTTCATTAAAACAGATTTCTCCGTCAATGTAGTCAAATATAGCGGCACCGTCGTCATAAATAAGGCTGATATATTTGTCAGAATTCTTTATCATTATTCCTGCATTGAGTTTTTCTATATCCTCAGCAGCTTTCTGCTTGAATTTTTCAGCATTTTTTCCTCTTGTCTGTTTAACTACAGTGCTTATCTTTTGTGCAAGTTCAGAAGGCTCATACAGAGTTTCACGTGCAGGTACTATTTTTATAGCAGTTAATGATTCATTTCTTCTCTGAGTCTCAAGATCAAAATATGAAATACTATCTACTTCATCACCCCAGAATTCAATTCTTACTGGCTGATCTGTCTGTGGTGAAAAAATATCCACAATAGAACCCCTTACTGAAAACTGTGAGGCACCCTCTACACTTTCAGTTCTTGTATATCCGCATTTTATCAGTTTTTCAACAAGATCATCCATTGGTATTTCTTCATTGTTCCCTATTGTAAATGAATACTGATTCATTATATTTTTCGGAACTGTAAACTGCATTACTGCTTCTATTCCGGCAGTAATAATCCTGCACTGACCTGTTATCAGCTTTGACAATACACCAAGACGCATAAATTCGTATTCTCTGGAAACACCCTCTACATTGTGCATAATATATTCTCTTGAAGGATAATAGTATGCAGTTTTTTCATCTGCCATTACGTTTATATCATCAGCAAGCTTTCTTGCTGTGTTATCATCATCTGTTATTACCAGTGCCGTTCTTTCTTCGGATAATGTCAGCAGCAGCTGTGCTTTATGGATCTGCGACAATCCCACTGCACATACAGGTGTTATCATGTCTCTCAGGCAGCTGTTCAATGACTTATATCCTGACAGTTCTGCAAAACATTTCTGAAAAATATTCATTTTATACCTCTCTTTAGTTAAACTTATTCATTGCCTCGTTGATTTTGCCTGTTACCATAAGCTCTACTGCAAATACAGCATTTTCACACGCTTCTTTTATTAATGGTATTTCATCGGCACTATAGCTTGAAAGCACCCAGTCTGCCAGATCATAATCAGGATGCGGTTTTTTTCCTACACCTATTTTTATTCTGGGAAAAGTGTTTTCTCCCGTTAAATATATTATACTTTTTATTCCGTTATGACCCCCGTCACTGCCTTTTTGTCTTATTCTCATTTTTGGAGGTTCAAGTGAAATATCATCATAAATTACTATAAGTTTATCGATACCAAGCTTATAAAAATTCATTGCCTCAACAACTGCCTCACCGCTGTTGTTCATATATGTTGACGGCTTCATAAGAAGGCATTTTTTTTCACCTATAACACACTCTCCGCAGAGTGATTTGAATTTTATCTTTTTTATATCTGCATTATATTTCTTAGCAATCGTATCAACAGCCATAAATCCGGTATTATGTCGTGTATCCTGATATTTAAGTCCCGGATTTCCAAGACCGGTAATAATATATTCTACAGGACCGGTCTTATTTGCTGACTTTATCTGTTCAAATAATTCTGATATTCCCATATTAATTGATTGAACCTTTCTTTTATTGATTTTTTCCGTATTTCACCCAATTACCCCCTTTTGTAAAAAAGGGGGTTGTTGTCAATATTTTTATTTTAAGTACTATTATTATTTTTTCTTGCGGTTTTTAAGTTTTTTGGTTGCATAACCTTCCTTGACTACTGTTTCTCCTCTGTCAAGTACAAGCGCACCATCAGGAACATCCTTTACAACAGTAGTTCCTGCTGCTGTATATGCACCCTTTCCTACTGTTACAGGTGCAATAAGATTTGTATTGCATCCTATAAATGCATTATCCTTTATGACACAGCGGTTCTTTTTCTCACCGTCATAATTTACAGTTACAACTCCGCAGCCGAAATTTACACAACCTCCTACATCACTGTCACCTACATATGTAAGGTGTGCAACTGCTGTGTCTTCGCCGATTACTGAGTTTTTGATTTCAACAAAGTCGCCTATCTTTACACCTGACATTATGTGACTTCCGGGTCTCACCTGAACAAACGGTCCTATCTTTACGCTGTTATCAATTTTTGAATCATAGCACTGAACGTAGTTTAAATTTGTATCATTTCCAACAGTACTGTTTTCTATTATACAGTTCGGTCCTATTACGCATCCTGTACCAATTACTGTTTTTCCTTTAAGAACAGTTCCTGCGAGTATCTGTGTTCCTTCACCTATTATAACATCACGACCTATTGTTATTCCGTCTATACATGTAAACTCAACGCCGTTTTCAAGATGTCTGTTTATTATATCCTCACGTGCAACCTTATTAAGTGCAAGCAATCCCTTGCGGTCATTTGCACCAAGAACAACATTAGGATTTTCTGAAATAAATGCATCTGCCTTTTTGCCTTTATTAAGAAGAATATATATAGTGTCTGTAAGATAATATTCACCCTGTGAATTATCTGTTGTTATTGCTTTTAAGGATTCAAGAAGATCCGCGGTTTTAAACCAGTAAGCGCCTGAATTTATCTCTGTTATTTTTTTCTGCTCGACAGTAGCATCCTTTTCCTCGACAATTGAAGAAATACCTGACTCAGAGCGTATTATTCTTCCGTATCCTGCAGGATTCTGTACCTTTGAAGTAATTACAGTAACTGCATTTCCGTTTCCCTTATGAAGAGCAAGAGAATCAGTTATTGTTTTGCTGTCTATAAACGGGGCATCACCGCACAGTACAAGTGTATTTCCATCAGGCTTCTTTTCCATGAAAGTTCTTGCCTGCATTACAGCATGGCCTGTTCCGAGACGTTCAGCCTGAAGGACAGTTTCATATCTTCCGTTAAGATATTCGTCGATCATTTCTGCCTTATATCCCTTTACTATGCAGATATCAGAAAGTCCTGATCCCTCACATGCTCCTATTACCCATTCGAGCATTGCTTCACCAAGAACCTTGAACATTGGCTTAGGGATATCGGCTTTCATTCTTTTTCCCTGTCCACCTGCAAGTATAATAACATTATCCATTTAAAAATACACATCCATTTCATTATTTGTTTATTCTAAACTTGATTTATTTTGATATCTGATCAGTCTGCCGGGTAACCCGAAATCATATGTAAACATTAAATTTTAAGATACAAAGCAATCTGAAAATCGTGCGAGTTTTCATCCGAATGTACAGGGCAATCGGAAAGCCCTGCCAGTTTTAACAAAAGAGAACTATATACAACACCTTAATATATTATGCCAAATTTATTTTGATATTTCAAGGCTTTTTATAAAAAATGTTCGCATTATATCATACCAGAATAGGATTTTTTGATTTATTCATCATAATGCACTTTAATACCCTTAAATAATATAAAAAATTTTTCATTATTTTTTTAAAATGTATGGAATTTCACGTTTTAATATGGTATAATTAATATTAACTCCAGCCATGAGGCAAGTTTTCTTCCGATTGGACTGGAAAAATGAGAAATTTTATTGGAGGTATTTAAACCAATGAGCAAAAAATGGGTATATTTATTCTCAGAAGGTAACACAGACATGAGAGAGCTTCTCGGTGGTAAAGGTGCAAACCTTGCTGAAATGACATCTCTCGGACTCCCTGTTCCACAGGGCTTTACAATCTCAACAGAAGCATGCACTCAGTACTATGAGGATGGCAAGCAGATAAATGATGAGATTCAGGCTCAGATCATGGAGTATATTAAAAAAATGGAAGAAATCACAGGCAAGAAGTTCGGTGACAAGGAAAATCCACTCCTCGTTTCTGTTCGTTCAGGTGCTAGAGCATCAATGCCTGGTATGATGGATACAATCCTCAACCTTGGTCTTAACGAAACTGTTGTTGAAGTCATGGCTGAAAAGTCAAACAACGCACGTTGGGCTTATGACTGCTACAGAAGATTCATCCAGATGTATTCTGACGTAGTTATGGAAGTTGGTAAGAAGTACTTTGAAGAGCTTATCGACGCTATGAAGAAAAATAAGGGTGTTACTCAGGACGTTGAGCTTACAGCTGAAGATCTTAAGGAACTCGCTTCACAGTTTAAGAATGAATACAAATCAAAGATCGGTACTGACTTCCCTACAGATCCTGTTGAACAGCTCATGGGAGCTATCAAGGCTGTTTTCCGTTCATGGGACAACTCCAGAGCAAACGTATATCGTCGTGATAACGATATTCCTTACTCATGGGGTACTGCAGTAAACGTACAGATGATGGCATTCGGTAACATGGGTGATGATTGTGGTACAGGTGTTGCATTTACACGTGATCCTGCTACAGGTGAAAGAAAGCTCATGGGAGAATTCCTTACAAATGCACAGGGCGAAGACGTTGTTGCTGGTGTTCGTACACCAATGCCTATCGCTCAGATGGCTGAAAAATTCCCACAGGCATTTGATGAATTCAAGCAAGTTTGCAGCAAACTTGAAAACCACTACAGAGACATGCAGGACATGGAATTCACTGTAGAACATGGTAAGCTCTATATGCTCCAGACAAGAAACGGTAAGAGAACTGCTCAGGCTGCTCTCCAGATTGCCTGCGACCTCGTTGACGAAGGTATGAGAACAGAAGAAGAAGCTGTTCTTATGATCGAACCAAGAAACCTCGATACACTTCTCCACCCACAGTTTGATACAAAGGCTCTTAAGGCTGCTACACCACTCGGCAAGGGACTCGGTGCTTCACCTGGTGCTGCTTGTGGTAAGGTAGTATTTACAGCTGAAGATGCTGAAGCTATGAAAGCTAAGGGTGAAAAGGTTGTTCTCGTTCGTCTTGAAACATCACCTGAAGATATTACAGGTATGAAGGCTTCGCAGGGTATTCTTACAGTTCGTGGCGGTATGACATCTCACGCAGCAGTTGTTGCACGTGGTATGGGTACATGCTGTGTATCAGGCTGCTCAGAAATCATTATGGACGAAGCTAACAAGAAATTCACACTCGCTGGAAAGACATTCACAGAAGGTGACTATATTTCAATAGATGGTTCAACAGGTAATATCTATGATGGTATTATCGCGACTGTTGATGCTACAATTGCCGGAACATTCGGCAGAATCATGGGATGGGCTGACAAGTTCAGAGCTCTCAAGGTTAGAACAAACGCTGATACACCTTCTGACGCTAAGAAGGCTCGCGAACTCGGTGCTGAAGGTATCGGTCTCTGCCGTACAGAGCATATGTTCTTTGAAGCTGACAGAATCGCTGCTTTCAGAGAAATGATCTGCGCTGATACAGTTGAAGAAAGAGAAGCTGCTCTTGCTAAGATTGAACCAACACAGCAGTCAGACTTTGAAAAGCTCTATGAAGCTCTCGAAGGCTGCCCTGTTACAATCAGATTCCTTGATCCTCCGCTTCATGAATTCGTTCCTACTGAAGAAGCTGATATCGAAGCTCTTGCTAAGACACAGGGCAAATCAGTTGAAGATATCAAGACACTTATTGCTTCACTTCACGAATTCAACCCAATGATGGGTCACCGTGGATGCCGTCTTGCAGTAACATATCCTGAAATTGCAAAAATGCAGACAAGAGCTATTATCAAGGCTGCTATCAATGTTAAGAAGGCTCATCCAGACTGGACTATCGTTCCAGAAATCATGATCCCACTTATCTGCGACGTCAAGGAACTCAAGTATGTTAAGAGCGTTGTAGTTGAAAGTGCTGATGAAATTATTGCTGCTGCTGGTTCTGATCTTAAGTACGAAGTAGGTACAATGATCGAAATTCCTAGAGCTGCTCTTACAGCTGATGATATCGCTAAGGAAGCTGAATTCTTCTGCTTTGGTACTAACGATCTTACTCAGATGACATACGGCTTCTCAAGAGACGATGCTGGTAAGTTCCTTAACGCTTATTATGACGCTAAGATATTCGAAAACGATCCATTTGCAAGACTTGACCAGAC
>OBID01000048.1_pt1 | contig 50814 bp, 43 predicted proteins | sample 1519781 | NCBI WGS metagenome assembly OBID01 (sample SAMEA3991478, study PRJEB22521) | metagenome | biome: anthropogenic terrestrial biome; feature: sewage plant; material: sludge | place: Sweden | collected 2012-09-26 | reverse complement strand
CTACGATACCGTTGTAGTATTTGGACGTATCAAGGAGAACACGACCAATTTGAGCAAGATGTCGTTTATGGAGATGGCGAACCTCTCAATCAACGAGGTATTTGCTCGTTCCATCAACACGACCATCACCTCACTGCTCCCTGTAGTTGTTATGCTTGTCTTTAATGTTGACGCTCTCAATGGTTTTGCTCTTGCGCTCACCATTGGTTTGGCCGTTGGCGCTTATTCTTCAATCGGTCTTGCGGCTCCTCTCTACACTATGTGGAAGGAAACTGAGCCAAAGTACGCTTCTCTTCGTAAGAAGTATGGCAAGGATGGCAAGAAGACTGAGGCAGCAGCCTAGTCTGTTTTCTCATTTTTGTGCGTAACTAACTGATTTTTTGTTCCCGAGGGGACTGGCATTTTCAAATGTCGGTCCCCTCGGTTATTATTAAAGAGAACAAACGAAGATAGTTGAGATGCACACCTATGAATAATCAATTTCAAAAACCCTCTGGGTGTCCAGAGTATGAGTTTGTACAAGCTGAATTCGACGAAGATGCTGTGCGCACCTTAGAGGAAGAGCTGTCGGTCTCGCGTCTTTTCGCGCGAATTCTGTCAAGTCGCGGGCTTAATGACGCGCATACCGCGCGCCGCTTTCTGGAGCCATCACTTGCACGCGATTGGAAGAATCCTCTTTTATTGCCCGGCATTAAAGAGGTGGCAGAGCGGGTCAGAACTGCTATCGAAAATCACGAGCGCATTTGCGTCTTTGGTGACTACGATCTTGATGGGATCAGCGCGACGGCGCTCGCCTTGCGTGGGTTGCGTGCCTGTGGCGGAAATGTCGAAGCAATCTTGCCTCGCAGGCTCGAAGATGGCTACGGTCTCACTCCCGCGGCAGTTGAGCGCATTCTAGCTAAGCGACCGAATTTAGTACTTACGGTTGACTGTGGCATTTCTGCCGCGCCAGAAATAACACTTCTGCGCGAGCAGGGGCTTGATGTGGTGGTGACCGATCATCATGAGCCCGGTGATTTATTGCCTCAAGGGATTGCTATCGCAAACCCTAAACTTGATGCGAATTATAGTGATGACGGCAGCCAGCTTGCGGGAGCGGGCGTCGCTCTTAAATTAGTTCAGGCCGTGTCTCAAAGCATGGGAAAGCCAGCGCTATGGCGAGAATTTGTTGATCTCGCTACGCTGGGTACCGTCGCTGACGTTATGCCTCTCTTGGGAGAAAACCGAGCGTTGGTGGCAGCTGGCTTGGAGAAGATGCGCGTCAACCCCAATGTGGGCATCGCGGCATTGGCTGCGCTCGCAAAGGTTCCTCTTGACTCCCTAACATCAGAAAAAATCTCGTTCACTCTTGCTCCCCGACTCAATGCTGCTGGCCGTGTTGCTTCTCCGGTTGATGCTCTTGCGCTGTTGCTTGAGAATGACCCACTTGAGGCTGCTCGATTAGCGCTTATTCTCGATGAGCACAATAAGACGCGTCAGATGGCTGAGGCTGATTTAAGCCAAGGCGTGAGCGCTTTGCTTGAGCGCACCTATCAGGGCGAACCTGCCATTGTTGTGGCGGGTGAGGGTTGGCATGACGGCGTAAAAGGAATAGTCGCTTCTCGCATCGCCCAGAAATATAATGTGCCTACCATTTTATGTTCAATTGAGGATGGCATTGCGATTGGTTCGGCGCGCTCCGTGGGTTCTATTGATTTATTTCAGGCGCTCGAATGCTGTTCTAGTCATTTGTTGCGCTATGGTGGTCACGCGGGAGCAGCGGGCCTTGCGGTAGATGTCAATAATCTCGATGCTTTTAAAGAAGAGCTCTATGCTTACCTTGAAACGCTCCCTCTTGAGGCGCGCAGAAGTCGAAAATTTATTGATGCTAGCACCAGCATAGACGAACTATCAGTGAGTCTCGCCGACGAAATTGCGCTTCTTGAGCCTTTCGGCGAAGCCAATAAGCGACCACTGTTTTTATCTCATGCCATCATGATGAAAAACACCTGTACCGTTGGTAAAGAAGGCCAGCATCTCAAGTTCCAAGCTTATGAAAACGGTGCGCAAGTTCCCGCCATTTTCTTCAGATGTCCCGGCATTGAGCGAGCCTTGGGCGCGGAGCAACTCGCCAATATCTCGTATCGTTTTGAAATTGATACATGGCAGGGACATAAACGCCTGCAACTTATGGTTCAAAGTATAGATATTTTAAGCGAGCCTCTTCTTGAAGAGGATGACGCTGACAAGGAGGCGCATGAGTTTCTCGATGAACTTTTCGCTTCTGCGGATGATTCGCTCAAATCACGAGAGTACGAAGGCATTCTCGAGGCTCATTCATTCTTTACAAAACTCGCGGGGGTAACATTCGAGGGACGTCAAGAAGTGATTGCGCGTCTTGTCGATGATGAAGCGCTCATATTGAGACGAGACCCCCTTAATGAGTATGACCCCCAAGCGGTCGCCGTGTACGCGCCTCGGCTCGAAGCTCAAATTGGATTTTTAAACCGTGATCTTGCGGCGGTGATTGCACCTGCTCTCGATGAGGGGGTTGAGTATACCGTTGCGCTTGGGTCAGTAACGGGAGGCAACGAGGGCAAATCGCGCGGTGTTAATGTCGAAATTGCGCGTAAGGAATCGCTTGCTCTTCAAGAGGAAGCGCGCCACTACCGCGCCAGCAGAAGAAAGGCGCTATCAAGGCTGAGCGCCCAAGAGTTGCAGGCGTACTTAATTGAAACGTTTATCGGACAAGGCAGTCTTCATGGAGCTCAAGAGCGCTCTCTCGAACTTCTGGAGCGTGGTCGCAATGTGTTGACTGTTATGGCGACAGGGCGGGGTAAGTCGCTCATTTTCCATATGCATGCGGCAAAAATGGCGCTCCTTCACAATAAAGCAAGCATTTTCGTTTATCCCTTGCGTGCCCTTGTTGCCGATCAGGCTTTTCACCTCAAAGAGACTTTTTCTGAACTCGGCCTAGAAGTTGCCGTTGTAACAGGAGAGACTTCAAAAACTCACCAAACTGAGGCATTTGAGGCACTCAAAGAGGGTACGCTCGACATAGTGCTTACAACGCCTGAGTACTTGCACTTTCATGGCAGCGAATTCGCGCCCGCCAATCGAATCGGCTTCGTTGTGGTCGATGAAGCTCACCATATCGGGCAAGCGCGCGCAGGAAATCGTCCTGCCTACGCACAACTGGGTCATGCTCTTGGAGCAGTCAATAGTGACGGTTCGCTACCGGCAACGCTTGCGGTGACTGCAACAGCTTCCGATGAGGTTGCTCAACGTATTATCGAAACACTTCATATCACTGACGCGGTACTCGATCCGAGTGTGCGAAATAATCTAGTCATTGATGACCAGCGTAATCATGAGCACAAAGAGCGCTTTATTCTTGATCTTGCTCGTAAGCAAGAAAAGACGGTTGTGTATGTGAACTCACGCGAGGAAGCGGTTAAGATTGCGCGTATTGTGCGCAAGGCTGTGGGCAATTTGGCATGGAAAACGGCCTTCTATCATGGCGGACTCACCAAAGTGGCGCGCCATGAGATTGAGCGCCGATTCCGCACAGGGGAAGTGGAGTTTTGTATTGCAACGTCCGCTTTCGGTGAAGGCGTAAACATTCCTGATATTCGTCACGTCGTCCTCTATCATCTGCCCTTTAATGATGTTGAGTTTAATCAGATGGCGGGCCGCGGTGGGCGTGATGGTGCTACTGCGACTATTCATCTGCTCTTTGGCAAAAAAGACGCGCGCATCAACGAATACATCTTGCAGTCTCTTGCCCCGCAGCGCGACGCGCTCGCGGCGGTGTATAAGGCGCTGAAAGATATCGAAATGAAAGAGGGTAATTGTTTCAGCATAAGTAATGCTGATATTGCCACGCGCGCGAATGCCTATATCCCCAAAGGGGTCGCCAAAGTGGATGATAAGAGCATCTCGACAGGCATCGGCGTTTTTCGAGATCTTGGATTTTTATCAACCGAAGGTCGCAGTGTTGCCCGAACTATCGAGATGTTGCCTGTGACAGGTAAGCTCGATCTCACCATGAGTACGCGTTACAGCGAAGGTCTTGATGAAATCGAGAGTTTCGATTCATTCAGAGAATGGGTATTACTGGCAGATAGCATTGATTTGCTTGAGCGGTTTAATAAGCCCATTTTGCCTAACGCGCAGGCCCTAAATGTGACGGTTGTTCAATAAGTGAGAGGAGTTGCTTGTATACGCCTTGTTTAAGGCTACAATTTTTGTATGAATGTAATTTATGGACAAATAGAAGAGCGTGTACTCGCAAATAATCCAGCAGCTGACGTTAACCTGTTGCGCAAGACTTATGAGTTTGCAGAGAAAGCGCATGAAGGTCAAAAGCGCAAAAGTGGTGAACCTTTTATAATTCACCCCTTAAACACTGCGCTGATTTTGGCCGACCTCAATATGGACCTCGCCACTATTCAAGCAGCGATGCTTCACGACACCGTTGAGGATTCGCCTGATGTCACGCTTGCATCTGTTCAGAAAGAATTTGGCGAAGAGGTGGCTTCTCTTGTGGATGGTGTCACGAAGTTGGGCCGCATTGATTTTGAAACCAACAGCGAGCAGCAAAGCGAGTCGATGCGCAAAATGCTCATCGCCATGGCGCGTGATATCCGCGTCATTCTCGTCAAACTTGCCGACCGTTTGCATAATATGCGTACTCTCAGTGCGCTAAAGCCTGAGCGCCAACTTGTTAAAGCGCGCGAAACAATGGATATTTTTGCGCCACTTGCTCACCGTTTGGGCATTTCTCAAATCAAGTGGGAGCTTGAAGACCTCGCGTTTTCGTATCTTGACCCCGTTAAGTATGAACAGATTTCTCGCATGGTTCGTGAGAGTCGCGACCAGCGAAAAGCATACGCAGCGCAGGTTATGGAAGAAATCCAAGAAGAACTTGAATCGGTGCATATTAAGGCGGAGATTGGTGGACGCCCAAAGCACTTGTATAGCATTTACCAGAAAATGATAAATAAGGGTAAGGATTTCAGTGAAATCTACGACCTTATTGCTCTGAGAATTATTGTTGACTCGGTCAAGGATGTTTACGGTGCGCTGGGAACGGTTCACAGCCTGTACAAGCCGATGCCAGGACGCTTTAAAGATTATGTCGCGATGCCTAAGTTCAATATGTACCAATCGTTGCACACGACAGTCATTGGCCCTTCTGGTCGCCCTCTCGAGATTCAGATTCGTACCGAAGAAATGCACCGTATGGCCGAATACGGCGTTGCGGCTCATTGGCGCTACAAAGAGGGCAACTTCCAAGAGGACAAAAGCTTTGATGAACGCCTTGCGTGGCTGCGCCAGATGCTCGAGTGGCAAACGGACCTCAAAGACCCCAAAGAGTTCATGGACGCTTTGCGCGTAGACCTTTTTGAGGAAGAAGTGTTTGTTTTCACTCCGAAGGGCGACGTGCGCTCTCTCAAGCGAGGTTCAACACCTCTCGATTTCGCTTTCGCTATCCACACTGAGGTGGGCCATCACTGCGTTGGGGCTAAAGTTAATGGGCAAATTGTCCCGCTTGCCTCTGAGTTGCAAATGGGCGACCGTGTCGAAATACTTACCAACAAAAACGCTCATCCTTCACGTGACTGGCTTAATATTGTTCGGACGAGTTCCGCGAAATCAAAAATTAAGAGTTATTTAGCAAAGACAACGCGCGAAGACGATTTGCAGCATGGTCATGATGAGCTTGTTAAGGCCTTGCGCAAACATGGCCTTGCCATAACGAGCAAGCGTATTCAAAAAGTCTTACAAGAACTCGCTGATGAAATGAACTATACTGCCGCTCAAGACCTTGTGGCTTCTATCGGCGCAGGCAAGCTGAGCGCCAAACTCATAGCAACACGCATATTGAAAAATATGGCCAAGGAAGGTCTGATTTCTGAAGATGCCCTAAATAAGCAGCAGGAAAAGGCAGAGCTTGCTCCTGACATGCCTATGGCTCCACCACGTCACGCGCGTAAGTCGCACCCCGGTGATGGAATCTCCGTCAAGGGCATTGACCATGTGCTGGTGCGATTGGCCAAATGTTGCAATCCTGTCCCAGGTGACGAGATTATTGGATTTGTGACGCGGGGTCGCGGTGTATCAGTGCACCGCGCGAACTGTCCAAATGCGGCAAACTTGATGGCCTCGCAAGAACGTCTTATTGAAGTCGAATGGGATAGCAAGGCTAAAACCACCTACCATGTTGAAGTTTTCATTCAAGCGCTCGATCGCTTGCGTCTTTTGCAGGATGTGACAATGCTTATCGCTGAGTCAGGCGTCAATATCTTGTCTTCAGCAACGACCACGCAAAAAGACGGCATGGTTGATATGCGCTTTCTTTTTGAGATTGGCGAAATGTCACGTCTCGATATTTTAGTAAATGATTTGCGCGGGGTTGACGGTGTGTTTGAAGCACGCCGTGCGCTGCCGGGCGAGAAGACCGCGAAAAAAGGTAAAAAAGGGTGACCTATGATAAAGATTGATCGTGTGGTTGTTGGACATCTCGAAACCAACTGTTGGATTGTATCAAACGATAAAGGTGACATTGCTGTTATTGATCCAGGCGATGATACCGACGCAATTTGCGCCGTTATTGATGGCCTTGCGCCTGAGCACAAGAATGCTGGTGCCGTCATTTTAACTCACGGTCATTTTGACCACGTGGGTTCAGCCGATGAGGTCGCGGATGACAACGGTAGTTTTGTTTATATGTCCGAAGAAGAATTTTCCTTTATTCAGGGCGAGCAGGGAACGGGCGGTCGCGAATTTGACCTTGAGGCGCCTGTGCCCATTGTTGATTTTAAATTTCATGATCGAGATATCCTTGAGGTGGGGGCATTAAAATTTGACGTCATAATGACACCAGGGCACACTCCAGGTAGCGTTTGCCTTCTTTTGCAGGACGATACCGATGAACAGAAATATTATCTCTTCAGTGGCGATACGCTTTTTGCGCAATCGATTGGGCGCACCGACCTTGTCGGTGGCGATGAAACTAAGATGACGCAATCGCTTGAGAGGCTTGACACTCTCCCCGATAATGTTGAGGTCTTTCCTGGCCATGGGACTACGACCACGCTTGAGCTTGAGCGCGCTATTAATCAATTCTGGCCACGATAAAAAGCTTTGGAGTAGCCATGTACCAAGATGAATCACTCGAAATTGCGTCAGAACAATATCCCTTAACCAACGAAACGCTTGCATTATTAGGCAAGCGTTTTTCTACACGGAATTTTGCGGAGAGTACGCGGGAATCGAGCGCCATTACTGACCAAGAAAAAGACACTATTTTGAAGGCGGCGTTGCGCGCTCCAACAGCCGGCAATCTTCTTGCGTATTCGATTCTTGATATTGTTGATGAGGGGCGAAAAGAACAACTTGCGCTCCTTTGTGATGATCAACCTTTTGTTGCGCGCGCACCGTTTGCACTGGTGTTTGTCGCGGATTATCAGAAGTGGGCAGACATGTTTCGGGCCACTGATTGCGCTCGCCATATTGCCAACGGAACAGTCACCACGCCAGACGCTCAAGAGGCACCTGGGCTCGGGTCTCTCATGCTTGGTATTAATGATGCGGTGATTGCGGCGCAAAACGCCGTGATTGCGGCAGAGTCGCTGGGGATTGGATCTTGTTATATCGGTGACATCATGGAAAAAGGTCCTCAGATTGCCGAACTTCTTGAATTGCCTCAGTATACTTTTCCTGCCGCGTTTGTCGTGTTCGGGCGCGCCAAAAAAGCTCTTCAGCCGACATCACATTTTTGTAAAAATGCTGTGATGCAAAACTCTTATCAGCGTCTCGAGGGCGCCAAATTAGAGCAACATATTCAAGAGATAACTGAGTGGGCGCCTTCATCGCGCATGAACGAGACGTTAGCCACTTACCCCGAAGCGGTGTTTGTGCGCAAACATACATCCGTCTTTATGGCTGACATGAACGAGTCGGTGCGCTGGTGGATTGACCGCTGGTGCGCTCATGAGTAGCGCGTTGCAAGCCGATATCGTTATTGTTGGCGCAGGTCCTGCCGGGCTTTTTGCTGGTATAGCGGCACTTGAAACTGACCCGCATGCGCGCGTTATTATCGTCGAGCATCAAAAGAAGCCAGGACGCAAGCTACTCGTGACGGGTGGAGGGCAGTGCAACTTTACCCATGGTGGTTCGATAAAAGACTTTATCGAACATTATGGGCCCGCTGGCGCCAAGATTCGTAAAGTACTTTATGCCATGAGCAATGAAGGTGTACGCGCATGGTTTTCAAGGCATGGTGTAGAAACGATTGAGAGAGATGACGGGAAAGTCTTTCCGCGCTCGCTCGCGGCTGGAGATGTGCTTAAGGCGCTCCGCGAATCGTTTGAGGCATTAGGCGGTACGCTGCTGTGCGAGACCGAACCAACACAGTTCGATGTGAAGGGCGGCCCGTTGGGCTGTCGTCTTGAACTCCTGGGCAAGGGTGGCGAAATCAGTATTTCGGTGCACTCATGCATTATCGCGACAGGCGGTATTACGTATCCCAAAACGGGGTCAGATGGCTCATTTGTGAAGATGCTCGAACCTGTATTCAAACAACACTCCATACGTTTTTCGTCTTTTAGTCCTGCTCTAACACCGCTTTATCCTGAAGCATATCCCTTTGCGAGCCTCGAAGGTTTTTCATTGCCTGTGCTGCTCTGGTTTGAAAAAGAAACCAAGGCTAAACTTGAGCAAAAAGGCCTACTGTTTAGGGCAGATTCGTTCTCGGGTCCGGCGGCAATGGACGCAAGTGTTTGTGGTGATGTGGGTGACGCGTTTTTCATTAATTTTGTGCCGGATGAGTCGCGCCCTGCGCAGGAAGTCGCCGCAGATATGCTTAAGCAAAGTCGCCTTACCAAAAAAGAGATTTCAACATTTGTGGCATCATTCTTTGATTTGCCCAAAAAGCTAGCGGAAGCGCTTGTATGCTGGGGTATGCCCGCCGATTTCAAGAAGTTATACGCACGCGATATGTCGAAGGCGGAATGTATTCTTTTGTGTGAGCGAATTTTGCACGCTCGCTTCGTGGTAAAAAAGCGAGGCTCGAGTGGCGAGGGGATGGTATCGCGCGGTGGGGTTGCACTTGAAGAAATCCTGCTACCTCAGATGTCACTAAAAAAGGCCCCGTGCATTTTTGTAACTGGTGATTTTGTGGACGTCACCGGTGATACGGGTGGCTACAATTTGCAGTGGGCCTTTTCAAGCGGTTATTTGGCCGGCCGGAGCGCGGCTCAAGCACTTTTGCCTAAGGAATTATAAAGACGGGTGTTCCCACTTTTACGCGGTCGAACAGGTCAACGATGTCTTGATTGCGCATACGCATGCACCCATGGCTCGCCGCGGTTCCAATTGAACTCAGCGATGTGGTTCCGTGAAGGCGAATACCGCTTGCGTTCAAGTTGAGGGCGCGCAAGCCCAAGGGGTTGCTTGGTCCTGGGGCGATGGTTTTTGGCATTGACGTTGCCCAAGCGCTTCCCGGGTTTACCCAGGTGGGGTTCTTACGTTTGAGCACAATTTTCCAATTTCCTACAGGAGTTGGATGGTCGGGTGTTCCGATGGCGCAGCGATATGTTTTGATGTGCTTCTCGCCGTTATAGAGCGCGACAGTTCTTTTTGAGAGAGTGACCACAATCGCTGGCGTTGACTGCAAACTTTCGGCAGTCTTTTTCGGCGTGGTAGTTTTCCCTGTGATCTCAACGGAGATATCTCCAGTCTGCGCGCCCATTCTAAACTCATCCTCGAGGGAGCTCTGTAGGGCGGCGGTAAGCGCTTCCTTATCTGTTTCAAAACCGTTTTGGCCTTCAGCAATGATAATTGAGCCGCTCTTTTGCTTAAGGGTGGCATTCTTCGCTTTTTGGTCGTAGGCGCCCGCGACTTCATCAGCAAACTTAGTTATGCTTTCCTCGTCGATTTTGTACTCATAGGCAATATTTTTATCGATGGTCTCACTCAGAACATCAACTTTGAATCGGTCAAGTAGTGAGGCATTCTGACGTACATCGAGCGCATTTTTAACCATCGTTTCAGTATCAATGGTGACAAAAGAGTTCGTAGGTTTGCTGACGCTATTTGCCTCGATGGTGTCGGTTGCTTCTCCCGAAGAAGAGGCCACAACATTGCTCGCGAGAATCGCTTTTGCATCCTGTTCGATAATTGAGCGTACTTCGGATTCATTTTTACCTGCGAGAGAGGTGCCTTGCGCAAAAGTTACTCCTGCGGGAACGATGCCTTCCGCCTGCTTCTCAACATAGTACACGCCCGCGCAGAGGCCAGCGATAGCAAGAATTATGAGGGTTAATAGGATGAGGAGTATGGTGCGCGCGGTGTGTTTTTTGGGGGCAAGTTCTGCGAAATCTCCCGCTGGTGCTCCCTCTAGAAATGCGCCCTCTGACTCATTTGGAGCGTCATGTGGTGTTGAGCCCTCAGAAGATGTTGCGTCATCGGCACTCTGTAGCGAGTTTAAGTGCTCGGCAATAAAGGCGTCATCGGCATCTGTAGCCGATGTAGCTTGTTCGGCGGCAACCTCGTTTTCTTCACTGCCTTGTTCAAGAACGGGTTCAGCCGACCTAACCTCTTGTTCGATTTCTTTTTCAAGCTCGTCGCTTGCCACGAATGTTTCTAACGCATCATCCAAATTATCGCCCATGACATCTCACAATCGATATGCGCACCTCAGGCACGCTTTATACACGTAGTTAGATTAAGTATACTGATTATGGTGGGTGCGAGCAGCGCAGTCACCTGAGCAGTTACCTGAGTGTAAAGTATAGATGAATGAGAATTTTATGAGCGAGACCAAGCCGGATATCCAAAAAGAGCGCATAATTCAGGGCCTGAATCGCCCCGGCCATATCTCCGATGTTGAGCTAATGGCAGACTTTACCGCATGGTACTGCAAGGCAAAGCATAAGGAGAGGCCAAAGGCCCCCGCTGAACTGGTGTCATATGAGTTGAGTGAGACTCCAGTCCAAAAGAGAGCGGTTGTATGCGAGGAGTGCGCCGAGTTTTTGCAGTATTCCGAAAAGCGCACCGCGTTTTGCACACAAGACCCTAAACCCTTCTGCGCAAACTGCTCAATCAAATGCTATGCCTCAAGGATGCAAGAGTACTCGCGTAAAGTTATGCGGTACAGCGGACCTCGCTCCCTCTTTTCGCGCCATGCGTTTTTGGCTCTCAAGCATATCTTGAAACAAAACGAACTGTAGCGTACGTTTACTCGCTATAATAAAAAACATTCAAACATTGGGTTTTTACGCATAAAAGGAGAATACGGTGGCTGATAAATATACGGCGCCAAAAGGCACAACAGACCTCATAGGAGCACAGGCGCGCGGCTGGGAGTTTTTGACCACTACAGCACGCGAGGTGTTTTCTCATTATGGCTATGAGCCGCTGTATACTCCAATTTTTGAGCACACCGAGCTTTTTACGCGCGGAATTGGCGAGGCAACCGATGTGGTGGGCAAGGAGATGTACACCTTTGAAGATAAGGGTGGCCGCTCTTTAACGCTGCGCCCCGAAAATACCGCGAGTGTAGTGCGCGCGGCTATTAATGCAAATATTACCGCAAATGGGCAGGCTGCAAAGCTCTATTACGCTGGGCCGATGTTTCGTTATGAGCGTCCCCAAAAGGGTCGTCAGCGTCAGTTCTATCAAATCGGCGCGGAAGCCCTTGGCTTAAACTCGCCCGAGGCTGATGCCGAAATGATCATTATGCTGTGGCACTTTTTTTGTCAGGCGGGTATTCCTGCTGACTCAATGCGCCTGCTAGTTAATTCTATGGGCGACGGGGCATGTCGCCCAGCCTATCGAGATAAGGTGGCAGCGTTTATTAAGGAGCATGGTGATGAGTTGTGTGAAGAGTGCAATGCACGCGCCAACACGAATCCGCTCCGCGCTTTTGACTGCAAGAATCCCTCATGCCGGGAGGTTTTTGCGTCGGCTCCACTTTTGAAAGACGAATTATGCGACGAGTGTGCTGAACACCATGCGCGTGTGTTGTCGTTACTCGAGGCGGCCGGTGTTCCTTATGTTGAAGATCCAACGCTTGTACGTGGTTTAGACTATTACACGCGCACTGTTTTTGAGGTTCAGGTCGATAATGGCCTCGGTTCACAAAACGCGATTGGCGGTGGCGGACGCTATGACGGGTTGTTTGAGTCATTGGGCGGAAAGCCAACTTCGGGCCTAGGCTTTGCTCTCGGCTTTGAACGGACCTTGCTCGCGCTTGAAGCATCAGGCGTTACGTTTGAGGATGGCTCAAGCATCGATGTGTATGTCGCCGTTGCGGACGACCTCTATCGTGATGAGGCATTTAAACTTGCAACTGAATTGCGCCGCAACGATGTCGGAGCGCTTGTTGACGTTGCGGGCAAGTCATTGAAGGCTCAATTTAAGCAGGCCGATCACGCTTCGGCGCGCTATACGGTTATTTTTGCTCCCGATGAGTACGCGCAAGGCAAAGTTGTCGTGCGCAATATGGCCACCAAAGAAGAGCGACTCGTCGCTCCCTCAGAGGTGCAAGAAGCAATTGGGGCATAAAGTAACACAGCGTTAAGCATAAACTGTTAAAATAGTTCAGTTACACGATTTCAATCCTTAAAGGAGAAGTTTTCCATGTTTGATGGCAAGTATTCAATGCGCTCGCATGTAAACGAGCAAGTTACGTCTGACCTCATTGGCCAAACAGTTACCCTCGCCGGTTGGGTAGGGAAGCGCCGCGACCATGGTGGTCTGATTTTCGTTGACTTGCGCGATAGAAGTGCCATCGTACAGACAACGTTTGACCCTGACCATTCGGGTGATGCTTTTAAAATAGCTGAGCAAATTCGTCCCGAGTGGGTTATTAAGGTGACGGGAACAGTTCGCCAGCGTCCTGAAGGAACCGCCAACCCCTCAATGGTAACGGGCGAGGTCGAGGTTGTCGTTTCTGATATTGAGGTACTCAACACCTCAAAGACTCCTCCTTTTGAAATTGAAGAAAACATTGAAACTGATGAGCTAACGCGTCTGCGTTGGCGTTATTTGGATATTCGTCGTCCTGAGGTTGCTCGTGCGCTTAAGCTGCGTAACGATGTGACGCAGGCGTTTCGCAAGGCATTAGGTGAGCGTGGATTTCTCGAGGTAGAAACTCCTATTTTGGGTAAGTCAACGCCAGAAGGAGCACGCGACTTCATTTTGCCTTCACGTCTTAATCCTGGAAAGTTTTACGCGCTCCCACAATCACCTCAGCTCTCTAAGCAGCTGCTCATGGTGGGCGGTGTCGAGCGTTATTACCAGATGGCACGCTGCTTCCGTGATGAGGACCTCCGCGCTGACCGTCAGCCCGAGTTCACGCAAGTGGATATTGAGATGAGCTTTGTGTCAATGGAAGACATTCTCACTATGATGGAAGATGTTATGACCGAGGTAATGGCTGCCGCTGGCCACGAATTCCAGACGCCACTTAATCGTATGACCTGGCATGACGCTATGGACAACTATGGTAGCGACCGTCCTGATGTGCGCTTTGATATGAAACTCATTGAGATTTCCGACCTCGTTGCAGATTGCGGCTTTAAAGTATTCGCGAGCGTTGCGCAAAATGGCGGCGTTGTTAAGACCATTAATGCAAAGGGTGCGGGCGATTTGAGCCGCGGCAAGATTGATAGTTTCAACCAGCTTGCGCTTGACAATGGCGCAAAGGGTCTCGCGTGGATTGCGTTTACGAGCGAGGGAGAAGTAAAGAGCCCAATTGTTAAGTTCTTTACCGAGGACGAGATGAATGCTATCAAGGAGCGCGCGGGCGTTGAGCCTGGCGACCTGCTCTTATTCTGTGCTGATAAGCGCCAAGTCGCAAACGAGGTGCTTGGTGCCGTTCGTTTGGCTATGGCCGATGAGTTGGGTGTTGAGCGCGCGGGCTATGCTCCTCTTTGGGTTGTTGATTTCCCTATGTTTAAGCGCGATGAAGAAAACGACCGCTGGGCCGCAAATCATCATCCCTTTACACGCGTCTTTGATGAGCATGTCGATATGCTTGAGACAGACCCCGAAAACGTCCTCTCATACTCATACGACTTGGTTATGAATGGCCTTGAGGTTGGCGGAGGCACTCTGCGTATTCACAACGCGGATGTTCAAATGCGCACACTCAAGACGATTGGCTTGGATGAAGAGACCGCTCGTGAGCAGTTCGGATTCCTTCTCGAAGCGCTTTCGTTCGGTGCGCCTCCTCATGGTGGTATCGCTCTTGGTCTCGACCGACTGGTAATGATCCTCGCGGGTGAGGATTCTATTCGTGACGTTATTGCGTTCCCCAAGACCTCAAGCGGTGCTGATCCTATGTCGGGCGCTCCTTCTGCGGTTGCTCCTCGCCAGCTTAAGGAAACTCATATACATATAAATTAGAATATCTAAGCGCGATTTTAAACGTGTCTAAAGGACGTATATAGATTCCACAAAACTTTTGTGAATATTGCGTCCTTTTACGTGCTTTGGGGGTAAACTAAGCACAGGTAAGAGAGCGCTTGAAAAAAGGATTGTACGTTGCTCTGGGGTCGCAGATATGCGGCTGAACCAACACTTTTTTATCGGGAGCTTTAATCTCAGATCTCAACAGGTATCCTCCGTAAGTAGTTGTGGAAGCTGACGAATTTGATGCGAGCACCCACCTGTTTATTGCAGGTTCACCCAGACGACCCTAGAGCAAGGTACAATCCTCGAATCGGAGATGCGTTTTGCAAAATTCTTTATTCGACTCAATGAGCGATGAAAATAAGATGAAAGTCGCTCCTCTTGCTGCTCGCATGCGCCCCCAAACCCTTGACGAATACTGCGGACAAGAAGCAGCCGTTGGCGAAGGTACGTGGTTGCGCAATGCCATTAGCAGCGACACCCTCTCTTCAATCATTCTTTTCGGCCCCGCTGGCACGGGAAAGACAAGCCTCGCGCGCATAATTGCCCAAACAACACATGCCTATTTTGATGAAGTATCTGCCGTGACAGGCACTGTGGCTGACTTGCGCAAAGCGATTGCGGAAGCGCAGACTCGCTTAGGCATTCAGGGCCAGCGCACCATTCTCTTTATTGATGAAATCCATCGTTTTTCGAAATCTCAGCAGGATGCGCTATTGCATGCGGTTGAAGATCGCACGGTGATTCTTATTGGCGCTACCACCGAAAACCCCTACTTCGAGGTGAACCCACCGCTTGTCAGCCGCTCACGTGTCGTAGAACTTGGCTATTTAAGCGATGAAGCAATTGGCGAGATTATCGCGCGAGCGCTCACTTCAGAGCGTGGGCTTAAGAATGAGTATGCTCTTGAGCCAGATGCGCTTGAGGCGCTCGTTTCACTTGCGGGAGGTGACGCCCGCGTAGCGCTCTCGACACTCGAATCGGCTGCGCAAGTGGCTTTCCATAAGGGGCCTGAGAAAAAGGGAGCCAAGCCGCGCATTACGCGAGCGATTTTGGAGGATGTGCTCCCTCAGAAAAATATCCCCTACGATAAAAAAGGCGACAATCATTATGATGTAATCTCGGCTTTCATTAAGTCGATGCGTGGCAGCGATCCTGATGCGGCTGTATACTGGCTTGCTCATATGCTTGACGGGGGGGAAGATCCGAAATTTATCGCGCGCCGTATGTTTATTCTGGCATCAGAGGATATCGGTAATGCCGACCCTCATGCGCTTCTTGTTGCGGAGGCGGCCTTTAAAGCGTGCGAAGTGATTGGTATGCCTGAATGTCGCATAAACCTTGCGCACGCGGCTATATACCTTGCTTGCGCTCCTAAGAGCAACGCTTGCTATATGGCTATCAACGAGGCGCTGCGCGAGGTGAAAAAAGGCAAGGCTCATCGTGTACCGAATCACTTGCGTGACCGCCATCGTCCTGGCTCTGAGGCTTATGGTGATTATCTCTATCCTCATGACTACGAAGGAGGGTGGGTACAGCAGCAATACTTGCCCGATGACTTGCTTGGAACAGAGTTTTACCGGCCAAAACGCCAAGGTGTTGAAGAAAAAATCTATAATAAGAAGTATAAAAGTAAATAATAGACATTTTGTTGGGTATAGAGGTCGTGGAGGCAAATCATGGAATTAAATCTCATCACAATTTTATTGGCACTACTGATTGTTGTGGGAGTTATCGTTCTCATTGCGCTTGTTCGTACCTTAAGCCATGTCAATGAACTCACAGATTCTCTGAGCAGAACGTCCAACGAGGCAGCCAAGACAATGGCCGAGTTGCGCGATGCTGCTCTCCCTATTGTCAACAAGGCAGAAGTGACTATTGACGCGGTTAATGCCGAAATGCTTCGTGTCGATGGCATTATCACGAGCCTTGAACAGACAACTGAGAGGGTCGCGGAAGCTTCTGACACGGTGTCTGGCCTTGTGAATGCCCCTGTTGAAATTGTCTCAGGCGTTACTGATCGCGTTCTTTCAATGTGGCGCCAGAAGAAAGCGGACCACAAGGCTCATCAACTTGAGGAGAAAGCCGCGAGCGCTCCTGCTCAGGCGCCCAACTCAGCACCAGCAGGGGAGGATGTTTCCACTGCGGCATCCGCAAAGTCAAAGAAAAAAACTTCATACTTTCAGGTAAAAGACTAGAGGAGAAAACGTGATGGGCGACACTATAACCCTTCGTGTTCCCGCAAAAAAGAGGTATGCCCTTGTTGCTCGAATGACGGCGAAGTCAGTCGCTACGAGCGCGGGCGCCAATGTTTTTATCGTTGATAATGTCCATCATGCCATCGAAGAAGTGTTCGTCCAGGGCTATGCGCATTGTCGTGAAAACGGTTTTTTATCGTTTGAATTTACGGTTACCGACGATGAGCTTATTACTCACGCTCGTGCAAGCGAATCCTGTGATTACAATCCAGAAGAATTTAATAAAGAGCTCAACGCTGTCATCTTAGAGTCCTTTTGTGATGAATGCACTATCGAGGCGGGGGATATCTGGGCTTTGACGATTCGCCATAGCCTTCATATGCAGGGGTCATAGGGATACGTTATGAAAGCAGCGTGAAACCGTGCATAATCGTTGCAGATCAAAGTCCTCAAAAGGGCTTAATTGGGATAAAAAAAGAACAGCCGAGCTTTTCGCTCGCTATCATGAGAATCATGACCTTGCCGCACGCGATGAACTTGCTGAAACATATTCAAATCTTGTCCGTTATCTTGCTTCGAAATTTCGCAACCGCGGTGAACCGTTTGATGATTTGGTACAAGTTGGCATGATAGGACTCCTCAAGGCTATTGAGCGTTTTGATCTTGACCGCAATCTTGAATTCACCACCTATGCGACCCCGACAATTATGGGAGAAATTAAACGACATTTTCGCGACCGAGGATGGGCCATTAAGGTGCCGCGGCGTATGCAAGAGCTTTCGGCTCAGGTCAATAAGGCCATCGAGTTTCTCTCGGTAAAGAATCAGGAAGTGCCAACGATTGGCGTTATCGCGCAGCACCTCGGCGTTTCTGAAGATGAGGTTATTGACGCACTTGAAGCAAGCGAGGCTTACGCAACCACGAGTTATGATTCTGTTGATACGTGTGGAACGGATGATGCACTATCGATACTTGATTACTACGGCAAAGATGATTTAGAGATTTATCATATCGAGGATCGCGAGCTCCTCGAAGACGCGTTGTCTCAACTTGATGAAACCGCGCGTACTATCATTCGGCTCAGATTTTTCGAAGAGTGTTCTCAGACAGATATTGCGCGATCCTTAGGAATTTCTCAAATGCAGGTCTCGCGTATTTTACGAAGATCGCTCGACTCAATGCGTTCGCATTTATCAAATTCATAGAGTTGTCTATTTTTGACTTTTTCATGGGTGCCCGAGCGTAGGTATTCGCGGTCTTTCGTGGTATTCTTTAACCTATCACTGTATAAAAAGTGTAGAGCCCAAAGTGAGCTCTACACTTGTGTTTTGTCGTTGTTAAGGAGCGCATAGGTAATGAAGACCGCAGAAATTCGCGAAAGCTTTTTAAGTTTCTTTGAAGAAAAGGGTTGCACGCGTCGTCCAAGTTCGTCGCTTATCCCTGAAGACCCTTCGCTGTTGTTGACTGCCGCCGGTATGGTGCAGTTCAAGCCAGTATTTTTGGGTGTAAAGAAACTTCCTTTTACCCGCGCAACGACCGTTCAGAAATGCGTGCGAACCACCGATATTGACATCATTGGTACCACGGGCCGTCACCTTTCATTCTTTGAAATGCTGGGAAATTTTAGTTTCGGAGATTATTTTAAACGTGAAGCAATCGCGTGGTCTTGGGAGTACTCAACTAAGGTGCTCGGTCTTGACCCCGAGCGCATCTGGGTTTCTGTTTACAAAGATGACGATGAGGCCTATGACCTTTGGCTTGAAGAAACCGAGATTCCTGCTGAGCGCATTGTGCGTCTTGGCGACGAAGACAACTTCTGGGCCGCTGGGCCAACGGGACCGTGTGGTCCTTGTTCAGAGCTTCACTACGACAAGGGTCCAGAGTACTCCTGCGGAAAAGATACCTGTGCGGTAGGTTGTGACTGCGACCGTTATCTTGAGTTTTGGAACCTCGTGTTTATGCAGTACAACCGCGACGAGGAGGGCAACCTCACGCCGCTTCCTCGCAGAAATATCGATACGGGTATGGGTCTTGAGCGCATTGCGGCAATATTGCAAGGCGGTGACTCGAACTATGATACCGACCTCATGCAGGACCTCATAAGACTGAGCGAAGAAATCACCGGCAAGAAATATCGTGAAGACGGTTCGACTGACGTAGCGCTGCGCATTATCGCGGACCATGCGCGTTCAGTGACCTTTATGATTGCCGATGGTATTTTGCCTTCCAACGAGGGACGCGGTTATGTGTTGCGCCGTCTGCTTCGACGAGCCGTACGTTATGGTCGCTTGCTCGGCGTTGAAGAGCCCTTCATGGTGCGCATGTCTAATAAAGTCGTCGAACTCATGGGACAGGCATATCCTGAAATCGTCACTCATCATGACCTTATTGAGGGCATTATCGGTGCCGAAGAAGAGCGCTTCGGGGCAACCCTGCGCACGGGACTTGCTTACCTCGAAGAAGCGCTTGACGGGATGAAAGAAGGCGACACCCTGAGCGGAGTTACGGCGTTTACGCTTCATGACACCTATGGATTCCCCTATGACCTCACGGTAGAAATTGCTGGTGAGCAGGGTATTGCGGTTGATGAGGGACAGTATCTCACCGAGATGGATAAGCAGAAGAATCGCGCGCGCTCACACGTCAAGGACGACGTGTGGAACACCTATGGCGGCGTATATGCTGACCTTGCAAAAGAGTATGGTCCGACGTATTTTTCGGGCTATGACCATGATGAAGATACCGGACGTGTTATTGCGCTGGTGAAAGACGGCATTGCCGTGGAGACCGCTACTGCTGGCGAGCATGTTGAAGTAGTGCTCGACAAAACACCGTTCTACGGTGAGCAGGGTGGACAGGTTGGCGATACGGGCACTCTTACGGTTTCAAACCCTGAAGATGGTACTACGCGCGCTGCGCTCAAGGTTGAAGATACAAACGTACAAGAAAAGATTTTGCGTTCACATAAAGCAGTTGTTGAAGAAGGCACTATTACCGTAGGCGATAGCGTATGCGCTCGCATTGATGTTCTTCGTCGTGAGCGTATTCGTCGTAATCACACGGCCACCCATTTGCTGCACTGGGCGCTTCATAAAGTGATTGGCTCTCACGCTTCGCAGGCTGGTAGCCACGTTTCTCCTGAGCGTTTACGTTTTGACTTTACGCATTTCGAGGGCCTCACGCGTGAGCAACTTGATAAGATTGAGCGCCTCGTCAATGCAAAGATTTTCGAGAATCATCCTGTGCGCAACTACGAAACATCGCTTGAGACAGCTCGTGAGAGTGGCGTCACTGCGCTCTTTGGTGAGAAGTACGGCGATTTTGTGCGTGTGCTTGAAGCGGGTAATTTTAGCAAGGAACTCTGCGGAGGCACGCATGTTGGCGCTACCTCTGAAATCGGTTTCTTTAAGATTGCGAGTGAATCTTCGGTAGGTGCGAATGTTCGTCGTATTGAAGCGGTCACGAGTTTTGACGCTTATGCATTGACGCTTGAGCATCAGCGTGAACTTTTCGAAACCGCTCAAGAATTGAAAGTGTCTTGGCATGATGTTTCGGAAAGAGTATCGTCAACACTCAAAAAAGCGAAAGAAGCAGAGTCTCTTGCCAAAAAGGCCAAGGACGCAGCAGCATCCGACAATCTTGCGGGTCTCGCAGAGCATGCTTCTGTAATCAATGAATACAAGGTTGTTGTTGAAAAAGTTGAGGGTATGCGAGCAGCAGAATTAAAGCCAGCGTGGGACGTTGTTCGTTCTCGCGGCATCGATGCGTTTGTTCTCATGGGTGCAGATGCCGAAACGGGCAAGCCAATCTTTATTGCTGCGGCAAATGACGCGGCGGTAGCGCGTGGATTTAACGCCGGCGCACTCGTTAAAGGTGTTGCTGAAATCTTGGGAGGCCGTGGTGGCGGAAAGCCTACAATGGCTCAGGGTGGAGCGGCAGACGCTTCAAAACTTGATGAAGCGTTGAGCTACGCCAAAGGCGAGTTGGGGCTGTAACAGTCGTGAGAATCGCTGCGCTCGATATTGGTGATACGCGTACGGGCGTTGCTCTTGCAGACGCTCGAGGTCGTATCGCGACACCTTTTGCCGTATTTGAGACGCGCGAACTTATCTCGAGTGGAACAAAACTTCGTCAGTTTATTGATGATTATGAAATCGAGCATTTTGTGGTGGGGCTCCCGCTTTCGCTCAGTGGGGAAGAGGGATCGCAGGCGCGTCACGTTCGCGCCCTCGCTGCAAAAATTTTTAAAGCGTGTAATTATTCTGCAGACGATGACGCGTGTCTTGAGGAAGAGCGCGTTACCTTCTATGATGAGCGTCTCTCAAGTGTTGCGGCAAAGCAAGCGCTTGCGGAGCATGAACTAAGTGAACGTGAAATGAGGGGCAAGGTCGATAAGATTGCGGCCGCGCTCTTTTTGCAGAGCTATCTCGATGCGCACAATGCATAGAGTTGGGAGAAAAGATGCAATCTCGTCATAGTCAAAAAGGCAACAAGGGACTCAAGGCTGCTATTGGCATTGCTGTTGCCCTTTGTCTGATTATTGCGCTTGGATTTATGTGGGCGATGTTTGGCTCGGCATCTTCGTCGAAAGTAACTAAGGGCCAAGCTGTCACTGTTGAGATCAAAGAGGGTTCAGGAACGTCTGATATCGCCCAATCGCTTTCTGATGCGGGCATCATAGGAAGTCCTTTGATGTTTCGCCTTCAGTCACGCTTGAATGGCTCTGATGGCCAGTATAAAGCGGGTGTGTACAAGTTGACTGCGGGTGAGTCTCTGGGCAAAGTCATGGATGTCTTAAAAAAGGGCCCCGAGGCGGTCTATGTGACCGTTACCATTCCCGAGGGAAAGACCGTCGCTCAGATTGGGCAAATTCTCGAGAAAAAAGCGGGCATTAGTGCTGACGAATTTGTTGCATATGCACAATCGGCGGCACCAGAATTTGCGAAGAAATATCCGGTCCTTCAGGGAGCATATAACAATTCTCTTGAGGGCTATCTGTTTCCCGATACGTATCGCGTTGCAGCGAATGCTACGGTGAAGGAAGTTGCCGCGATGATGGTCGGTCGTTTCAACGAGGTCTATTCATCACTCACCATCCCAGCTGCGCGCGCGCAAAAATATAACACTAATCAATTGGTTACCATCGCATCGCTTGTTGAGCGTGAGGTGTCTAAAGCATCGGACCGCCCCCTCGTCGCGAGCGTTATCGATAATCGTCTTGCGCAAGGTATGCGCCTTCAATTTTGTTCTTCAGTACAGTTTTTACTCCCTGGCGAAGAAGAGCGCACGAAGATTCGATTGACTAATGCTGATATCAGTATCGACAGTCCCTACAACACTTATAAGAACCAGGGTCTTCCTCCCGGTCCCATCGCAAATCCTGGAAAAGCGGCACTTGAGGCTGCTATAAAACCAGCGACTTCGGATTATCTGTACTTCCAAGTGATCGATAAAAAGGGAACAACCAAATTCGATAAAACTGCGGCCGCTTTTAACAACACTAAAGCGCGCGCAAAAGCAACGATAGGAAGATAGCATGGCTTTTCCGGACTACTATCTCAACTCAGTACTCTCAATTGACCTTGATGCTCTGTGGTCTCAGGGTATCAAAAACATCTTGCTTGACCTCGACAACACGTTGTTGCCACGTGACCGTGATGAAATACCCTCAGAGTTCAAAGAATGGGCTCATCTGATTAGGGCCAAGGGCTTCAAAGTTTGCCTTTTGTCAAATAATTGGCATGGTCGCATTGTGGATGTTGCGGGAGATTTAGACTTTGAACTTGTGTCAAAGGCGGTTAAACCGTTTCCTCCCGCATATTTGATGGCACTGCATAAACTTAAGGCGAAGGCAAAAAATACCGTTATGATCGGTGATCAACTCTTTACCGATGTGCTCGGCGGTACCTTGATGGGGATGACCACAATTATGGTGCTTCCTCTCTCGAAGCAAGATCTTAAGCACACATTGATGCTGCGGAAAGTTGAGAAACTTATTATTCGCGATCGCATGCCACAAGAGTCGATGTAGGATGAAGAACGCGCCTCTCAAGTTTTTTGTGTTAGGAACCCCCATTACCCATTCGTTGTCTCCGCTTATGCATAATGCCGCCTTTGAGGCGGCGCGGGCAAACGCTACCTTTGAAGCGCGTGACCCTCGCAATGTTGAGGGATTTTTAGCATTGTGCGACGAGTTTGCTTCACAGGCGGGCGCGGGCGTTGGTGGCTTTTGTGTGACGATTCCCTATAAACAAGAAGCTTTTAAGCGCTGTGAAATTTTGTCGCCCGCTGCGCGCGTCATTGGCGCCGTAAATACCGTAACATGCCAGAGTGATGGGCTGCTTAAGGGCGATAATACGGATGCGATTGGATTCGTGCAAAGTCTTGCCCATGAACTTGGCGCGCATGATTTGCCAGCGCTCTCAAACCATTCAACCGCGCTTGTAGTCGGTACGGGCGGCGTGGCACGCGCGATTGCTTATGCGCTCATCGATTCCCGCATAAGCAGTGTGACTGTTTCATCTCGCCATCTGCAGAGTGCCCAAGACTTTATTGCCTCATTGAACGAATTTGCGCAAACAAAGGGCGTCAACTTGTGTGCTTGCGAGGACGCTACACACAACGCTGTTGGAGAGTTTGACGTTGTCGTAAACGCAACGCCCTTGGGCCTGCGCGATGATGATCCGGCGTTTGCCGAGGCTGCATGGCTTAAGGCTGCTAAGGGTTTTGTGTTTGATGCGGTGTATCGCAAAGAGCACGCAACCCGTTTGGTACGTGAAGCTCGCCTCTCGGGTGTGCCAGCGTGCGATGGACGGCGTATGCTTGTTGAACAGGGAATAGCCGCACAAAATATTTGGAATGAAACATTTCATTTTTGGGATAATGAAACTATCGCCGCACAGGTTGCGCGCGCCATGTATGAATCAGTATTAACGCACGGAGAAGGCGAATCAAAATGACCATCGGTGTACCAGACCTCGAAAACACTACGCAATTCAAAGCGGTGGGCTCCTCCCAGGGAGAAGCCCCAAAGATTCACGTCGCGCTTATTGGGTTTATGGGTGCTGGAAAATCTACTGTAGCGCAGCTCATTGCGCGTGACTTTGGCCTGATTCTTGTTGATACGGATGCCGAAATTGAAAAAGAAGAAGGTATGAGTATCTCCGATATTTTTGAGAAAAAGGGTGAAACCTATTTTCGCAATCGCGAGACTGAAGTTCTTGCGCGCGCTTTTGAATCTACGCAGCCCAGTATTGTGGCGTGCGGCGGAGGCGTGATAACGCAACCAGAAAATCGGGTTCTTTTAGAAAAGAAAGCATATGTTGTTTACCTTACTATTCAGCTTGAGCAGGCATTAGCTCGTTTTGATGACTATGCTTCGCGTCCACTTTTGGCACGGGCTGGCTGTACTGATGCTATTTTTGCGCTCATGGAGGCGCGTATCGGTCTCATGGAAGCAGCAGGGGACGTCTACGTGACGACTGACCGCAGAACCCCCGAAGAAGTGGAACGGGTTGTTGTCGAGCGGCTCAAGGAGGCTGGTTATGAGTTCTTGCGAGAGCACTAATTTAGACGCTACAACGCTCAGGCTTGATGTTGAGCTTTCAAGCGCATTCTATCCAATATTCTGGGGAGAAAATGCCCCCGCGTATTTTGTCAATTTCCTCAAAGAGCACTATGAGGCGAGTCGTGTTGTCATAATTGCTGACGAAAATACGGCAGAACTTTTTGGCGTGCTCTATGAATCGATGTTTATTTCGGCCGGTTTCGAAGTGGTCGCGCTTACGGTCACCGCAGGGGAAACGGTCAAAAACTGGAATACGGCCGGTCAACTTCTTGAGGCTTTTGCCCAAAATCATGTTGAACGCAGAGATCTCATTGTGTCACTGGGTGGTGGTGTGATTTCAGATTTGGCGGGATTTGTTGCCTCGGTGTATCAGCGTGGCGTGCATTTCGCTCAGATTTCCACATCGCTTCTGAGTATGGTCGATGCTTCTGTCGGTGGGAAAACTGGTGTTGACTTAGAGGCGGGCAAGAACCTTGCGGGAGCGTTTAAGCAGCCCGTCGCGATACTGATGGATAGCGACACGCTCGCCACGCTCCCTGAAAGCGAATATGTGTGTGGTCTCGCTGAGGTGTGCAAAACCGCCCTTCTTGAGGGCGATGATTTTGTAGACTTTCTCTTAGAACATGCAGAAGGTATTCGTAACCGTGAAGCCGCGGTTGTGCGCGAGATGGTGACGCGTTGTATTGCGTTTAAAGCATCTGTCGTTGCTCAAGACGAGCACGATTTCGATGCTCGTGAATGTCTCAACTATGGGCATACGCTTGGTCATGCTATTGAGAAAGTCCTTGGATATGGTGCCGTTTCTCATGGCGCAGCTATCGCTCAGGGCATGCGCTTTGCGGCGCGTGTGAGTGCTCAGGTGCTTGGCGCCGACCTCGAATTTGTACGCAAGCAAGACCAATTGCTTGATGTATTTGGCATTGCACCAATGCCATCTCCCGCTGATTCAGCGACGATGATGGAGGCTATGCGCAATGATAAAAAGGTTCGTTCAGGCGCGGTGCGCATGGTGCTCGTGACCACTCCGGGAACATGGCAGTGCGTGACTATTGACGAAACAACGATGTATGACCATCTCAATGCGTGGGCACACCAACCGAAAGAGGCGTAAACCATGGGGAGCAAATCAAGCAATGAGTATCGCTATCTTATTATCCATGGGCCCAATCTCAATTTGCTAGGAGAGCGAGAGCCAGATATTTATGGGACGCTCACCGAAGATAGAATTGCCCAGACGATTTGTGATGTGAGCCAAAGAGACGTTGACCTCTATCAGTCTAATCACGAGGGGGACCTCATTGATGCGCTCCATGAAGCGTCGCGTGAGTACGATGGTGTCATCATTAATCCAGGAGCGCTCACACACTACTCCTATGCAATTTATGATGCCATTCGAGCAATAGATGTTCCTGTTGTGGAGGTTCACCTCTCCGACATTAACGGACGAGAGGCATTTCGCGCAACGAGCGTGACGGCTCCCGCGTGTAGAGCGCAGTATTTTGGTGAGGGGATCGAAAGTTATAAAAAAGCGATGAGCTTTTTGCAAGATTTGGTAGAAAGGGAAGTGGACTAATGGATTCATCTTTGCGCATCAAAAAAATTCGGGAAAAAATGGCGGCAGAAGGCGTCAAAGTTTTCTTGATTACTCATTCAAGCAATGTTGATTATGCGACTGGTTTCGATGGGATTCACGATGAAGAAGACCCTCATGCGGTCATTATTACGCCAGATAAGGCGTTCTTTTTGACCGATAGTCGCTACATTGAGGTCGCGACAAAGCAAGCTGCTACGAGCGAGTACGAGGTAATTTGCACAACAGCCGTGCTTGCTGATGAAGTTGCGCACAATATTAAGGATCTTGGTGAAAAGGCGTGCGCCATCGAAGGCGGAATCTCTCACAGAGCTTTCTGCGCGTATGAGAAAAAGTGCAGCCCTGTTGAGCTTGTTGTTGCTGACGGATGGGTAGAAAAGATCCGCTATCAAAAGAGTGATGAGGAGATTGAGCGTATCGCTGCCGCGCAGGCGGTTACTGATAAGGCTTTTGCTCATATCTGTTCATTTATCAAAGAAGGCATGACCGAGCGCGAGATTGCGGTTGAACTTGAGTATGCAATGAAACGCCTTGGCGCTGATCGTATTGCCTTTGAAACCATTGTAGCGAGCGGCCCTAACGGTTCACTGCCACACTGTGTTCCAGGGGATCGTAAAGCGTGTCGGGGAGATTTCATTACGATGGATTTTGGTGCCGAAGTGGCGGGCTACAAGTCAGACATGACACGCACGGTTGCCGTGATTGAAATTTCCGATGAGAAAAAGAAGATTTACGATACCGTTTTTGCGGCGAACGCGGCAGGTAGCGCAGCGGTACAGGCAGGCGTTTCGGGCAAGGATGTCGATAGTGCTGCTCGTCAAGTTATTGAGGATGCCGGTTTTGGTAAGTTCTTTGGACATGGTTTAGGGCATGGCGTTGGTCTTGATATTCATGAAGGACCTAATGCATCACCTCGATCGGTAGACGTGCTTAAGGCTGGAGATATTATCACTATAGAGCCAGGCATTTATCTCGCCGGTGACTGTGGTGTTAGAATAGAAGACCTAGTAGAAGTACGAGAGGGCGGGGCGCGCATCTTTACGCAATCTCCGCACGAACTCGTTTTTGTTGGATAGTATTAATACGAGAAAGGCAACACCGTGGCAATCACAACGGCAAACTTTAAAAACGGTATGTGCATTATGCACGATGGCAAGCGCTGGGTCATTATTGAGTTCCAGCACGTTAAGCCAGGTAAGGGTGCGGCATTTGTGCGTACTAAGCTTAAAGAACTTGAGTCAGGCCGTGTTGTTGAATATACGTTCCGTGCAGGTGAGAAGTTTGATGATGTACGCGTTGAGAACAAGACGATGCAGTACCTCTATAACGATGGCGGTACCTACTATTTCATGGACACAACATCATATGATCAGGTTGAACTCGACGGTGATTTTGTAGGCGATGCGCGTCAATGGCTTCAGGAGAACGATGAAGTTCAAATTCTCACTGCTGATGGTGACTACATCGGCGTTGAGCCTCCTATGTTCGTTGAACTTGAGGTTACCGAGACTGAGCCTGGCTTTAAAGGCGATACGGTTCAGGGCGGCAATAAGCCTGCTACGCTTGAGACAGGTGCCGTTGTTCAGGTTCCTATGTTTGTCAACATCGGAGACAAGCTTAAAATCGACACACGCGACGGGCGCTACGTAACACGCGTATAGATTTGTATCACGCGAAGTGCAAAAGCCCGGAGCTTAAGCTTCGGGCTTTTTTTCAATATTTTTCCGGTGAGTGGAGATACTTTAGTAAAGTAAAGTGTATGTAAGGTATAATATACTTTTAAAGAATTTTGACATATTTAGTTTTATCGAGGAGAAGCTATGCAGCCAGTCCACATCACCGATACCACACTTCGCGACGCTCACCAATCACTGTGGGCCACTCGCATGGAAATTGGGGACATGCTTCCCATTTTGTCGAAGATGGACTCGGTTGGCTACTGGTCGCTGGAGGCGTGGGGTGGCGCCACCTTCGATACCTGTTTACGCTTCCTTGACGAAAACCCTTGGGAACGTCTCCGCACCATCAAAAAGCACTGCCCAAAAACTCCTCTTCAAATGCTGACTCGTGGCCAAAACCTCGTGGGCTATCACCATTATTCAGATGACATTGTTAATCGTTTCACCGCAGCCTCAAAGCGCAATGGCGTGCATGTATTTCGCGTGTTTGACGCGCTTAATGATATTCGCAACATTGAAGCTTCGGCACGTGCTATTAAAGACTGCGGTGGACATTTTGAGGGCGCGATTAGCTATACGATTTCTCCTGTTCATACTATCGACTCATATATCGAGTATGCGCTTGCTCTCAGAGATTTAGGCGCCGATACGATTTGTATTAAAGATATGGCGGGTATGCTGACCCCCTTCAGGGCAGAGCGCATGGTAGCCGCCATCAAAGAAGAGGTCGATTTACCTATTCACCTGCACTGCCACTACATCGGTGGTATGGCTCCTATGAATTACCTCAAGGGAGTTGAAGCGGGCGCGTCAATTATTGATACGGCCGTTGTTTCTCTTGCGTTTGGCAACAGCCAGCCAGCTGGTGAGATGCTGGTGGCTGCTCTCAAAGAAAGCCCTTATGATACAGGCCTTGACCTCGATTTGCTCTTTGAGATTGCGCATTATTGGGAAGACGTGCGCGAGAAGAAAAACGTTAAGCGCGGCTTCACTTCGCTACTCTCAATGGAAGTATTTTCGCACCAAGTTCCTGGCGGCATGATGTCGAACTTGGTGAGCCAGCTTGAACAACAAAAGGCTCTTGACCGTCTCGACGACGTACTCAATGAGATTCCTAAAGTTCGCGCTGAGGTGGGCTATCCTCCACTTGTTACGCCAATGTCACAAATCGTTGGAACTCAGGCGGTACTTAATGTGCTGACGGGTAAGCGTTGGTCGATTGTTCCTCAAGAAATGAAGGATTACTTGCGCGGGCTTTATGGACAAGCTCCTGGCCCCGTCAACAAAGAAATTTATCAGCAGGTGCTCGGTGACATTGTGCCACTTGATCCATCGGTTCGCCCCGGCTCACTTGCTACGCAAACGTTTGATGACTTCGCCGAAGAGATTGGCGACCTTGCGCATAGCGAGGAGGATGTATTGATGTATGCCTTGTTCCCCAATGAGGCACGTACGTATTTGGAGAATCACCAAAAGGGTGCTGAGAGTGCCGTCTTTATGATGGGAACTGAGGGCCAGATTTCACGAGAGGAAGAAGCTGTGGACGTAGGACAGATTCGCGACTTAATTCGCACGCTAGAAACAAGTGATGTAGCCGAGGTTGTTATTGAAGAGGGAGATACTAAGATTACTCTTCGCAAGCCAAGCGCTTCACCAATCCCAACTGCGCCAGTAGTAACACAATCTGCGCCCGAGGCTGCTTTTGCAAGCCCCGCTTCACATGTGGGCGCGCCTGAGTCAAGCCGCCCAAGCACGTGGAAAACGGTTATTGCTCCAATGGTTGGCACGTTCTATGCTTCGCCGTCTCCTGAGGCGCCGGTGTACTGTTCGGTAGGCGATTGCGTTGAGGCGGGTAATGCCCTCTGTATTGTAGAGGCAATGAAACTAATGAACGAAATTGAGATGCCTGAGATGGGCGTCATTAAAGAGATTCCCGTGAGCAACGGTGAAGCTGTCGAGTACGGTACGGTATTGTTCTACTACGAGTAGGAAAGCTAATTCATGATAGAAAAAATCCTTATTGCTAACCGTGGTGAGATTGCGGTTCGTATCATTCGCGCAGCTCAAGAGCTCGGTGTCAAAACGGTTGCTGTTTATTCAGAGGCTGATAAAGACGCGCTTCACGTTCGTCTCGCTGATGAAGCAGTGTGCGTTGGACCAGCGCCTTCCATGAGCTCGTATCTTGTGCAGGCTAACATTATTATGGCAGCGCTCAATACGGGCGCGCAGGCCATTCACCCTGGCTATGGCTTTTTGGCTGAGAACGCCGATTTCGCGCGTAAGTGCAAGGAAGAGGGCATAAAGTTTATCGGACCAAGCGCTGATGCCATTGATTCAATGGGCAACAAGGCGCAGGCTCGAGCCAGCGCGATTGCGGCTGGCGTTCCTGTTGTGCCGGGCTCAGATGGAACGATTGACTCTATTGAAGAGGCACTCACGTTTGCGCGCAAAGTAGGCTTTCCAGTGCTCGTTAAAGCATCGGCAGGTGGTGGCGGCAAGGGTATGCGCGTTGCTACTGACGAGGAAGATTTGGCAAAGCAATTCGTCGCGGCCAAAACGGAGGCAGGCGCAGCATTCGGCAACGATGAAGTTTATCTCGAACGCTATCTGCTCCGTCCTCGGCATGTTGAGATTCAGCTTCTGACCGATACGTTCGGTCATGCGCTGTACCTTTTTGAGCGCGATTGCTCAATTCAGCGTCGCCATCAAAAACTCCTCGAGGAAGCTCCTTCGCCTGCACTCGATGAAGCAACGCGAGCTCAGATGGGTGAGGCGGCCGTGGCCTTGGCGCGCGCGGTCAACTATGAGGGTGCGGGCACTATTGAGTTTTTGTTTGACACCGATGGTAAGTTTTATTTCATGGAAATGAATACTCGTGTGCAGGTTGAACATCCTGTGAGTGAGCAAATATCGGGCGTTGATATTATTAAAGAACAGATTCGTGTCGCTTCAGGCCTTCCTCTCACCATTACGCGTCAAGAAGATTTGAAGGTGCTTGCGCACGCAATCGAATTTCGCATTAATGCCGAAGATCCTGCGCGCAATTTTATGCCCTGCCCGGGTACGATAAAGAATATGAACCTTCCGGGTGGTTTTGGTGTGAGAGTTGACACGCATCTTTATAACGGTTATAAAGTACCTCCTACGTATGATTCGCTTCTCGCAAAACTCATTGTTTGGGGCGCTACGCGAGACGAAGCGATTGCTCGCGGGAAACGTGCGTTGAGTGAGCTTGTTATCGAAGGAATCCCTACAACGGTTCCTTTTCATCGAGCGGTCCTTGAAAACGAAGCGTTTAGGCGCGGAGAAGTTTACACTGATTTTATCGAAACGCAGATGAATGACTCCTCAATAGAGTAGAATAGAAAAGACTGTTAGGAGAAACATCATGGCAGATAAATTAGTTCTTGATGGGCTCACCGTAGCCCCCAATGTTATTACTACTATCGTAAGCATCGCAACGACCAGTGTTGAGGGTGTTGCGTCAATTTATGCTCCCACGCTTCGTAAAGCGCAGGGTGGCCGCGGTATAGAAATCACAACTAATGAGCAGGGACAACTCGAAATTTCTGTTCACGTTCAGGTATTTTTTGGCGCAAAATTGCGCGAGTTAGGTGAAGCAATTCAGAATGGAATTGCGGATGCGCTTTCAGTGCAGCTTGGGGTAACCCCTGTACATATCGACATCTTCATCGACTCCCTTGTTTTTGCAGAGTAGAGAAGAATTCATGGAATCACATAGTACTAATAAAAAAGCTCGCACCGAGCAAAATCCTCGCGCGCATGCACGTATTTACGCGCTTCGTTTGCTGTATCAACGCGAAATTGTTTGTGAACCGCTGTCAAAAATAATACAGCATGGCGATTACGAAATTGAAAACTCAATGCGCGACGAGTGCCAGTGTCCTTATATGGATGAATGCACTCCTTATAAGTATTTTGAGCAGTTCGGTGAGTGGCCGCTTGACTACGAGTGCCCTCACGAGTCGCTCCAGCCGACTGAGAAAAGGGCGGCTTGCCGTCGCGCGACAACGTGTCGCTGTCGCCGTTTTTACATGGATCATAAGGAATGTCCTCCAAAAGGGTATCCTTATCAGGATGGCGATTGGTCAAAGAACCGTTGTCGCTGCGCGCACTATGCTTCATGCGAGTATCGCAAGTTTTATGAAAGTTTTGAGGGTGCACCTGATGCCTATGCCACTTTGTTGAGCTATGGTGTCGAGGACCATCTGGTGGAGATTGACGAGATTTTGCAGCAGACGTCTGAAAATTGGTCGCTCAGCCGCATGCCTTTGGTCGATCGCACGATTCTGCGTATGGCGGTGTGGGAGCTTCTCTATAATGATGACATTCCTACCTCGGTAGCAATCAATGAAGCCGTTCGTATTGCAAAAGAATATGGCGGCGAGGATTCTTCAAAGTTTATTAACGGTATTCTTGGCAAGGTTGCTCGTGAACGCGGGCAGCAGGAGCAGGGAGCTGAAGAGTAATGGCACAAGAGACTTTTTCATATGCCGAGGCCAAAGAGCGTCTTGACGTCCTCGTAGACGAGGTGCGTAAAAAAGATATCTCTCTTGAGAAGAGTCTCGATTTACTTGAAGAAGGCGTGCGCCTTGCGAATCAGTGCACTGAACTTATTGACCAGGCTGACTGGGATGCCTTGCTCCCCGAAAATGGTGAAGTTCAAGATGAGTCAAGCGACACCGAGGATGATGCAGACGACCTAGAAAATCTCGAAGAGGTTACTCTCGAGGATATTGAGCAAGACATAAGAGATTCAGAATAGAAGGCATGCCTATGGCAGTCCGCATTCTTGATACCATACATTGTCCAGGCGACCTCAAGGCTCTTGATAATCAGCAGCTCGAAGTACTTGCTGCTGAAATTCGTCGTGAGCTTGTTGACTCAGTTTCGCAAACGGGCGGGCATTTGGCTCCGAACTTAGGTGTCGTTGAGCTCACTCTTGGCATCTATCGCAGCCTCGATTGCCCTCGAGACCAAGTTGCCTTCGATGTTGGTCATCAGTCATATATTCAAAAACTTATCACTGGGCGTTGCTCGTCGTTTTCATCGCTCCGCACGCACGGAGGCATTTCCGGCTTTCCTAAGCGCAGCGAATCTGAATACGATTTGTTCGGCTCAGGTCACGCGAGTGATTCAATTTCCATCGCTACTGGTGTTGCCGCTGCTCGTGACGCAAAGGGCGAGGATTATGAGGTTGTCGCTGTGATTGGCGATGGCTCTTTAACGGGCGGTATGGCATGGGAAGCCCTCAATCATTTGGGCCACACGCAATCACGCGTCATTGTCATTCTCAACGACAATGAAATGTCGATTTCTCGCAATGTGGGAGCGTTGGCCAGTTATCTGGGCCGCATCCGTCTCAATAAACGGTACTGGGGGTTGCGTGAGTCGCTGCAAACGCGTCTTGAGCAATCTGGCATGGTGGGACAAACGCTTTCAAATGCAGGTAAGACGCTTAAGGATTCGTTTAAACAGTTGATGGTTCCTGGCATGCTCTTTGAGGAGATGGGGCTGCGCTATGTGGGTCCTATCGACGGACATGATATTGCTCAGGTTCAGGCGGCTATTCAGAGCGCTAAGGGCGCGGATGGCCCAGTTCTCATTCATGCGGTGACCGAAAAGGGAAAGGGTTACACGCCGGCAGAAGAACAACCCATGGCTTTTCATGGAATTTCTCCCTTCGATCCAACGACGGGCAAGGTTGCTCCTTCAAGTAAACCCGCGTCTTATACCTCAGTGTTTGCTAACGCACTCATAGCTGAAGCACAGCGCAATCCACGTATTCACGCAATCACTGCGGCGATGGCCCCCGGAACGGGACTCGATAAATTCGCGCACCATTTTCCCGAGCGCTTTCATGATGTTGGAATTGCCGAAGAGCATGCAGTAGCTTTCGCCGCTGGACTAGCTTTTGGTGGAGAAATGCCAGTTGTGGCAATTTATTCCACCTTCCTCCAACGCGCTTATGATCAGGTAATGGGCGACGTTGCCCTGCAGGGGGCACATGTTGTTTTTGCTCTTGATCGCGGAGGATTTGTTGGCGAAGATGGCCCAACGCACCATGGTCTTTATGATCTTTCGTATCTGCGCACCGTGCCAACCATGCGCATTATGGCACCACGCAATGAGGCCGAGTTGGTCGATGCGCTTCATACTGCCCTGGAACTCGATGGGCCCGTTGCTTTGCGCTATCCACGCGGGGCTTCAGAGGGCGTTGAAATGCCCGAGCATCCACGTAGTTGGGAAGTGGGTAGGGGCGTCACTTTGCGCGAAGGCTCAGATGTAGCCCTCCTCGCGGTAGGCCGCATGGCCAACACATCCCTGCAAGCTGCTGAGCTCTTGCGTGCCAAAGGAATCGAGGCAAGCGTTATTGATATGCGCTGGGTAAAGCCGCTTGATGAAGAAACCATTATTGCGGCTGCTCGTTCACATAAGCTCTTGGTGACCGTTGAAGAAAATACGGTGCGGGGTGGTTTTGGGGCAGGTGTTCTCGAGGTGCTATCTGCTCATAATGTCCAAACGCCGACGTGTGTTTTAGGCACTCCCGATGAGTTTACTACTCAGGGAACAATGGATGAATTACTTGCGCAATATGGCCTTGATGGAGCGGGTATCGCCCTCTCGGTCGAGGAGCGCTTCGCTTTTGTTGAGGAGTGATAATAATGACACGACAACGCGTCGATGAACTCCTCACCCAACAGGAATACTTTTCAACACAAGAAGAAGCTGCTCGCGCCATTTTGGCGGGAGAAGTTTTTATTAATGATGCCGCTCATCGCAAGGTTTTAAAACCAGGCGAACAGTTGAGCGATGCGACAACGTTTGACGTAAAAACTATTAAGCAATATGTAAGTCGTGGAGGAGAAAAGCTTAAGGGAGCCTTAAGCGCTTTTCACTATGATTTGAGCAGTAAGAACGTAGTGGATGCGGGCGCTTCGACGGGCGGCTTTACTGACTGCGCGCTGCAAGAGGGCGCGGCACATGTGAGCGCTATCGACGTGGGGTATGGTCAACTTGCGTGGAAGTTGCGCAACGACCAACGGGTGAGTGTGTACGAACGCATGAATATCCGCGAAGCAGACGCAGGTGCCGTTGGGGGGCCGTTTGACGTTGCCGTGGCTGATCTCTCGTTTATTCCCCTTGATCGCGTGTTGCCGGCTCTTATTGAGTTAGTCAATCAACGCGGTGATTTGATTATTTTGGTGAAGCCACAGTTTGAAGCCGCACAAAGTGAGATTGGGCATAAAGGTGTGGTAAGCGGTCAGTCAACGCATAGTCGTATCCTAGCTGATGTTCTCAAGGATTTCGCGCGTTACGGTCTGACTGTTTGTGATGTAACTTTTTCGCCCATTAAGGGACCTGAAGGAAATATTGAGTTTTGGATTTACGCAAGCAGGCAACAGGCCGAAACCTCAATTTTTCCTCATCAGTATGAAGAGTGCGCAGCACGAGTTGTTGCTCAGGCGTACGAGGTATTGGGCTAAAATGAGAATAGAAAGAGTGAGGTGAGAGAAATGACCAAAAGTATTCTTTTTGTTTTGAAAGACAATAATGAACAATTAGGCGAAGCCGCCTTTGATCTTGCATCTCGCTGTACACATAAAGGCTGCAATGTTTTTGTTACGGACAACGAGAGCTCAACGGTGTCAGGGCTGCCCGCCATGGACATCAACGAGCGTCCCGACCTTATTGTGACGCTCGGTGGCGATGGTACGATTTTGCGCGCTGTGCGCAGTTTTCGCTCAAAAGCTGCTCCCTTTTTAGGTATTAAGCTGGGAAAACTCGGCTTTTTGACAGGCGCTACGCTCGAAGAAGCGCGCGAAGCTATTGACGCGGCGCTTGAAGGGCGCGCTTGTATCGAGAAGCGCAATCTTGTTGAAGTGTCTATTTATAAAGATGAAAAACTTGTTGTTCTTGAGCATGCTTTAAATGAAATTGTCGCTGGACGCCCTGCTGGCGCGCCGCTCATAACAACACGATTAAAAATTAATGGTCACCAACTCTATACGACGAGTGGTGACGGTCTCATCATTTCGTCCTCAACGGGTTCTACGGCTTACGCTCTATCAGCAGGTGGGCCCATTATGTCGCCAGAATTTGATGGCCTCGTTGTCGTGCCGCTCGCTTCGCATACGCTCATCCAGCGCGCGGTCGTGACTGGTTCCCAAGAAATAATTACGCTTGATTTCCCTGATGAACAACGCGCTCTAGTAGAGTTTTCGTTCGATGGTCTTTCGACTGTTCAGGTGCACAAACCATCGCGCGCCGTGTTTCGGGTTGCCCAAGAGACCATATCGCTCATTAAACTTGATAGCCGGTTGTTTTATGATACGGTCGCTTCAGAATTTTTCCGCGGACAGCAAGAGGGGTAGTGCTGGATGCTCGAAGAACTCCATATTCAAAATCTTGCTCTAGTGGAAGACGCATGGCTTGAGTTCTCGCCGGGACTTAATGTGCTCACAGGTGAAACGGGCGCGGGAAAAACCGTACTCATGTCAGCCATTAAACTTTTATTGGGTCAGCGCGGAGATGTACAGACAATTTCTCCTGATGCGGAAGAAATGAAAGTTGAGGGGCGTTTTTATTTTAACGACGATGAGTATATTGCGTCGCGTACCCTTACGAATGCAGGTAGAAATAAGTGTATGCTCAACGGCGAAATGGTCCCCGTTAAATCACTTTCTGACGTGCTTGCCCTGCGCGTTGATTTGCATGGTCAACATGATCATCAAACATTGCTTAAACCTGCCTTTCATCGTGGAATTCTTGACGCATATGCGGGCGAAGACATTGCTGGGGAACTTTCGGCCTATAAAGAGGCACGACATATCTTTGAGCAAGCATCCCGCGCTTTGACGGAGTTGCAGGAGCAGGCGGCTCAAGATTCGCGGGCTCTCGAGGCAAATCGGTTAATCCTGCAGGAAATAGAGCGTGTCAATCCTTTGCCGGATGAAGACGAACAGTTACGCAGTGCTCTTCCAGCGCTTGCTCATAGTGAAGAAATCGCGCAGGCGAGTGATGAGGTTTGGGCACTCATGACGGGCGAGGGCGCCGTGGGCGATCAGCTGTCACGCGCGCTTACATCTTTGGAGCGCGTGCTCACCTATGACGCTAGCTTTGAGGCCACGCATCAACAGCTTTCTTCACTGCTTATTGAGGCACAAGAAATCGGGGCGTCAATGCGTGACTATGCCCAAACGGTTGATCATGATCCGCGCCGGCTTGACGAAATGCAGAACCGTCTTAAAGAACTAGAATCATTGAGCAAACGTTTTGGGCCTTCTCTTGATGAAGTATTAAAAAAGAAGGAACAACTCTCTGAGCTTATCGATGCTGTGGATAATTCAGAACTTTATTTGAATCAGCTGCGCAAAAACTGCCAAAATGCTCGACAAGATTTTGAGGCTGCAGCGGCGAAATTGCATGTGAAGCGTGCGCAGGCCGCGCGGCGTTTTTGTGACGAGCTGAGAGATTCACTGCGCGATTTGGCTTTAGAGAATGCGCGCATTGAGGTTGAATTTTATGAATTACCCTTTGAGCAATGGACGCTTGAGGGGAGCGAAAAAATCGAGTTTCTCTACAGTCCTGTTGCCAGTGCGCCCTGTAGGCCCTTGGCTAAGATTGCTTCTGGTGGCGAAATTTCACGCGTCATGCTTGCGCTCAAGACAATCTTGGGTAAAAGCGATGCAGTATCGATTCTTGTTTTTGATGAGATTGATGCAGGTATTGGTGGATCAACGGCGCAAAGCGTGGCGCGTCGTCTTAAAGAATTATCTCGCAACCATCAAGTTTTGGTTATTACTCATTTGGCCCAAGTCGCGGTCTATGCTGATAAACACTATGTCGTCGAAAAGTGCGAAGAGTCATCGCGGGCCGTCACGACCGTGTCTGAGGTAAGGGGCGAAACGCGCATCAAGGAAATTGCTCGTCTCCTTTCAGGCGAGGTAAGCGATTTGGCGTGTGCGCACGCGCGCGAATTGTTGGAATCCGCAGCCATCTCCTGAAGACGCTCTTTGACGTGCTAAAATTAAACAGTTGCACTGAATATATGAGAGAGGCATCTTATGCGTCACGAAGGTACCGCGAAACTAGATAAGCGGACCAAAGACCTGGTCAAAAGACTAGGCCCTAATGATATTGCGATTATTGACCATGTTGATATGGACCGCGTGAGCGCCGAGACACTACTTGCGAGTGGGGTCGAAGTCGTCATTAATGCGGCTCAGTCAATTTCTGGAGCATACCCCAACATTGGGCCGCTCATTCTTGCCCGTGGCGGCATTACCATTATTGATAATACGGGCGAAGGTATCTTTGGTGCATTGCGCGAAGGCGATGACATAGTTGTTGAGGGCGAAAACATTTTAAAAGACGGGGTGCTTGTCGGCAAAGGTACGCGGCTTTCCGTTGCCTCAATTGAAAGCGCCATGGAAGTCGCAAAAGATAATATTGGCGTACAGCTTGATAAGTTCGCACGCAATACTATTGAGTACCTCGAAAACGAAAAAGACATTCTCACTAATGAGATGTGGGTCCCTGAAGTCAAGACGACGATTTATGGGCGCCATGTTCTTGTAGTAGTGCGTGGCTATGATTTTAAAGAAGACATTGAAACGCTGCGCTCGTATATCCGCGAAATGAAACCGGTGCTCATCGGTGTTGATGGCGGCGCAGATGCCCTTATTGACGCTGGTTTTTCTCCCGATATTATCGTAGGGGATATGGATTCCGTTACCGACAGCGCTTTAACAAGTGGTGCTGAACTTATTGTTCACGCGTACAAGGATGGTAAAGCACCAGGTCTTGAGCGGCTTAATCAGCTCGGAGTAGGCGACCAGGCACTTGTTTGGCCACTCGCGGCAACGAGCGAAGACCTCGCTTTGCTTCTCGCATGGGAATGTGGAGCTGACCTCATTATTGCTCTTGGCACACACACTAATTTGGTCGAGTACCTTGATAAAGGCCGAAAGGGGATGGCATCGTCATTCTTGGTGCGCCTCAAAGTGGGCCCGAAACTTGTTGACGCAAAGGGTGTAAATAAGCTGTATCGTTCAACCGTTTCAGCAAATCATCTCTTTTTTATCCTTGTTGCCGCGCTTGTTGTTGCGGCGGCGGTCATTTCGCTTTCCCCAGTTTTAAGAAACAATATCTCGCTGCTCATTATTCGTATTCGTTTGATGTTTGGCTTATAGGCTCAAGGAGTTTTCATGTATAACGTTCGCTATCATATCGCATCGCTTGTCTCGGTTTTTTTGGCCTTGGCCTTAGGCCTTGTGCTAGGCGGCCTCATTGTTGACAAGACTCCTGCTACTTCACAGTCATCGCTTGTAACGGGGTTGAAACAGGAATTTGAGACCTTGAGGGCCGATAACGATAACCTTCAGACGGGCATGGACGCTTACGGCAATTATTCGGCGGCAGTCACAAAGCGCTATATGGGCACGATGCTTGAAGGCAAGACTATTGCCGTTCTGGGGCTTAACAATAAGGCGACCGAACTTGCACATGATGATATTGTCGCAACGGGAGGTAAAGCAGAGCTCGTCGACCTCAATTTTGACAAACTTGATATGAAAAATGCGGATGCTGCGAGTACCCAACTCATTACGCAGCTTAAGACATCAATGAATGCAACTGATGATAAAGATGTGGTCGCTCAGACGCTTGCTCTTGAGTGGGATTCGAAAGCCAAGACACGTCCGCTTACTGATGCGCTTATCAAAGACGGCGTGTTAAAGATGAATGACTACAACAAATTTAAAGGCGTTGATGGGGTTGTGAATACCGCCATAGATGGCGATAGGGTCGATACCTGGGGTCTCGCACTTACGGAAGCCTTCAAGGCGGCAAACAAGCCCGTACTCTGCGCGAGCATATTTCAGGGCAACAACATTCTTGCTGAGCGAGGATGGAAGAACGAACTCAGTTCAACGAATATGTTGTCTACTTCTATCGGAACGTACACTATTGCCGCTGTTATGAGTGGTGCTGATGAGGGATTGTACGGAACGATGGAAGGCGCAAAAGCCGTCTATCCTCCATTTAAATAATCTAAATTGAGACTTAGCCTTTATGCTTTAGTTTCATAAGGGCGCTCCATACATGGACGAACTGTTTGCCGCGGTGAATGAAACCGCTCAAATCGCGGCCTGTCGCTGCGTGCGTCATGGTCGTTTCAACTTCAAGTAAGCGGAAATTCTGACGAAGCGCGCGAATGGTGAGGCCAACTTCTACGCCATAGCCTGAAGCGAAGGGCAACACCGCATCGAGACAAGCACGGGTCAGCGCGCGTTGGCCAGAGAGCGGCGCTTGAGCATCAAAGCCGTTGCCCATTTTGGCAATCTCTTTACGTGCCATATTTTTAACAAGTCCAAAGCCAGCTTTGCCTGTTGGTCGTGGAAAGCGGGCAATCGTCATATCGGCTGTGCCCTCAAGAAGTGGCTTCAATAAGAGATCGGCTTGACTCGCGCTCGATCCCAAATCTCCGTCAAGCAGCAAAACGATATCGGCATCTTCGCAATATTTTGCCCCCGCATTAAGCGCTGCACCTTTGCCAACATTGCGCTGCAGACGCACGACGCGCGCGCGGCAGTCTGCCGCCTTTTGCGCGGTCTCATCGCTGCTAGCGTCATCAATGACAATACACTCGTTAACATCTTCGAGAGAAAGAATGGCTGAAACGGTTTGAGCGATGCGCTCTTCTTCGTTATGGGCTGGTACGAGAGCAACAACGCGCGGCTTGGAATCTAGTGTCATGTTAGGCTTTCTTTCGTGAGAATTTTTTAACTACTTTAGTGAGCATTGCGCGCGCTGTGGCGACTTCTTTTACTCGCATAAGCGCTGCGAGTCCAAATGATACGCAGAGTCCCGCAACAGCACAGATAATGATTTTGATGAGCGCGCCGCTTACGCCTGTGAAAAAGGGGTCGAGCACATGGAGTATTCCCGCGGATACTGCGGCGCCAGCAACTGACGCAATGAGCATGCGCGCAACGACAGAGATAAATGATTTGAGGTCGAACGAGCCGATCTTTCTCCTGAGCAATAACGTCAGAATTGAAAATTGAAGGAAGCAAAAAATCAAATCCGATAAGGGAATACCTTTAAGTCCAAAACCCTTCCATGATCCAAATCCCGTGGTAAGAAAAGTGTAGCCCGCGATTTGAACGAGGCTCGTCGCAAGGTTTGCGTAGGCGGGCGTGCGCGTGTCCTTAAGCGAGTAAAACGACCTCAGCACGAACATCATGCAAGCATAAAACGTGAGCGCAAGAGCCCAAGTCCGCAAAACGCCCGCAACGGCTGGGATGTCTTGTGAAGTGAATCTTCCCCCCATATACAGTGTGGTAAGCGGTGTGGCAAGCGCATAGAGGAGCGCGGCGCAGGGCATAATCAAGAGTGCCGTCTGGCGCAGACCACTCGAGAGAGTTTGCTTGAATGCGCTGATGTCTTTATTGGTGGCGCACTCGGAAAGTTCTGTGAAGAGCGCAGTGGCAAGCGCGACCGCGAGAATGCCGTAGGGGAGTTGATACCAAGTCCATGCGTAGGTAAGCACCGAAGGACCTGATGCCTTGACGCTGAGCGCCGAGGCATTGCGAAAAGATACGGTGACAAGGTTGGTGATGACATAGAGCAGTCCTGGTATCGCCAGTTTGAGCATGCGACGAACCGCGGGGTCGTTGAGCCCTAATTCGAAGTAGTATTTTACGTTTGTTTTCTTAAGGCTAGGGAGCATAACTAAGAACATAGCGGCGACACCAAATGTCGTGCCACAAGCAAGAATAATTAATGTTTTGTTGGTGAGGGGTTGCGTGGCCACATAAACCATTGTCGCAATGACAACGAGGTTGTTGAAAACTGGTCCCAGCGCTGTCCAGAGATAACGGCGTTGCGCATTGAGCACAGCTTGAACAACCATACCGCCACCATATAAAACAACTTGAATAGCGAAAAATCTAAACAAAAATCCCGCAGTGGCACGAACAGAAAGCGCCTCTTGGCTGGTCATGCGAAATGTTTGCGTCCAGATAAAGGGCTCGGGGAAAATAGTGCCCACAAGGGCGACAAGTCCCAAGGCAAGAACAAAGATATTAAACACATGGCTTGCGAAGCGCCACGATTGTGCTTCGCCCCGTTCCTTTTTGACATCCATAAAGGTAGGAATAAAGAGCGATGATAAAATTCCGCCCGCAATCAGTTCAAATATCATATTGGGGACGTTGTTGGCGATGTTGTAACTTGAAGAAATTGCGGTTGCGCCGAGGGCTAGCGCCGTCGCCCACATTCGGGCGAAGCCGGTAACGCGAGAAAGGAGCGTCGCCATCGACATAATGGCGGTCGAGCGCGCTACGGGTGGTTTGTTCGCTCCGCCGCTTTCCTCAACGACAAGCGCTTCGTCTCCGCCAAGCGTTTGGTCTTCTATGGTAATAGATTCGGTAATGGTGTATCTCCTTAGGGGATGAAATGTGAGCGATGATAGCTCTGTAGTGTGTATCTATTGTATCTTAATGGTGCTCTGGTGTGATTAAAAGTCAGCAATAAGGTATGATGATACTCATGAAAAAACTCACTAGAACACTCACCTTATTTGTCCTTGTAAGCGTTCTTATGTTTGCGCTTTTGTCTTCGGCTTACGCTGAAACGAACAAAAAAACTCAGGATTTTGGGCAGCCTGTCGCTTCATCAAAAGTTATTCTCATTCTTGCTCCCTTTTTAACGTGGGATGACATTACGCCCCAGACAACACCGGCGATATATCGTGCCGCGGAGAAGGGTGCTGTTGGTGACATCAACGCACGCTCGCGCGCCAAGGAGGACAGCGGAGAGCCCTCAATTACTGAGGGAGCGTTGACGGTTTCTGCGGGAGCGTGGGCAAAAGTTGATAACCTCGCATTCTCTGCCTATAACGTCGATGAGCGGGTTGATTTCGATACCGCGGCTCAGGCTTACAATCGTCTTACGGGCAACTCTCTCGAAAGCCAATCGATTGTGTATCTTGGCTTGCCACGAATTATCAATGCTAACGCCGAGAATACGTTCAACGCGATTCCTGGTCTTTTGGGCTCAACAATTAAAAAGGCGGGCGGCTATACCGCTGCGCTTGGTAACTCTGACCTGGGCTACTCTACTGATACGACGCTACGTCTTGCTCGTCCCGCGGCACTTGCGGCGATGGATGAAAAGGGCGTTGTTGATTATGGTGACATCTCTGAGTCAGTGCTGAAGCGCGACGGCCAGGCGCCCTATGGCGTGTCGACCGACATTCAAAAACTGACAAAATCATTAGAGAATATTCGAAAACAGATGCCAGCCGATAAGCCTGGTCTCGTTGTGCTCGATTCGGGCGACCTTTATCGAGCCTATAACTACAATTCTGTCGTGACTGATAAGGTATCGGAGAAAAACTGGAACGACGCTCTCTCTCAACTTGATGACATGTATGAGATGGCTCGCAGTCTTTATCCAAACGACACAGTCATTCTTGCCGCTCAAGCTTCTAAGGACAAAGAGGTCGATTCAGAGGGCTTTGGACCGATTGTCATATCAAACATTAAGACTGGTTTGCTCACGTCAGATTCAACACAGCGCGCGGGCCTTGTGACCAACCTTGACCTCTCGGCGACCATTCTCGATGTCTTAAACATTCAGCAACCCGTTGAAGTGCTTGGCTCTTCGATGGAGTCGACAACGCACTATTCTGTGAACGTAGTGGGCGATGAGAAAGACAGTTCCGCGCATCGCATCGACCTGCTGAAGAAGATGAATAAGACGGCGGTTTCTATTGAGAATAACCGCCCCATTGTCCTCAACACTTTTATTGTTTTGACGGTATTGATTCTCGTGTTCGGAGCAATCGTCATTATTCGTGCTCCTAAGCATTGGGGAGAGGGTACAAAAACAGCGGTCCGACGCGCCATACGTTTGCTCATTTTAGCGGTGTTGAGTGTTCCAGCATCGAGTTGGCTCATGTTCCTGATTTATCGTTGGCCTGGCTCACCTTTGCAGGTTACTGCTCAACTTCTCGTAGTCGCGGCAGGGCTGTGGTTACTTACTCTTGCGCTCTCATGGCGCTTTGGCTCGCGTGTTCCACTTATCTTCCTTTCGGGTGTGACCTCTCTGGTAATTTTGGTTGACCAACTGCTTGGCGCGCCAGCGTCATTTACTAGTTTCTTTGGGTATTCACCTATTGCCGCAGCTCGTTTTTATGGCATCGGAAATGAGGGCGCAGCTGTTCTCTTTGGCGCTGTTGTTATTGGCATCGTGATGACGCTTGACCAGTGGCCAACGGCTCGGTGGGTGCCTTTCCTTAAAAAATGGGGTATCCCTCTTATTGGCTTTATTACTATGTTTGTCTCCGCTGCTCCTATGCTGGGTGCAAACGTTGGTGTTGCGGCGTGGGCAACGGTTGGCTTTGTGCTGCTCTGGTTCCTTGTGAATGAAAAAAAGCTCACATGGAAGAGCATTGTCCTTATGTTTTTAATTGTAGTGCTCGTTGTGGGTATGTTTATTGCATTGGATAAGTTTGGCTCGGGACAAGAAACCCATCTTGCGCGCGCGGTCAATTCGGCGGAGCAGGGCGGCATCGTGCAGCTTTGGGATATTATCGTCCGAAAGGTCACAACGAATTTCCGCGTTCTAACGCACACTAATCTCGTATGGATTCTGCTTGCCGTTATCGCGTTTTTGAGCCTTATGCGCTGGCGACCAGCGGGCGAGTTTGCGATAACGCTCAACAAGAACCCGTACTTTGGCTCAGGGATGACGACGATTCTTGTGTCGGGTGCCGTGGCGTACTTCACTGAGGATTCGGGCGTTGTGCTCCCGGCGCTCATGGTGCTCTATTTGGGATGCGGTATTGTTTGGCTCATGCTTGATTTGGTGGTAGGAAAGAGGTCGACAAAGGGTGAGTAGTTCAGCGTTACTTGTTGCGCTTATTACAACTCTTATTTTAGGGGTGTGCTGTTTCGCCGGTATGCGCCTTGTTTTCCCAGCACTTCGTGAAGCACCCGCTGCCCAAGCTCAAAATTTTGCGGGGCGCACCGTCGCGTATGGCCTCGGCCTCGTATGGCTCTTTTTCGCGCTTGGCATGCTCACATTACACGTGTTTTTGAAGAATACAATCTTGTCGCTGTGCCCTGTTGCACAGCTGCCTGTTGTGATTTTGATTCTCATTTCGATGGTCCTTGGCTTTGTTGATGATGTGTACGGATCAAGTGCCTCGCGCGGATTTAAGGGACACATTAAGTCGTTGCTCAGCGGCAAACTTACTACCGGTGGCCTCAAGTTGTTCGGTATTTCTGCTGCCGCTTTTTTGGTGGCCATGATGATGGCTCCCACAACTAACGGCATGGTGCTGTACGGTGTGGGGCAATCGAGTGTGATGACGATGAAGACGCTTCTCCCCGCAGCCGGATATGGCCTTCTTGCTGGTGCGGGCATTGCTCTCACGAGCAACTTTTTAAATCTTTGCGATTTACGTCCAGGGCGCGCGCTCAAAGCATACTTTTTGTTGGCTATCATCGGACTCATTATCGTCGGATTCACCAACGATCTGCCCGTTGCGCTTTTGAGCGCTTTGATTGTGCTAATTCCTTTGGGAGCAATTTTCGGCTATGATTTGCGCGAACTCGGCATGCTCGGTGACACGGGCGCCAATCCCTTTGGCGTCTTAGCGGGATGCCTTATCGTTTTCAGTTGTGGTTCACACTATATCGCGCTGGCAGTATATGTCTTTTTCATGCTGCTCCTGAATCTCGCGAGCGAGAAATTTTCCTTTTCTCAACTGATTTCGAACAACAAATTTCTCTCAAAAGTCGATAATCTTGGTAGACTTGATAAGGGCAAGAAAAAATAGTCCTCATGGTAATTCCTTGAGGGCTTTATTTATGTAGAGAACAACAATTTTTAAGGAGACTTTGAGCAGCTATGGCGACTAAGCACATCTTTGTAACTGGAGGAGTAGTTTCTTCACTCGGTAAAGGAATTACTGCGGCATCTTTGGGACGTCTGCTTAAATCGCGTGGTCTCAATGTTGTTCTCCAGAAGCTTGACCCCTATCTCAACGTCGACCCTGGTACGATGAGCCCTTTCCAGCACGGTGAGGTTTTCGTAACCGATGATGGTGCTGAAACGGACCTCGACCTTGGTCACTATGAGCGCTTTATTGATGAGTCTCTCCGTCGTGATTGTAATGTGACGGCTGGTTCTGTGTATCAAACGCTCATCAACAAAGAGCGCCATGGCGACTTTTTGGGCGGCACGGTTCAGGTTATCCCTCATGTGACTAACGAAATCAAAGGCCGCATAAATCGCTTGGCCGAAGAGTCGGGCGCTGATGTTGTCATTACTGAGGTTGGCGGAACCGTTGGCGACATTGAGTCGCTGCCTTTTATTGAGGCGATTCGCCAGATGCGCAAGGATAAGGGCCGCGAAAATGTTTGCTACATTCATGTAACCCTCGTACCTTTCTTGCAAGCATCTAAAGAACTTAAAACCAAGCCAACGCAGCACTCTGTTCAGGAGCTTCGCTCAATCGGAGTTTTGCCTGACTTTATCGTGTGTCGCTCAGAGCGCGAGCTGAATGAAGACATTATTCGCAAAATCGCGCTGTTCTGCGATGTTGAAAACGATTCAGTGCTTTCGGCTCTTGATGCGCCTTCAATTTATGCTATTCCTGAGGCGCTGCGCAAGCAGGGCTTCGACGAGAAGGTTCTCGACCGTCTTGGCATGGAGGCTGGCGAGTTAGAGTTGGCTGAGTGGGACTCATATGTTGAGCGTTCACTTGCCAAGAAGCCAACCGTAAAAATTGCGCTCGTGGGCAAGTACGTATCGCTCCCCGATGCTTATCTTTCAGTCCATGAGGCACTCACGCATGCAGGTGTCTTCCATGGACACAGCGTTGAGGTGGAGTGGGTTGATTCAGAGAATATTACTCCTGATGAAGTGGCACGAGAACTTGGCGCTTTTGACGGAATCTTGGTTCCCGGTGGTTTTGGTAGCCGAGGTTCAGAAGGCAAGATGGCGGCAGCTCAGTATGCTCGCGAGAATAAGGTGCCCTATTTTGGTATCTGTCTTGGCATGCAAATGGCTGTTGCGGAATTTGCGCGCAATGTTGCAGGTCTTGAGGGAGCGAATTCAGTCGAGTTTGATCCTGCTACCCCATACCCCGTTATCGACTTGATGCATACACAAGAGGGCGTAAAAGACATGGGTGGTACCATGCGCCTCGGTTCATATCCCTGCAAAGTAAAGCCAGGAACTAAGGCATTCGCGGCATATGGCTCAGAAGATATTGCCGAGCGTCATCGTCATCGCTTTGAGGTTAATAATGATTATCGTGAGCAACTTGAGGCTGCTGGTCTCATTATCTCAGGTGTATCACCTGATGGCTCACTTGTTGAGATGGTCGAGCTCGAGGATCACCCTTGGTTTGTTGGAAACCAGGGCCACCCTGAGTTCAAGAGCCGCCCAACTCGTCCTGCTCCTCTCTTCAGGGACTTCATTGGCGCTGCAGTAGCACACAAGGATGCGCGCGCTTAAGCGCCTCAGAGGGAAAAGGTTGGTGGCTTCATGAAGCTGGTTTGGGCAACCGTACTCACTTCTCAATTAACACACAGCACTGAGCACTCGATACCAAAGGTATTCGAGTGCTCTTGTTTGCTCGATGATGGCACGCAAGGGAGCGCTGTCGTCTATAGTGATTTAGTGGGTGAGGTTCACGAAAACGATAGGGTATTGCTGAACACTACTGCTGTGGAACTTGCGCTCGGCACGGGTGGCAAGCATTTTGTTGTCGCGCGCGTTGCGGCTGGGCAGGAGGCACGTGGTGTCGCGTTTGACGCGCCAAGCCCTCACGGCGGTCACATTATGAAGCTGCGCTATACTCCAATGCAGCGTGATGTGTTGAGCGTTGAGTCGCAAGAGTCGCCGTGGCACCGCACTATGGAGCGAGCCGTTGACCTCGATCATATTCCCGTTGTCTGCTGCGGACTCCACAGCCAAGTGCCCCTTGTTGCGGCAGCCATAAAAGCGCGTGCGCCTCATTTGCGCGTGGGTTATGTGATGACTGATCAAGCGGCGCTTTCTCTCGATTTTTCTCAGATTGTTTCTCAGGCAAAAGAAAAGGGCCTCATAGATGTGACGGTCGCGACGGGCCAAGCGTTTGGTGGAGACTACGAGGCGATTAATGTTCACTCAGGCATGCTTGCGGCTTGCCATGTGGGAGGCTGCGACGTGCTTATTGTGGCCATCGGGCCAGGCGTCGCTGGAACGGGCACACCGTTTGGGCATGGTGGCGTAGCGCAAGGCGAAGCTATTAATGCTGTAGGCGCTCTTGAGGGTCTGCCTATCGCGTGCGTGCGCATGTCGTTTGCCGATGAGCGTGAACGGCATCGTGTTATCAGTCACCACACTATGGCCGCACTCGAAAATGTCGCGCTTACAAAAGCTCTTGTGGCACTCCCTCATCTTGAGGATGGGGAACAAGCAGCATTGCTCAATGAAAAGTTGTCGCAATTTGTGAATTCATGTGGACACGAGGCTGTTCAACTTGAAGAAAGCGTGTATGATGAAGCCGCTCTTAAGGGGCTGCGCGTAACAACGATGCGTCGTGGTTATGATGAGGATCCGGTCTTCTTTGAGGCTGCATTCGCGGCAGGTGCTCTCGCGGCGCAAGTTGCGTCTGAAAGAGAAGTATAGCGATATGTCAGTCGCAAAAGACAAAAATTCAACGCTGAAAGCAGAGGAAATCCCTTTCTCTGCTTTTTTGCTTGAATACACTGCTTATCTTTCAGTTGAGCGGGGGATGTCTGCCCATACCGTAGCGGCGTATAAGCGAAATCTCACGCAGTACCTGCTGTTCATGCATGATGATCGCGCACTTCAATCGCTTCAGGAAATCACAAAAGACGATGTGCTTGCCTATATTGCGCACCTGCGCAACGAAGGATATGCCGCAACGTCAGTTGACCAAAAAATTGCAAGCGTTAAAGGCTTTCATAAGTTCCTGCTTTCCGAGAGTCTGTGCTCGGTGCACCCAGCCGACAGCCTTCCTCGTTTTAAGCATCCTTCACGCCTGCCTGATATTATCTCGGTCGAGCGTATTGATGCCCTTATTGAGCAATTTGATGAGCGTCACGATCCCGCATCGCTTCGTGACCGCGCCATTCTTGAGGTGCTGTATGGATGTGGATTGCGTGTGAGTGAGTTGTGCAATCTTGAATTGATGGATGTTCTTTTCGAAGAAGGCGTGTTGCGTGTCTTTGGAAAAGGCTCAAAAGAACGCATCGCGCCACTGGGTAGTTCGGCGGCTCGAGCTCTCAAAGATTATTTAGCGCGGGGGCGAGACAAGCTTCACCCCAAAAAGAAACTTGCACCAGTGAGCTCAAAAGTATTTCTATCGTCGCGCGGAAATCCTCTTGCGCGCGAAATTGTCTTTCGTATGGTGAAGAGTGCAGGAGAGAGCGTGGGTATCGAGAACCTGCATCCGCACACTCTTCGACACTCGTACGCGACGCATATGCTTGAGGGTGGGGCAGACTTGCGTTCGCTTCAGGAGCTGCTTGGCCACTCAGATCTTTCCACGACTCAAATTTACACGCATGTTGATCAAAGCTATATGCGCGAAGAGTATTTGCTGAAGCACCCACGCGCCCGTAAACGATAACTATGCGCTCGGCGTGAGGTCCATACTTATGCGCGAGACTTTGCGAGATTTATAGGCATATATAAAAAATCCCCGTATAAACGGGGATTTTCAGTGTATTAGATAAACTCTGAGGCAGTAAAAAACTGAAACTACTTAGCAGCTTTCTTTGAAGCCTTCTCGGCTTCCTTCTCAGCTTTCCAAGCTTCAAACTCTGGGTCAGTTGGCATATACTGCTCAGCATTCTTTGCTGCTTTAGCTGCATAGATACCAAAAGCTACAGCAATGATAACCAATGCAATGAAAACAAAGTAGAAGAAGTTGTTCATTACGACTGGTACGTTATCCGAGAACATCCATTTGGTCATAGTATACCTCCGAGTAGTGTTAATCTGCCTTTCATTTTACCCAGTCCTTTCACCAGACGCAACTTAAAAGCGAAAAATTTCTTGGTGGGATAGGGGTTCGTAGAAGTCCATTAAAGTGGGATGAATTTACCATAAAGTGTTGTATTGGGGGATAAAGTGGGGTATTCTATGCCTAATGAACCTGCTCATGATTTGAGCACAGCACATTTGAGGCCCGATGTTTACTGGAACGTATCAACATACGATTGATGTCAAAGGCAGATTATCGCTGCCGGCGAACTTCCGTAAAAATCTCGTGGGCGACCTCGTGGTCGTAAAGGGCTTCGATAATTGTTTGCAGCTTTTCCCACAAGCTGCCTACGAAGAGTTCTTGAGTAATTTCACTGCAGGAGGATCAATCGAACCTCGTATACGTAAAATGCGTCGCTATTTTATGTCGGGGTCGGCTCCCGTTGAATTAGACGGAGCAGGTCGCATCCGTGTTCCTCAACTGCTTCGTGAATTTGCTGAACTTGAAAAGGGCGTCATCGTCAATGGTGATGGCGACCATATTGAACTTTGGAATCCTGAGGCTTGGGAGGCATACATTAACGACATTGATGTTGAAGATCTTGCCAGCGAACTTGTGGCAGCCGGATTCCTCGCGTGAGTTCAGAGATGAACACTCGAAACTTGACAGATGAATACGAGCACATTCCCGTAATGTTGGCCGAGGTTTTAGAACACCTTGCCCTCAAACCTGGATCAATTGTTGTTGACTGCACCCTCGGAGGAGCAGGACACTCGAGCAGGTTTGCGGACATAATCACACCCGGCGGCACGCTTGTTGGTATTGACCAAGATGACGTGGCGCTTCACGCAGCAACCATCACACTCAACCTCGACCAACGCACTGATGAAGAAGTCATTTTACTCAAAGGAAATTTCTCAGAGCTTGATGAGCTTCTTTCAAAAGCGCGCATTCCTTACGCTGACGCTATATTCATGGACCTCGGCGTTTCGTCTCCACAAATTGATAGCGCGGAGCGCGGCTTCACCTTTAAAGACGTCGGTCCGCTTGATATGCGCATGGATCAGAACTCAACCGGACCTACCGCGGCAGATATTCTTGCCACGTATTCCGAGAAAGAACTGACGCGTGTTATTCGGGAATATGGTGAAGAAAAGTGGGCGAGTCGCATTGCCAAGTTTATTTGCACTGCGCGCGCTCGTCATGCCATCACGCAAAGTGATGAACTCGTAGACATCATTAAAGCAGCCATCCCCGCATCGGCACGTCGTGCGGGAGGCCATCCTGCTAAGAAAACATTTCAAGCCTTGCGCATTGAAGTGAACAAAGAACTT
>OBID01000046.1_pt1 | contig 51563 bp, 48 predicted proteins | sample 1519781 | NCBI WGS metagenome assembly OBID01 (sample SAMEA3991478, study PRJEB22521) | metagenome | biome: anthropogenic terrestrial biome; feature: sewage plant; material: sludge | place: Sweden | collected 2012-09-26 | reverse complement strand
ACTCATGAAGGACGATGTTTGCTCCTTGCCGTATCAGACGATCGAGTTGGAGCAAAGTATTTAACGGCATTTGTGCTACTCCACTGATCACCAAAGACTGATATTCCCCTCCGGGGGAGTGTAGTGCACCATCAGCGAAGGTGATATCCATAATCTGTCGGTCACTGACCAGGTCCCAACTATAACCTTTGGAGGTCATCAGCGCTGCAGATTTTTTAAATACAGTACTATCATAGCCCTGCATCCCATCATAATGATGCAATAATTCTTTACCTGGCTCATAATTGCGATCCGCAAAGGGAAAATATAAAAGGACATGATTGTCCGACTTGCCCTGCTGCAAAAAACTCTGACATCGGGTGATATAGTCGTTTAAGGTTTTAAAGTCACGCCATTGCGGATTGGTCGGCTGCAAATGTACCGAGGCATAAAACAACCATCCCGGCCAGGGATCATCCTTGGGTGAATAAGCAGTACCATGATATACAATATGATTGACACCACCAAGGAAGTAATTGTCTACCGATGCTTTTACTTCAGCCAGAGTAGACACAAAATGTTCATCGAGCCAGGTGGCTGCTTCGGCGGATACTACATTTTTTCCGGTAATATGGGCCGCCGAACTGGCAAATTTATACCGCAGAAGCTCAGTGCCTTCCGTTTCAGGAATATCAATGGCCGAATACAAGTCAAGGATATTGGCCGGAGCACCATGTGATTGGTTGCGTACGATTTTATTTTTGTTATGTGCCCAGTTTTTCCATGGAATAGTAAAATGATCCAACAGAAGATCATCGATAGTCTGCCTGTAGTCATACAATATACCCAACGAATATTCATCATTTCCACCACCCAATAGAGCCTGCAAATGTTTTTTTAAATCATATCCTCGTCTACTACTAAATTCATCAAAAAAAGCTGCTGTCCAGTTGCTTTGTCCCCGGGCATCATCTACTTCGTAGGAGTCATTAAAAAAAGCTCTGAGTCCGGAGAGGTCCATAGAACCGAATGCCTGATCAAAACGATCCAGATATTTATTTAAATGGGCTATCGAAAAATGATCAATCACTTCGCCTTCGCCACCGGGTGCTGCCCGTTCTACCATTTTGCCATGCCAGCCCATGAAGATAGCATAGAGGTTCCAATGGCCCTGCGGAGCAGTCCAGTCTAAGAGGCCTTCCGCGGATACTTTATCGGTCAGTTCAATTGATTGGCCATCCTCTGAGTATGCCATCAAGGTATGGAGCGGTAGGCGTTTTTTAAATTTTACCTGATCGAGGGCCAGGGTTTGAAGATTTTTATTGGCACTGATGGGCTGGACCAGATCTTCTATTTTGATTCGTACACCGGGCAAAAGTGCAGGATCCTGCATAGTTCCTTTTGTTGGTTCGGTCTTGTAGATTCCTTGTGTTTCATAGATCTGATTGCCTACTGCTCGCACCAAAGGCTCCTGGATAAAGCGGATAGTGTCACTCAGACGCTGACCGACGGAAAGGGTATATCGCTTGAATTCAAAGTTTTTGCAGGCTTCTATCTCCGTGATACCCGGTCCACCGCCGAAAGGCCAACCGGTGCCTGTCGCCATATCGATACCCAGATCCAATCGTTTGCCCTCTTTTAAAGTATGCGCAAAAACCTCCATCCACCGTGGAGACAGGTAATCGATGAATTGATTTTCAAATCCTGCTACGCCGTAGATCGGTGTGATCTCGACTCCTCCTAATCCAGCCTGTTGGTATAACTCCATACAACGGGTAAGGTCTTTTTCGTTGACGGCGCTGCCTTGCCACCACCAGCGGGTCCAGGGTCGGGTGTTATGATCGATGGGTGGCCAATGGATTTGTGCAGCCATCAATAAAGGGATACAGCATATCATATAAGTCATCAGCGCTTTTCTGCAAATCATCGTGGAAAATATGAAAATATGACCGGGTAGCTCATAGATAGAAGGTGATTGTTTTTAAATATTTAATCGGTCTCGGAGATTTTAGACCTGAATGAAGGAACTATATCCAGCCAAAATTGACAAAAAACAGATGTTTTGGCTGATTATAAATAATTATATCCAGCCAAAATCGATAAAAAACAGGTACTTTGGCTGATTATAAAATTACACTAGATGGATCTTATAGGCAGAAAAGAAGAGCAGCTTATTCTAAAACATTGTTATCAATCTACACAATCCAGGCTCGTGGCCATCTATGGCAGAAGGAGAATCGGCAAGACCTTTTTAGTTAGAAAATATTTTGACCATAAAATAAGGTTCGAAGTATCTGGTTTGTATCGTGGCAATATGTCAGATCAATTAGCCCATTTTTCACAAGCCATAGCGCGAGCAGGTTTTGTACCAGCTTCTTTGACCCCACCTGCTACCTGGATGTCAGCCTTTTCACTGTTGGCTTTATATCTTGACCAGTTCAAAGATGGATCAAAAAAGATAATTTTCATCGATGAATTGCCCTGGTTTGATACACCGAGGTCTAAGTTTTTAATGGCTTTCGAAAATTTTTGGAACGAATACTGTAGCCGGAGAAACGATGTGATGGTCATTATTTGTGGCTCTGCTGCGTCCTGGATGATAAAAAAAATCATGAATAACAAAGGTGGACTGCACAACAGGGTTTCAGAAAAAATCCACTTAGCGCCATTTACATTAGCCGAGACGGAAAAGTTTCTCATAATAAAAGGAATCCGATGGAGTCAATATGACATCGCTCAACTTTATATGACTACAGGAGGTATACCCTATTATCTTGATGCAATCAGAAAAGGAGAAAGTGTGACTCAATTTATAGACAGAGCCTGTTTTACTGAACAGGGAGTATTATATGCAGAGTACGAAAACCTTTATGAATCCTTATTTGCTGATAGCGAACATCACAGAACCGTAGTGGCTCTATTGGCGGGTCATAAACAAGGGTTGTTGCGTGATCAGATTATCCTAAAAACGAAATTGCGCACAGGTGGAACGATGACTAAGATTTTGGACGAATTGGAAAAATCGGGTTTCATAAGAACCATGATTCCTTTTGGCAAAAACAAAAATAAAGCCTTGTACAAACTGAATGATTTCTTCAGCTTGTTTTATTTTAAGTTCATGGCCCGTGGCAACAAAAGAATGAAAAATGAATGGTCCAAAATAGTTACCGGTTCATCCTGGCAAAGTTGGTCAGGTCTGGCGTTTGAGCGACTGTGTTTTGCCCATATACCTCAAATCAAAAATGCATTGGGACTATCGGTCATCCAATCAGCCATTTCATGTTGGCAGAGCCAGTCCATAGATGAAGGCGCCCAAATCGACATGATCATCGATCGGTCTGACGGTGTGATCAATGCATGTGAAATAAAATTTTCCAAAACCGAATTTGTTATTGATAAAGCGTATGCTAAAAATCTCAGGAACAAATTGAACAGCATGGAAACTACTGTTAAAAAGAAAAATATTTTCCTAACGATGATTGCCACATTCGGCACGGTGGATAATGAATATTACAAAGAGTTAGTACAAAGTGAGGTGACTTTGGAGGACTTATTTAGAGAATGAACTAGTCTTGTATCTGGCTGCGTGGCAGTAGTAGATAAAAATTTTAGTCGCAGTGAAATAGCTAATTGTATTTGCAGATTTTCAATCAGCAATTAATGAAAGAAGTCATCGCCACCCATCATACTTTCTTTTTCAAATAATCTGGGTGTGATGGCATTCCAACGCGTATGCACGTAGTCAGCACTGTAAGTTGGCAAGCTATCAAAAAATAAAATTATATAATTAATTTGATAAACAACATATTGTGTGTTAACAGGCTTTTATGTTTGGTTTTGCCGAGCTAACACCGTTTTCACCAAAGGCCAATTAAATAAAACCACAAACCCCAACATCCAAAGTGTGTGAATCGCAAACTTCGCCACCAGGCCAGGCTCCAGCCAACGATCCATGCCGGAGACTATCAAATAAACTGATACTCCAACGATCATCACCGACACTATTTTACCCAATTCATAGGGGATTGGATAAAACCGCTGCCCCCACGCATACGTGACGATGGTCATACCTGCGTAGCAGATCAGCATAGCCCAGGCCGTACCTATATAAGAGTATTTCGGTACCAGTATCAGGTTGAATACAATCGTCAATGCTACACCGATCACCGCCGAGTACATACCGTATCTGGTGCGATCGGTGAGTCTGTACCAATTGGATACATTATAATAGATGCCGAGGAATACATTGGCCATTAATACGATGGGCACGACTCCGATGGCTTGTAAATAAGCCGGTGTACGTACAATATACTGTTTGAAAAAATCAAGATATAACAAGACACCTACGAACCCAATCATCATGAACTGGGTAAAATAAGTAGTGATTTGACTATAATCTTTTTTGGCATCAGCTGCATGCATATGTTTGAAAAAAAATGGTTCTGCGGCATATCTGAATGCCTGTACGAATAAAGAAATAAACACTGCAAACTTGATACAGGCATTATACTCCCCCATAGCGTTTTGCCTGTCGACCAGGGTGCCGGGGGACAACCAGCCAAGAAACTGCCTGGTCATCGCATCATTGATCACAGCCGACAAAGCAACAATAAGAAGAGGCCAGGCATAGGACAATATCTTCTTGAGTTCTGCTTGATTAAAACTAAAGCCTTCGAACAAATACTCTTTTGACAAGAGGATTAAGGTGACCACGCTGGCAAAAAGGTTAGCGACAAACACATAGACCAACAAATCCTGTGCATCAGCAATACCATGTCTCGGTCGCCAAAGTAAAAAATAAACATTGAGCAGGAGATTGATGACAATATTGACAAATTTGATCAAAACGAATTTGATCGGTCTTTTTTGAAGGCGCAGCCGTGCAAAAGGCAATTCGCAGATGGCATCGAGGGCGACGATCCCTGCGGCATATTTCACCAGGTGTCCATAACCCTCAATATCCAACCAGCCGGCGATCTGATCACTGAAAAGGAGCACCACAATAGAAAAAGCAATCGCCGTGATTAAAGTAAAGACTTTGGCGTTGGCATAGGAGCTACTCTTGTCATCATTGCTGGTATACCTGAAATAAGAGGCCTCCATCCTAAAGGTATACAGGACCACACCCAGTGCGATCCATGCGTACAATTGTCCCACCACCCCATAGTCACCACGGTTTTTGAACACCTCTGTATGGATGGGGACCAAAATAAAATTGACCATCCTGGCGAGGATACTGCTGACACCATACAAGGCGGTTTCGCCGGCTAATTTTTTAAATACTGACAAGGCTGAAATTGATTTTTACCTGCACAACAGCGTAAAGGTAGGAAAAGGAGACATCACTTCTTTTCTGAAACACCTGACCGGGTAAGTAAAATGATGGCCACAACTGAATAACTCTTTATAGCCAATTATTTATTATGCTCCCCTTTTCCAATCGCAAGGTATGATCCACACCCTCCGGTACCTGCCCAGCATAATGTGTCACGAAAATCAAGGTACGCTCACCATAAGCACAAACCGTATTGATCATCTCGATGAGCTCCTGGCATTGATCATCGTCCAAGCCCTGCAATGGCTCATCCAGGATCAACAGAGGAGCATTTTTAATCATAGCGCGAACCAATAAAGCCTTTCGTTGCTCACTGATGGACAGCTCATACCATCTTTTGTCTGCCAGCGGCGCCAGGTTGGTGGCCATCATCCATTCAGTAACCATGGCTTTTTCAGCAACACTCAATTTTTTAAACAATCCTATTGAATCAAACAGTCCTGATGCCACGGCTCCAAAACAAGTGCTTTCCGGATCAAAAAATACACAAAGTTCCGGCGAGAAGTAACCAATCTTTTTCTTTAAGTCCCAGATACTTTCGCCACTCCCCCGAGGTTGACCAAAAAGCGTGATATAATGAGCGTATGCCTGAGGGTTGTCTCCAACGAGCAGGCTGAGCAGGGTTGATTTGCCTGCCCCATTGGCTCCGGACAATACCCATCGCTCTCCGCGCTGCACTACCCAATCTATATCCTGCAAGATGATTTTGTCACCATACTGAATAGTCACCTTATGCATCGCGATCACCGGATTGGGCACCTGGACAGGGGTAGTAGTGACGACCAGGGATCTAAGCCTTTCATTACGGGTAGATTTATTCCTTTCAGTGTGGTGGAGCGTGTCAAAAAAATTCTTTTCCAAACATTCGGCAGGCTTATTTTGGTGGAGAAGGAGGACCTTATTGACACATTCCGGTATTTCGCCAGCGGTAGTCACGAGGATCAAGGTCATGCTCGAAGATAAGCTGTTGAGCAAATGATGCATAAAGGCCCTTGTCTCTACATCCAGACCTACAAAGGGTTGGTCCATAATCAAGAGCCTGGGTTTGCGTAGCAATGCCTGGGCTATTTGGAGTTTTTTGTTTTCTCCGTTTGAAAGTTGAATCAAAGGCTTGTCCAGCAGGTATTCAATTTTCATCAATTTTAGTACTTCGGATGATTCATCGCCATATTGACTAAGAGTCTCTGCCACGGTGAGGGTATCTTCTGCATCGGCGGAGTTGTATCGTTGCTGATAGTACAGATCATTGGTATTGGACCGATTGGTAAAATGATGTTGTTGATCAACCAGGACCATTAGCTCTTTTGCCGTCGGATGGATCCAGATTTCGCCCTGGTAATAAGATCTCCCGGTGAGCGCATGCAACAGGGTCGTTTTGCCACTACCGGAAGGTCCTAATATGGCTATATGTTCGCCGGGATTTAGCGTAAACGAAAGATCCTTAAGGATAGTCTTGTCAGCCCTGAGCAGGGTGAGGTGGTTGACTTCAATGACTGAAAAGGGGGTATTTTGCATGATTGGGCTAAGGTCTTATATGCTGCTGACACTACCAAAGAAGGATTTTAAATATTTCGATTACCTGCCTGGAGCCTACCCCAAATCATTTTTAGTCTCAAGGGTATTTAATGCAGAGGCATTTAAATCCAGATTTTATCTAAATACTCAAGCTAAACCCACTTTCATCGATTGGCTGCCTGTTTTTATAGAAAAAACCCAATAACTTGCTGATTTTCATCTAATCTTGTCTAAATATTCTATTACCAGTCCCTTTTTATTGTGAAACGATTCTTTATCATCGGTTGCCTCCTTCTATCCGGAGCCATTACCATCTATAGCCAACCAGCATGGTCCCTCCAGCGGTGTGTAGAACATGCACGTGAAAATAGCCTGGCAGTAAAACAGAACAATCTCTTGATAGATCGGGCCAAAATCAGTGCGACTGAGGCTAAAAACAGCAAATATCCAAGAATAAACGCTACTTCAAACTATGGGCTAAACTTTGGACGAACTATCGATCCTGTATCAAATGATTTTGAGACTCGATCGATCAGTAACAATAGTATCGGTATCAATACTGGCATGACTTTATTCAATGGAGGTGCTATAAAGAATACCATAGCCCAATCGGGAATCAATGTACAGACTGCACAGTTAGATGCCGATCAATACACCGAAGACTTATCCCTCAATGTAGTACAATATTATCTGGCCATATTATTTGCACAGGATAGGCTGGATAATGCACGAATCCAGGTTCAAACCACCACTCAGCAGCTGGATCAGGTGGACAAACTCATAGCAGCAGGGAGTAGACCTGAGGGTGACCGGTTGGAAATATTAGCCCAGCAGGCTCGCGAAGAACAAAATATCATTGTATACGAAAACCAGGTCAACAGCAATAAACTAGGATTAAAACAACTGCTTCGATTACCGATAGATGAAGCTTTTGACATCGAACGACCTGCAGCAAATGCCTTGCAACCATCCGTACAAGAAGCCAACCTGGCTGGTATATATAATTATGCCTTAGATCACAGATCTGACATCAAATCAGGTGATTTAAAAATTCAAAGTGCAGAGATGGGTGTAAAAATTCAAAAGTCAGCCTTTTTGCCTTCTGTTACAGTAGGGGGTAATCTCAATAGTTTGTTCTCCAGCCTTGGCAAAAGAATCACGGGATATCAAACCGTCAATACTCCTGTGACGGTCATCTTTAATGGCCAGAGTACTACTTTGACTACTGTAAATCAAATACCTGTAGTAGAGAAAAGCCCTTATTTTAATCAATTAGATAATAACCTGGGGTATGGAATAGGGTTGGGCTTAAGTATACCTATCTACAATAATTATCGTGCCAAAGGGGCTGTCAAACAAGCAGAACTCGCCGTAGAAAATGCCCGACTCAATAATGAACAAACCAAAGAAACACTCAAAAATAATATCCAGACTGCACTCAATGACGCCAGGGCTGCTGCCAATTCCTACGAAGCAGCCAAAAGAAGCACCGTCGCTCAACAATTGGCTTATAATAATGCTAAAACAAAATTTGACATAGGCGCTGCCAATACTTTCGAATTATTATCTGCCAAAAACAGATTGGACATAGCTGTCACCGAAGAGCTGGTCACGCGGTATGATTATATCTTCCGCACCAAAGTCATCGACTATTATCTTGGCAGGAGGATAGCACTTAACTAAAAAAGAATAGTAACTCATTAGATTCATAATATCATGACATCGAGCAATATCAAGAAGAAGAAAAAATCAAATAGATGGTGGATCTGGCTATTGCTGGCACTGTTCATTGGGCTTATGGTTTTCGCTTATTTTAAGAACAAAAACAAACCCAAAGGAGAAAAAGTAACTACTGAAAAAGTGAGCACCAGAACCATTCACGAGACGGTATCTGCCAGTGGCAAAATATTTCCAGAGAAAGAGATCAAAATCAGTTCCGATGTATCCGGTGAGATCGTCGAACTCCAGGTCATGGAAGGCGACAGTGTGCGTGCCGGACAGTTATTGGCCAAGATCAACCCCGATACTTACCTTTCAGCGGTAGAGCGGGGTAATGCCAGTGTCAATAACGCGCGTAGCCAGGTTGGGATGAGCCAGGCACAAATAGAAACCTCCAAAGCACAAATAGAACAAATAGAGGCCAATCTGGCCAATGCTACTAAAATACACAACCGCAATATTGAACTTAAGAATCAGGGAGTGATTTCTCAGGCGGATTTTGATCTTTCTTTATCAAATGTAAATGCATTGCAGGCCAATCTGAAATCGTCCAAATCAAATCTCAACAGTTCTATTCAAAGTAGTAAAGCAGCTGAGTTTACTGTAAAAAGTGCGGAAGCTTCGCTCAAAGAATTAAGAACTTCGCTGTCCAGAACCTCCATCTTTGCTCCCTCTTCCGGCATCATCTCAAAACTCAATGTAGAAGAAGGTGAGCGCGTAGTAGGTACGATTCAAATGGCAGGAACTGAAATGATGCGTATCGCCAACCTTGCAGAGATGGAAGTGCAGGTCGATGTGTCAGAAAATGATATTCTGAGAGTGACCCTCGGAGATACAGCAGACATAGAAGTAGATGCCTATCTCGATAAAAAATTTAAAGGCATCGTCACTGAAATAGCCAATTCTGCATCCAATACAGGAGCCACTACGATCCAGACATTGTCTTCAGACCAGGTGACTAATTTTGTGGTCAAGATCAGGATATTGGTAGAAACTTATCGGGATATGATCAGTAAGGGAGGATTTCCATTCAGACCAGGTATGTCGGCAGCTGTGGAGATCTATACCGATACGCGCAGCGATATCATATCTGTACCCATCTCGGCAGTGACCACCCGGGAAGACGAAAAAAAGGACTCCCTTGTCAAGACTAAATCCAACGAATTTAAAGAATATGTCTTTTTGTACAGTGCAGATACTGCCAAAATGGTGCTGGTGAAATCCGGTATCCAGGATGATACGTATATCCAGATCCTCACAGGTCTTGACGGCGGCGAAGAGGTCATCACCGGACCCTACGCTACAGTAAGCCGAAAGCTAAAACAAGGCATGAAACTTCAAAAAGAGGACAAAAAGGATGCTAAAAATAAAAATGGAGCGTCGGTGTCCGTCACCATAGATTAAACCGAAGTGATCTCTTTTAGATTAGAGAATATCTTTTAATTTTGCTGGGCAAATTATGTAATAAAAAGAGGGGTTATGGAACAAGCTCTTATTATTTTCATCAAAAATCCAGTCCTGGGAAAGGTCAAAACGCGCTTAGCTGCTTCGATCGGTGATGTGGCTGCACTGGAAATTTATAAAAACCTTTTGGATCATACGCGTATAGTCACTCTTGGAGTAGACGATACGACCAGGCTTTTATTTTATTCTGACAAAGTAGAACGACACGATCTTTGGCCTGAGAAAAAGTTTAGCAAAAACCTGCAGACAGGAGCCGACTTAGGAGAGCGCATGCTCAATGCTTTTAGACTAACGCCTGAGTATGAAAAGATCCTCATCATAGGTAGTGACTGCCCCGGCATCACCAATGACATTATAGAGCAAGCTTATACTGCCCTGGATTTTCATGATGTAGTCATCGGTCCATCCCACGATGGTGGTTATTATCTTTTGGGCATGAATACCCTCATACCTGAGTTATTCCAGCATATCCCCTGGAGCACAGATCAGGTTTTGCTGGAGACGATCAAAGTCCTGCAACATAAAAGACTACTTTATAAACTCCTGCCTACACTTCGTGATGTCGATACTATCGAAGACTGGGAGGCTGAAAAGGGAAAGCTATTGAGAGAACAGACGATCTGATGACCTGATTTGGGGCGCCTGATCTAGAGAGAGGGAGGAGTCAAACTCGTGGAACATCTTTCCTCCCGAACTTCGTTCACTCATTCCTTGAAAATTAATTTTTCCCACTCTGTTTTGGAGCAGTTGTACTGCGACATTTGCACTGCAGCGGTTGTATTTAATTAATCAAGACTTTACAAAGGACATATGATCGGAGTCATACTCTCAGAACTTCAAATGAAGTGTACAATTGTAAAGCTGCCAAAAAAGTATCCTGTACGAGGTCTTCTGATAGTTCTTTATTCCTTGTTTTATAATAAACCCAGGTATACAGGGTGTCTGCATATTGCTCTACCCAGGATTTGATCATATAGGTACTGGTGGGGTCTTGAGCCTTAGTCATATCAAATCAATTGCCGAATGGCGAAACTATACAATTTTGATTGCTACAACGCAAGTATTAAAAAATAACATGGACTACGCCAGAACAGATGAATTTTGGATGACCATCTTTTGTGAGATAGATTAAGCCTTCTTTAAAAATCGTAGTCGCAAAGTCCAACTGTAACAAAAGTGGCAGACTGTTTTAAAAATACCCCCGAATTTTGTGCCTTCAAACATAAACCAAATGACTTTTATAAACAGATATAGACTTGCAGTGCTCGGAGTAATCCTTGGCGCGATAGCAGGTTATTCATATTTTCATTTTGTAGGATGTACGAGCGGCACTTGCGCGATCACCTCCAGCCCATTGAACAGTACCCTGTATGGGTCACTGATGGGGTTTTTGTTTTTAACAGGATTTCAAAAAAAAGAAAAATAATCATAACACCTATTTAATTTAAAAAAGCATGCAGATACAAGAGATTCTAAAAAAAAGAAATGGAACAGTAGTAGATGTAAGGACCAGAGAAGAGTATATGAGTGGCAGTGTACCAAAGTCTGTCAATATCCCACTACAGGAACTTGATCAAAGAATGCAGGAACTAAAAAAACTGCCTCAACCTCTGGTGTTATGTTGCGCCTCGGGTAATAGAAGCGGTATGGCTGCCCAGATCCTGACTCACCAAGGCATCAAAGCTTATAATGGGGGATCCTGGAGAGAGGTAGACTATATTCAATCCAACTAACTTATGAAGGACAGAATCTTGAAAGGCTGGACCTTTCATCGGGTTATATACCTGGTATTGGGAGGATTTGTGATGATACAATCCGCCCTGATACATCAGTGGCTGGGAGTAGCATTGGGTCTGTATTTTGCGTCCATGGGTTTATTTGCTTTTGGATGTGCTTCGGGTAAATGTTTTGAAGGTAGTTGTGATTATGCACCCACGGAGCCATCCAGCATAAGTCACAAGCACAAATCATAATTGTATAATCTGCTAAAAAACTTAAATGACTTTGTCCTCCTTATTACCCGGGTCAAAGTTCGTTTTAAAAGCCGGTTTCCATATTACCCTGGATGACAGTCTCAAACTCTTCCTGTGTGATATAGATAGGAGTATAACTACCTCCCACGTTCAGAATGTTGCGATAAAAAGACCTCAGGTGATTGCGACTACCTTTGGTAAGCATACTATATACGAGGCTGATATCTTGATTGTCTACCAGGATCATCGCTTGGGTCAAATCAAAGATATCCAGATCTTCGATAGTCGCACCTACCTGGAATGCATTTGACAGACTACTGTTGCCTTTTATGACCAGTTGATTGTATAAGTCCTGCAAGATGGTATTGGTAAAAACACCCACTTCATTTGAAGCTACAGGATCTGGCAAATTATACCTTTGAAGCAAGTGCAAGATTGCATCCATATGGGTCTGCTCACTCGATGAAATATTGATAAATATATTTGACTTCCATCTTTGGTATAAAGTGCCGTAGACATCACGGGCTAGTTTTTCTTCTTCTCTCATATAGACAAGACTATTGATCTCACCCTGACTGAGAGCTTCCATTGGAGAATCATTGATCTGATAGTAAAGGTTACTGAGGTTGATATACCCTGAATCCTGATCCGTGGCTACATCGTCTTTAGTACAGTAACTGGTAGTCAATCCAATGACTATCATAAATACGATTAAATAAACTGAATTAAAAAAGTATTTCATGGTGGTCTGATTCTTTGATTTATTACAAAGGTAAAGGAGTATCCGGGTGATGTTCAGCCACTATTGTTACAGTCGATACTGATAGCCTCAGGTATTGGAGCAAATTTGAAGTTTAGATAAAAAAAACTAGTGATTAAACTACCTTGGATCTAATCATTTTTTTTCGAAGGTGATATGCCACATACCTCTTAAATCACCCACTTTATAATCATATGCCATATCTGAAGGGTAGTTTGTCTGCAGTTGATCCCATACGGCAGGTGCTATATCTGCTGACTTGCTCCCATGACAAGCGATACACAGTGGCTGAAGGAGTATTGGCTTGTAAAAATGCACTGTACCATTAGTCCCCGCGATAATAATGGGCTTTAAGGAGTCCGTTTTTATCCCTTGACTGATCTGGTCTTCGAAAGAAGTCAGGACTTCTGCTTCTGCGATACCCGGCTTATTGGCAGGATTGCGATATTTCAGTGATGTCCTGCTGATCCTTATAGAGTCCGATCCATATGTATTGGTCAAAGACAATGCAGCCGTCTTACAGTAGGTGACTGCATTTTCATATCCTGCCTGGCTGATAGCTGACTGTAATGAATGGCGAAGTGTGTCAAAAGTGTTTTTGACTATGCGGTTCCCCATCACTGTATATTGGGCCAGAGGATCCTGGGTGACTTGCTCTTTGGATTTACATCCGATCCAACATGCGATCACCAGCGTCACAAGGATAAATTTACCAGGTTTCATACAAGTTGATATTATTTGATTAAAAGAAGTAGGCTGTCTTTCTTAGCGACTACCCGGTGTTTTACCTGTGGTTCGATATTAATTATATCTGCCGGCAGGAGTATTTCTGATTTACCATGCTCATCTTCAAAAACTATTTCGCCTGTAACACAAATTAATAATGCCGGTATAACTGTAATATGTTCTTTTAATAAACCCCCAGTTTTGATGTTCATGGTTATGACCGACTCTGAAGGGTTTAAGATCTTTTTAGATTGTAGGGGCTGATCACCAGAAAAAAAATCCTGCAAGTTCATCATGTTACAATATTATTGGCGATTTAGACGCCAGTATACAAAGAAGCGGGAAATCTTGGACAATATTATAAGTTTGTCAGTTTTTGCCAGGAAGTGACTGAGAATTGTTATCCCTTACTTTGGAACGACCGTTCAACAGATTTATAATTGACCTTGAACCAGTATTGGAATGAAGTCTATACCATCCAGAGAAATTTATAATCGGGATTTGTTTATTACTTTTTCACTGTCTTCATTTGAATTACATCCACCAAAAACGCAAAAGCCATAGAGAAGTAAATGTATCCTTTGGGTATTTTAAAATGGAAACCTTCAGCTATAAGAACTACACCAATCATCATCAAAAAACATAAGGCCAAAATTTTAAAAGATGGGTGGTGGCGTATAAAATCAGAAATCGGTCCAGAAGCAAAAAACATGATAATAACTGCTACAATTACAGCTGTATACATGACCCATAACTCCTTCACCATACCTACTGCCGTCAGTATAGAATCCACGGAAAACACCAAGTCTAAAAGTATTATTTGTATAAGCAGCTTCTGAAAGTTGTTATTTTGTGATTGAAGGAGCTTTTTATCATTGGCCCTTTCAGATTTGTGATAAATTTCCACTGTGCTCTTGTATAATAAAAACAAACCACCAATAATCAAAATCAATCCCTTGCCTGAAAAGTCATTGCCCCAAAGGCTAAATAAGGTTTTGTCTAATTTAAGGATCCAGGATATAAAAGCCAATAAAATCAAACGCATCACCATCGCTAAGCCTATGCCCCAATATCGAAGTTTGGCTCGTCGGTTTTCCGGTAATTTATCTGCCAGAATGGAAATAAAAATAATATTGTCAATGCCCAGAATAACTTCTAAGGCAATCAGAGAGAATAATGGTATCAATATTTCCATAGTTTATGTTATTATTATTGCAATAATCCAGCACTCCATCTTACAGAATAAATTGACTTAAAATATTTGGTTTTCAGTTCGATCAGCTTTTTTTGCGTTTCCAATACTTTATTCTCTCTGGAATTGATCAAAAACAAGGAGCTCTCCCCATTAAACAATAAGGTTTCTTCGGCAATTAATAGATTTTGGAAATTTTGCAACATTTGTTCCTGCGTTTTTATTTGATTTTGATAATTCAAATATTCATTGTGGTACAAGCGAATTTTATTTAAAAGCTCATTTTTTTTCTGCTCCGTCATAATTTGATTTTCAGAAATTTTAAGTTTTGCTTGCCTATATTCTCCTTTTGCAGTACTAAATAACAAAGGCATCGAAAATTTTAAACCGTATTGATAATTATTTCTGAAAAAAAGCCCTTCACTGCTTACTGGGATAAAGTCTTTGTCTATGATGTTATAGGTAAAGTCTGCCTTGGGTAATAGACTCTGAAATTTTAGTTTTTTATCGATTAGCAATATGTTGGATTTCTCACGGTAAATAGCCAATACAGGATGGTTGTCTTCTGCCGACTGCAAAAGCTCGGATAGATCTAATGTAAACTGACTCACAATCAATTCACTTTCCTGGTTAGTGGAGGGTTCTATTGTTTCTGATAGCTGATAAGGTATGTTATCTGGCAACCACAAAAATGTACTGAGCATCAACCCTTCATTGATAAAAGTCATTTGGCTTTCAGTTCTTTGAAGTAATAAATTTTGATATTGTGTGATAGCTTCCAGTGTATCAATAGCCGGCCTTTCACCATTTAGAAAAGACTGTCTGACAAAATCCAATCGTCGGTTGGCTACTAGTTCTGCAGCATCTAAAGTCTTAAGCACTAAAAAAGCATTACACCATTGCCAATAATGAGCTGCTGCATCCATAAGAATATCGTTTATTATTGTAGCCTGCTCCAGTATGGCCATATTTTGGAATAATTTTGATTGTTGTAGCGCAGCCCTGCGTTTATCCAATAGTAGATTTTTAGCTAAAGGAACCGAAAAGCCTAAATAGCTTGATTGTCCCAAAGTTTCGACAGGACTTGTACGACTACCACTCAGTTGTTCGATACCTGCATGAAAATCCAAGCCAAACCAGGTAGGAATATTAAGGCTGGGACTCAAATCCCGATAGTAGGTTTCTTGATCCAAAGTTTTGCGACCTACATAAGTTTCAAGTATTGGATTAAAAGCGCCTTTAGCTATGTTTATATTGGCTTTTGCTTTCTCAATTTCAATTTTAGAAAGGCTCACCACCGGATGATTTTGTCTTATGATGTTTAGAAATTGCTCTATACTTAGGGTTTGTGCAAATGAAGTTGCTGTATTATACAGTATAAAAAATACTACGACTAATTTCATTTTGTTCTATCCGATTTAGAATTATTTTCGTAAAAATCTGGCGGAAAACCATTTATATTTCTCCATATTTCATACCATATTGGGACATTTTTGAGGAGTAGTATACTTTGGGCTCCAGTACCTATCCTCAATTGTTCGGGCCATTTTTTTATAGATTCGTCTTCAGCAATGAGCACCCGATAAAAGCCATTTTTACCAATAGTATTTTCAAAAGACACTACTTTTCCAGAAAATGTTCCATAACTGCTTTGTGGCCAACCACTAAAAATGATTGCCGGAAATCCATCAAACATAAATCGTACTTTTTGTCCTATATTTACCAAAGGCAAATCCATGGGTCTTATATACATCTCCACTGCATAGTTCACCCGTTCCGGCACGATAGAGCATATTGGTTCACCCTCTTTCAGTATTTCACCCAAGCCAGCTTTATTCGCTTGTACTATCTGTCCATTTTGCGGCGCCAGCACTACATACATTTGGTTACGAATGGTGTAATTGCTCACTTGATTTTCGAGTTTGGCCACTTCCGCTTGCGTATTGGCTATTTGGCTTTTATTTTGATAGTTATCTCCCTCGGCTTTATTGATTTTTTCGGTATATTCCTGTTCAATTCCATTTTGTTCTACTCTAATATTTATTATTTCCTGTTGGGTTTGCGAAAGCTTGTTTTCTGTGACCACCTTTTTCGAAAAAGCATTTTGATATTGAATATTTCTTTGTTGCAATTGGGTTTGAGACACCAAGCCTTGTTCAAACATTTTTAGTTGGCGGTCGTATTGATCCTTAAGTAGTTTAGTTTCATTTTCATTGGCTTGTAGTTCGGCTGTTTCACCTTCCAACTTATTTTTGAGTTGCTGAAGCTTGTTCTTTAACTGCTCTATTTTAAGCTTTTTGGCTTGCATTAGATTTTCAATTTGCTTTTGTGTTGTGTTGATCTTGCCTTGATAAAATTCAATTCCCGTCTTTTTGTTGTCTAATTGACTTTGAGTACGGTTAATAAGGTTAGGGTCCAGGTATTCCTCCTTGATTTCGGAAAGGACCAAAATGGTATCTCCCTTTTTTACAAAATCTCCTTCATTTACTTGCCAAATGAATATTTTACCAGGAATGGATGCATATACTTTTTGGGGGCGGTATTCTTGTTCCAGTGTAGTTACGTATCCTTTTGCTTTTATATTTTGAGTCCAGGGCAAAAAGGAAAAAAGAATCAAGCTCACTATGATACCCCAAAACCATAATTTGATATGCGTCTTTTGGTCGATCAAATAAATAGCCTTTTCAGCCTTTGATATGAATGTTCTAGTTTGCATTGCTCTATTATTGGATATAGCCTTTTTCGATTTTAAGATTTTGATGGCATTGTCGCAAGAATTCTATGTCGTTTGTGGCAACAATTACAGTTTTAAACTTCGCTAATTCAATAAGGTACTTTTTGATGGTTTCTGTTGATCTGTATTCAAGCCCAAACCAGGGTTCTTCTAAAATTACTAAGCTGGGATTACTTAATAAAGCTCGGAGTAGTAATATTTTTTTGCCTACTGTACTGGGCAATTTTACACCTTGAGGGTCAAGGATGGTTTCAAATGCCTGAGGCAAGCTGTTGATAAAATCGTCAATACCAAGTTGTTTTGAAAGAGACATAATCTGATTTATTTCAACGGGCCTCCCCATGCTGATGTTTTCATAAGCAGTTCCTTCAAAAAGATCATTTTCTTGCAAATAAACACCAATATGACTTCTATAATTTTCTAAATCATAATTTTGAATGGGTATTCCATTGACTAAAATAAATCCCGAAAATTTTTTATATAATCCCGATATGAGCTTGAGCAAAGTGGTTTTTCCGCTACCATCTTCACCCGAAATACCGGTTAAGGACTGTGCTGAGATTTGAAAATTTACCTGTTTAAAGACAGGATTATGAGGTTCGTAAGAAAATGATACTTCATGAAATTTTAACTCGATGTCCTGGTTGGCAGCAAATTTTATCGTACCACTTATATCCGATGGATTATTCAGGACTGAATCTATTTTAAGCAGGCCTGTGCTTACATCATAGATGTTTTCCAAACTTATAATGAGTTTTTCTAAAGAACCAATAACAGTGATAATGACTAACTCTACCGCCACAAACTCTCCGATATTGAGTAATTGATTGAATAAAAGGTAGGTACCTATAATCAGCATGAGTGCTGTTATCCCTACCTTAAAAAATACGATGGATCGATATTGGAAAAGCAATATGCGGAAGTGTGAAGTACGGGCAACTAAATAGTCCAGTACTTTATTATCTGTTTTTATAAGGTTGAGGTGGGTTTGGGGGTTTAGCTTAAATGCCTTTATTACCCGACCTGTTTCTTGAAGCCAGGCTGCTACAGTGTATTTATGATTGCTTTCTGATATGCTCGTATCGAGACCGCTTTTACTGGTAAAACGCAATAACAGGAATAATATAAGCAATAACAAAAAGCCAAAAACTATAAATAGTGGATGATAAAAAGAAAGTAATACTAAGCCAAGAATGATCTGAATGGTGGCAATGGGTATATCCAATAAAAGCTTTGATATACCCTTTTGAACAGTCAGGATATCAAAGAAATAATTGATTTTGTCAGGCAAATAATATTTGTCTATGGATAAAAGATCAAAACCGGGAATCTTTAGACCCATATTAAACGTATACCTCACGAATATTTTTTGCTGAATTTTTTCAATAATTTTCATCTGGTAAATATTTAAAATCCCCACCACCAGTGTGCCTAGCACTACAAAAAATATCAATACATAGACAGAGGTAACCATAGTGGCTCCCAATACAAAGCCAATAATGGCCTGTATGCCCAGGGGTAAGCTTAGTTGTACAAGACCATTGAGTATTGCAAAAAAATATATTGAACTGATTTCTTTACGCTCTAGTTTTATCAGCTCTGAAAGCTTTCCAAAGCTATTTGACGAGATGGCCATGTATTATTAAATATGGGTGCAAAAATACAAACATCTTTTCAAAAAATAATAGTATTACTATTATAAAATATAGTTAAATTATCATAAATGTTTTATATGCTATTATATTTGTAACTAAAATGACATAAAAATGGTGGTTGATGTAAAGATTAAGCTAAACGAAAAACTGTATTTGAGAGACCCGCAGACGACATCATTGGGGGAACAAATCCTACAAAGAGGTTTGGAAATGATATCGAAAATCGGTTACGAGGAATTTACTTTCAAAAAATTGGCAAAAGAAATTCCTACCACTGAGGCGTCTATCTATCGATATTTTGAAAATAAACACAAGCTTCTGTTCTATTTAGTAGATTGGTATTGGGCTTTTTTGGAATTTCAGATCATGTTTCAAATCAACAATATTGTAAAACCTGAAGAAAAAATCAAAAAAATTATAGACTTGTTGGTTTGGGAGGATAATACGATAAACTTCAATAGCCAGTTAGACCATAAGCAACTATACTATTTAGTGATAGCTGAAGGTAGTAAAACCTATCTTTCAAAAGTAGTGGATGACCACAATAAAGAGGAATTATACAAACCTTATAAAGACCTTTGTGCAAAGATTGCCGGGGTGTTTTTAGAGTTTAAACCAGCTTATCATTATCCAAATTCACTGGCCAGTACCATCATAGAAGCTTCGCATCAGCAATATTTCTTTATGCACCACTTACCTGGTCTAGGAAATTTTACAAAAAAAAAATTACCCAAAGAAATAGAAGCTTATTTAGAACATTTGGTTTTTGGAGCTTTGGGTAATGTCGGTTAAAAAAACCGATGCTATCTAAATGAATTCAAAATTCTAAGGGCAGAATCGTCATATAACTGGTTCTCAATTGCCTGCCTTCAAATAAGCCCAACCCTTCGTCTCTTTGTCTACGACCTCGATGATACCTGCCGGCACGATGATCGCCTCACCAACTATATCTGCTTTGTCAATATTGCGTTCACGGATGGTGTTGGCACAGGCGGCAAATACCACGCCTCTGCTTTTAAGATCTTTGATCTGTGCCAATGTGGTGGATTTAGAGGTTTGCAACATATTGATGCCGGCGCTGTGACAGACTACTTCTATTTTGCTATTAGGCGCTGCGGTCAGTGCATTGTTGATCTGCCTTAAAGTCCCTTTGTGAACCGACGAATCACCATTAGTCATTTGGATGATGATTTTATATTTTTTGTTATTGACTGATGACTGACTTTGAGCGGATACAAAAAACATCATAGCCATTATCATCAAAATTCCAGCTTTCATTTTCATAAGTATTGCTTTTAAAATAATTTTATACAAATTTATAATCTACTCCAAACACCTGGGACAATAAGGTCTGGGGTGCATCGAGTATCCTGACATTATGATGTGGTGTCGGATCTACCGGAGAAAAGGTATGAAGATAATCCCTCATCATCTGATGTAAGGTAAAATCTAAATTCCGGGTATGTTTGACTTTTAATATTCTGCAGAGGGTATCTTCAGGATCCCCTTCGCGTTCGCAGGCGGTGATAGTGTATTCACGCTGCAGATCCAGTGGTAGATCACCGACCATTACTTTTTGAACTCTCTGACCCAGCTCCTCAAATGCTTTAAACTCTACAGACATGCCTTTCATTTTGACGACCCAGCCACCAAAACGCCCCGATGCTTCTTTGGCAAATACATTCTGCAATTCTTTTTCAAGCCAGTCTTTGATCTGTTTGCCGGTGACGATTCCTGTCCGGGCAACTGCATCTATCGGCAGCATATCGACGATATATCCTTCGGTGATAGGGACCATGCCCGTATGATCTTTATCGCGTGGGGGACAAAATCTAAATCCATTAGAAAACACGATATCCGTCTTGGCTTTCCACATCAGTGCATCTACGATCATAGTATCAATCGTATTCTCCACGACAAAATACCGATAGAGCGGTACTTTGGAATATCCATGTACTTTTTTAATGTCCGTGATAAAATCTTTCTCCAACGTGGAGATTAGAGTAGCCATGGACGCATCCGCTTTGTATTTATCCGGGCTGACCTCGACGAGTTCGTATTGTTCCTCCAATATTTTCCCGTTCTGCACGGTGAGTTCCAATTTGCCAATAAAAGATCCGAAAGCACCGGGCTCCACAACTTTGGCATATTTACATTGTATCGGCTTACGCACGCGCTCATGTGTATCTCCTCCAAAGATATAGTCCACGCCTTCGCAAGCTGGTAGATTGGCCAGGGCTATTTGTTGAGAAAGACCCATGTGAGCTGGGATGATCACAAAATCACACTGCTCTTGTTTTTTTAAGACTCCTACATAATGAGCCAGGTTTTCTTCTGGTTTGGTATATATGATTCCTTTGCTGTATGCAGGAGATTGTCTGATGGGTACCAGGTGATCGGTGTAACCCAAAAAGCCTATTTTGATACCTTCCACCATCCAGGTATAATATGCAGGAAAGATAAGTTCTCCCTTGACGCCATCACCCAGGTCATGATACATATTGGCACAAACTTTCGGGCCATTCAATCCTCCCATAAGTTGCTGCATGCGATCTTTATGATAGACTACCTCCCAATTGCCAGGCAGGTACAGGTCATAATCCAATTGGTTGAGGATATCTGTATAAGCACCACCTTGTGTCTTGATAGAAAGCATACTGCCCTGAAACATATCACCTGTGTCCATAATGAAGGTATTGGGATTGGCTTTTCGATATTTTTTAAACATGGTAGCCAGGTGAGCGTAGCCTGCTGTCTTTCTGAATACCATAGCTTCATTTTCCCAAAACAATTCGTCATGCGGGTGTATCTGACAATGCACATCTGTCGTTTGAAGTAAAGTGATTTTTTTAGGTTTTGAAACATCCTGATCCATCTCCTCCATTTTATATGCGGGTATCATTGGATGTGCTTTAATTGGCTCCAGTAGCCCCAATCCTAAACCTCCAATGGTCATTGATTGCAAAAACTTGCGCCTATTTTTTTTCATGCTTTATGTTTTAGTAAACCAGATATCTGCACGTATTCAATTCAATACAGATGCATTATTTGGTTTGTTTTTGAAAATCTATGATCGGTTGATAGGGACCATATTTATGTTGTGCTTCTGTAAATGTATCTTCATATGGACCAAATGGATGGTCATAAGGTTTTTTATTTATCTGCGGCCAATCTGTCGCTAAAAACTTGTGCTTGGGTCTTGGTTGACCGTTGACGAAAGCTGCAAGATCCCATGCTTCTTCGTCGCTTAACTGGGGATTGTCAGCTGTTGCACCAAATGGCATATTGGTTTTTATATAACCGGCGAAAGTCGAGACTCTATACAATCCAGCAGCTTCATTGTAGCTGTGATCGCCCCATAACGGGGGATACTTCGTAGAAGGATCTTCTGGTTTGGGCAATCCCTGACCATCAACCCCATGACAACTTTGACATTTGCTTATAAATAATTCATGACCTTTGACCGGATCAGCCGCTCGTGTCATTACTGCAAGTTTTTTTAGCCCAACCCCTTTAGGAGCTTGATTTTTAGGGACCGCCTGACCCAACCACTGGATGTATGCTGCCATTGCTTTCATCTCTTTACTGTCAGGCTTCAGCGTGTCACCATTAAGGCTTCGCTGAAAACAGTCGTTGATCCTTTTGGTGATATTTTCTACTGTACCAGATCGGGCTCGCAATTTTGGATAATTGGCAGCTACTCCGGAATAATTGTTTCCCCAGGCTTTAGTACCTGCATCCAGATGACAGTTTTGACAATTCATCCCATTGGACATAGGTCTTATGATGCCGGCTGGTCCGAGGAAATCAGCAGTATTGGCGATCAACTGGCGCCCATATACCAATAACTCTTTGTCCGGAGACTGGAGCATAAATGATAGGTCAGGAGCGTTCCACACTTTTGTAGAATCATAAGCATGCAGAATGTTTTCCTTCAAAGTATTCTCCTGCAATGAGGCTTTCTGCCAATATTGCCAAATAGTAAAAGCAATCAAGCTAATTAATAAAAATGCAATACTTATCAAGCCGGACTTGACCCATCTAAATTGATTTTTGACCGGTGCAAGATCTTGCTGCAACCTGATAGAGGAAGATATACGCGATACCAGTGTTGTAGAGTAACTTACAAGTACGATGATCAGGATAATAATAGCTCCTATAAATACAGTCATCAGGAAGTAATTCGCTTTGTTATTGGTGAGCAGGCAGTACCACCGGCATTTTCTGTGCATTCCAGGCAGTCATTCCTCCTGCAAGATCATAGATCTGTGTAAAGCCAAGTTCTTTTAATTTGGTGGCAGATTTGCCACTGCGACCACCAACAGCACAGTATACAGCTATAGGTTTAGATTTGTCCAATGCACTCATCCTGGTTACAAAATCAGCACCGGAATAATCAATGTTTTTACTTCCCTTGATGACACCAGTGGCAAGCTCTGCTGGCGTACGCACATCAATGAGTTGGATGGTCTTGTCTTTATGGATTAGGGAATCAAATTGGGACACTGACAGTTTGGTCTGTGCCGACGACAAATAAGAAGTGCTTAGTAAAAGCAATAAGGTGCCTATCACCATGGAGAAGTATTTCATAAATTTATTTTATTTGATTAAAAAATGTCTTTGGAAAAGAGGCCAATCGCTCAAATCCCTACGGTTCATAACACCGGGATGTAAGAAGCTGGTTCCTAATGAATAATTCCACTGCATCTGGGGATTGGTAAAAATATATCTCCACTGATCCAGGGCTGGCCTAAAATCCTTACGGATCATACATAGATCTATACGTGCATATCGTGTATAACCATTGACGATGATTTTCAAATATTTCATCAGATCAATGAGGTAGTTTTTCTCTAATCAAACCATATACCCAGGTCCCTGCAACAGCACTGAGTAAAGTGACAATCGCTACTGTTCCAATAGATCCTATTTGTGCGTAAAGGGGCCCCGGGCATGCGCCTGTTAAAGCCCAGCCAAAACCAAATATTAATCCTCCGTAAATATTTCCTTTGCTGAAGGGTCTGTCGTGAAACTCCAACTCTTCGCCAAAGACACTTTTGGCTTTGAGCTTTTTGAGAATAAGTATAGAAAGAGCACCTACTGCTACAGCACTGCCAATCACTCCATACATATGAAAAGCCTGCAAACGAAACATCTCCTGGATCCTATACCAGCTGATCACTTCAGACTTGACCAGCACGACTCCAAAAAATATACCGGGTATCACAAACATGAGATCATAATACCATGGCTGTTTGAGATCACTCTCATTGATACAGGCGGTGTCTAAGGATCTTACCTCATGATCGAGATTCTCTTCTATGATTTCTTCGGGTGTCAATACATCTGAATCTTGCATAATCATATCAATTTTAAAATATGGGGTAATATAAGATTGGCCATGATGAAACCACCTGCCATAAAACAAACTGTGGCGATCAGTGAGGGCAATTGCAAAGAAGACAAGCCCATGATAGCGTGTCCGCTGGTGCATCCACCGGCATACCTGGTGCCAAATCCAACAAAAAATCCTCCGATCACCATTAACGTAAATCCTTTGATGCTCAATAGAGAAGACCAATTAAATAAAGAAGTTGGCAATAATGACTCAGAAGTAGTAATGCCATATGACTGCAACTCCGACACCAACTTAGGATTGATATCTACCGGCTGGTGATTGGTCAACAAATATGCAGCGATAAAACCGCCCAGGATGATGCCAGAGGCAAAAAACAGGTTCCATATTTCTTTCTTCCAATCGTATTTGAAAAAAGAAATGTTTGCAGGTATACAAGCGGCACATACATGACGCAGTGAAGAACTGATCCCGAAGGATTTATTCCCCAGTAGTAATAAAAGAGGTACCATCAATCCAATGATAGGTCCTGCGACATACCATGGCCAAGGCTGGCTGATAAATTGTATAAAAGTCATAAGTTGATATATAGGTATTTGTATTGCAAGATAAGCTTATTTTATCCTTGTGCTTTGCCTCTTAAGATCATATTCCAATACATTCTGGGGAGCACTTGTCTCTTGAGTTGATACATACTCCAGCGCTCTTTACTTTGATCAAAAGGAAAAGTCTCCATAGGCTTATTATTATAGTCAAACTCAGCCAGGACCAACTTGCCATAACCGGTGACGATAGGGCAAGAAGCGTAGCCGTTATAGGTAGCGGGCATACTTTGTCCGGATATCATTGCCAATAAATTATTTGCCACCGTAGGTGTTTGTTTTCTAATGGCTGCACCCGTCCTGGAAGTTGGCAAGGAAGAGGCATCGCCAAGAGAAAAGACATTTGTATATTTATTGTGTTGTAAAGTAAATTTGTCTACATCTACCCATCCGGCGGCGTTGGCGAGAGGACTATTTTTAATAAAATCAGGTGCAGACTGTGGTGGAGTCACATGAAACATCTCAAAATCTACCCAGGATTCCACATCCTTATTGTTTTCACCAAATCCAACAAATTTTGCGCGTTTATTGGGCCCATCTATTTCTTCCAATCTCTCAAAAAAATGCAATTTAATATTATTGCGTTCTACGATTTTGAGTAGCGTCTTTTCATATTTATCTACACCAAACAACCTGGTTCCTCCGCTATAATAATGTATATCGGCTTTGTCCAGGATGCCGTTTTTTCTAAAATAGTCTGCGGCCAGCCACATGATTTTGTGAGGAGCCCCACCACATTTAATCGGAGTATGCGGATTGTTAAATAAGGCTTTGCCTCCTTTAAAGTTTTTGATGACCTCAAAAGTGTAGGGAGCATATTTAAAACTATAATTGCTGGTTACATTGTTTTTACCCAGCGTCTCTTTTAATCCTTTTACTTTATCCCAATCGAGTTGGATACCCGGACATACCACCAAATAATCATAGGTGATTTTACTGCCAGACTGCAGGGTGACCTGATTGGACTCTGGTTGGAAGGTAGCGCAGGCATCTCTTATCCAATCAGCTCCTTTGGGGATATAATCTATCTCATTGCGTTCTGTATCCTGAATATTGTAAACACCGCCGCCGACCAGTGTCCATGCGGGTTGATAATAATGTTTGTCAGAGGGCTCTACGATACCGATATCTAGTTTATTATTCTTCAGTAAAAGATGTGCACTAAGTGACAAACCAGCGTTTCCCCCGCCGATGACCAGAATTTGGTAATGATTTTTCATCAGTTTATTTTTTAATAGTTAATAAATGGCCAGATGAAATCGATGAAAAAAATGATCCGGTAAGGTAAGTATTAGACCGATTTCATGACACTAATAATTTATTTGTTTTTATTGGTATTTATTCCAAATGCTGCCCAGATCGGACAAAAATTAAGAAAAGCGGTGACTGCAAATATAATTGCAACTACTCCGAGGACGATCGCCATCGTACCGGAAATCATTTTAGTAAAATACAATACTGCAACGACGGCCGCAATTACTAAGCGAATCATTTTGTCTGTAGAACCAACATTTTTTTTCATAATACTATTTATTTAAGGTTAATTAAAAAGCGGAGAATTAATGTCCACCCATTCATAAGGTTTGTTTTTTAAGTTACTTCACAAATTGATTTACCTCTTGCCAGCCTCCACCATTGATGACATTGGTGACGCCATTGGATTTGAGGATAGATTGAGCCATTTTACTTCTGGCACCACTTCGACAAAATACAACTATGGTATTTTTATTCTTGAATCGATCCAGTCGCTGAGAGATTTGATCCAGCGGAATATTGACAGACCCTTTGACATGACCTGATTTATATTCATCCGGATTGCGTACATCGACGAGCATAGCTCCCTGGGCAATGATGGATTTCAAATCTATGACTTCTTTTTTAGGGAAGAGTGTATTGATAATTTTTGAAAACATTTTTTTTGACTTTACTGTTTAATTTAAATTTTTTCTGCTACTACCACTGTGGTTGGTATTTCAGTTTGGCTGATGGCTGCGTAGCCACCTTCTATTTCGCTGAAGTTACGATATCCTCTGGCTTGCAAGATCGATGCGGCTACCATGCTACGGTATCCTCCTGCACAATGTATGAGATAATGCTTTGCAGGATTGATGTCCCGGATCCAATCATTAATATTGGCGAGTGGTTTGTTTTCAGCATTGGCTACATGTCCACCTTCGTATTCACTTTCTTTGCGTACATCCAATATTTGATGGCCACCTGATTCTAAAGCACCTTTAAAGGCATCGACCGTGATTCGATCTACTGTATCAATTTCTTTACCGGATTTTATCCATTCATCCACACCCCCTTCGAGGTGACCCAGCACATTGTCAAATCCTACCCTACTCAGTCGGGTCACTGACTCCTCTTCTTCTCCGGGCGAAGTGATCAATAAAATCGGTTGATTGACATCTGCGATCAATGATCCAACCCAGGGTGCAAAATCACCTTTGAGACCAATATTGATTGATTGAGGCACATATCCTTTATAAAAATCCGTAGCTGGCCTGGTATCCAATAATACTGCACCGGACTCTTCTGCCACCACTTCAAACACTTCCGGAGTCAATGAGCTCATGCCCCTGCTTTTGACTTCTTCAAAAGAGGTATACCCTTTTTTATTCATAGCCACATTGGCTGGAAAATATGCCGGAGGTGGCATCAGCCCATCCGTGACTGCTTTAATAAAGGCTTCTTTGTTGGGCTGATTCAAGGCATAGTTTACCTTTTTTTGGTTGCCCAGTTTGTCGACTGTCTCTGTCATCATTTTTTTGCCACAGGCACTGCCAGCACCATGGGCAGGATAGACTGTGATATCGTCGTCCAGTGGCATAATCTTGGTGTATAGACTATCATATAACAGTCCTGCCAGTTCTTCCTGAGTCATATGCGCTGCTTTCTGAGCGAGATCCGGTCGTCCAACATCTCCGAGAAATAAAGTATCCCCTGAAAAAATACAATGATCCTTGCCTGCTTCGTCTTTCATTAAATAAGTCGTACTCTCCATGGTATGACCCGGGGTATGCAATACCTTGAAAGTAAGCTTGCCCACTTTAAACTCCTGGCCATCTTTGGCAGAGATACATTCAAATTCACATTCGGCATTGGGCCCGTACACAATAGGTGCTCCGGTGCTTTTACTGAGATCGACATGTCCGGACACAAAGTCTGCATGAAAGTGGGTCTCAAAAATGTATTTGAGTTTTACCTGGTCTTTAGTCAGTCGATCCAGGTAAGGTTGGATCTCCCGAAGGGGATCGATGATCGCTGCTTCACCATCGCTGGTGATATAATATGCTCCCTGGGCAAGACAACCGGTATAAATTTGTTCGATATTCATATTTGATGGATTTGATTAGATATTGAAGGATTTATTTAATTGTTTTTTAAAAATATTTCATTGACTAATATGAAAATACCCATGACGAGTACAAACCAACCAAAGGCCGGTTTTAATTTGGCGCCGCTTACTTTTTTTGATAGGGCCGTACCTGCAAACATACCTATGATAGCAAAGGCTGTAAACAGTAATAGTGTGCTCCAATCCAGGGTGTAATGACCCATATCTCCAGTAAAACCTATGAGTGATTTAAGTGCAATGATCAGCAACGAGGTACCTACCGCTAATTTCATGGGAAGTCCTGCCAATAATACCAAAGCAGGGATGATCAAGAATCCACCTCCGGCTCCAACCAGTCCAGTCAATCCTCCTACCAACACCCCTTCCAGTATGACGGAGAGATAAAACAAGCCCCCGGTATAATTTTTGTGCGTAGATTTTTCTTTGGTAGGCAGGATCATGGAGATCGATGCCATGATCATTAATAAAGCAAATAAGGCCATCACAAAGACTTGTTTGGTGATATCCAGGCTACCAATAGAAAGTACATGCTCCGGTATCATGGGCACCAAAAATTTACGCGTGGTATATACTGCTATGATACTTGGCAAGCCAAATAATAAGCCTGTCTTATAATCGACTAGTTTGTTTTTGGCATATTGCATTGCGCCAACCAACGAAGTGACACCCACTATAAACAAAGAATACGATGTGGAAAGCAAAGGAGATATACCCATAATATAAACTAATACAGGCACCGTCAATACCGAACCACCACCACCGATCATCCCCAAAGAAAGACCTATCAATGTCGCAAATAAATAACCTTCCGGATGGATCATACTTTTATTTTGGAGTTGTATAACAGCAATCCTCCATACAATGGATGATGTTTTTCATGTTAGGATAAGCTAGGCTGAAATACCTGTTTCGCCCCACTTTTTCAGCATTCAGCACCCCCTTATCTTTCAAGAGGATGAGGTGTTGGGAAGCTATGGCTTGTTCTAGGCCAAGTTGGTGCTGGATTTCCAATACGGTGAGCGGACCATTTTGGATTAATAAGTCTACAATAGTCAGTCTGAGCGGGTGGGCAATGACCTTGAGCATATTAGCAGCATGATCTAGTTTGTCTGCATCTACTCTATTTGATAATATTGGTTCCATAATTAGAGATACAAAGATATATATATTTATATGTATTTATGTATCATTTTAAAATTTTTGGTGTTTTACATACAAAAGATTGATTATCAATAATGTAATAGTGAGGATCCATCCAAGTGGATAAGGCAGGATCAATAATCCATACCACCAACTCAAGGATGAGCCGGCTCCGATGCCACCCAGATAGGAAAAATAAAACATGCACGAGGTACCAAATACTATAAGGAGACTCGCCAATAAATAGCCTTTCCTCATCCTATCTCTGCTCTTATAGGTGAGATACGATAACAACAAGGAGCCAGGGATTATGAGGACTGACCCTTCCAGCGGATCTATGGCTCCGATGACTATAGTGGTCACACCTATAATAAATAATACATGCGCGCTCTTAATGTCTGATACCATATTGATGAGCAAGGTACTTTCTAAGGTGTTGATTCACAATGATCTTTGTCATTAAATACCACTACAGTCATCACCTGGGCTTATAAACACCATTTTGGTGGTCTTTTTTAATTCATTAGCTAAATTCTGTTGATAACAATTTCGATAAAGTTAATTTGAATAAGGTTTGATCGTCTTTGGACTCAGTAAATCCTGGTAAACTCCGCCTTATCTCGTAAAAAGGAAATATATTGGATGATCGAATGAGATTAATCATACTGCTGGTGATATGCTGTCAAACCTTGGATAGCCAGAGTCAATCTTGCTCAGGCAACCTAGGCGAAAATATTTTTACCAACGGAGACTTTGGTCGTGGGACTGCCAATATTCTCACACCGGATCCTAAAATCGCACCAGGCTATATTTATGGTTCCTTTACTCCACCACCTGATGGAGTCTACCTGATTACTAATAATTCTGACTGGTCCAACAAGTATCCCACCTGGATAGGAATCAAAGACAATAGCCCCGACCCTGATGGGTATATGATGGTGATTAATGCCAGTTATACTCCCGGCATATTTTATGAACAGACGGTGACGGGTCTTTGTGAAAATACCCTGTATGCGTTTTCTGCTGATGTGATCAATATGGTGCGCACAGTCATTACGGATCATACCTTTCCAAATGTGTCTTTCCTGTTAGACGATGTGGTCAAATACAATACAGGAGACATTCCTCAAAGTGAAAAATGGAATACGGCCGGTTTTACGTTTACCACGAAACCTGGACAGTTTTCACTAAAACTGACTTTGCGAAACAATGCTCCCGGTGGCAATGGAAATGATCTCGCTATTGATAATATATCTTTTAGGGCTTGCGGGCCACAAGCCCTTATACTCCCCGAGAAAACAGAAAATATCTGTGAAGACGGCAATCCAATTACATTAAATGCTACCATAGAGGGCAGCCAATATCCCAATCCCGCCATTCAATGGCAGATCAGTCCAAACGGTCAAAACGACTGGACCAATGTCGGACAAAATGTGAGTTTTCGACATACTAATTTAAAAGCAGGATATTATTACTATAGATATCTATTGGCTGCTACTCCACAAAACCTGGTCAATTCAAAATGTCGCATTATCTCCAACACCAAAGTCATTTTTGTCCAGCCTAAATTTTACAATTATGCTGATACGATCTGTGATGGAATGGTCTATACTTTTGGCAAAAAGACCTATACGCGGACCGGTATTTACGTAGATTCACTCCAATCCTCTATTGGCTGCGATAGTATCATCACTTTGAGATTGGAGGTCATACCAGATAATAAAATCATGATAGACCGCACGGTCACCTCTCCATCCTGCCAAAAAAAATCGGATGGATCTGTTTCTATAAATAATATTTACAAAGGTTACCCTCCCTACACTAGTTTCTTAAATAACCTGGCACCTGTCAATAACAATTTTAACAACTTATCGGATAAACAATATTTCCAAAGGCTATCCACCCTATACCAGTTTCTTAAATAAAGATCTGGCACCTGTCAATAACAGTTTTAACAACTTGTCGAGTGGGTCCTATGTATTAAAAGTGATTGATCGATATGGCTGTAACCTTATAGACACGATACAACTGGTCGAGCCACCCCCTTACCTGGTTGACCTCGGAGATGACTTGCATCTTATACTCGGACAGGAGGTCATACTGCATGCCTCTTCAACCTTACCTACGGTATCCGGGCAGTTTTGGTTTGAAGGCCAGGTCATATGTGATCTTTCCTGTGATGGAGATCCGTATATACCCTATAAGACTTCCACGCTCAAGTGGGTGGCCCGGTCAGAACGGGGATGCCTGGCTTCAGATAGTATCCAGGTGATAGTCGACAATGTGGTCAAAACCTTTGCGCCCAATATTTTTACTCCAAATGGCGATGGCATTAATGATTATTTTTTACCCCTGACCAATAAAAACATCGTCAAGGGAATCTCCTCCTTTATGATTTTTGATCGATTTGGTGGTGTAGTATATGAAGCAAAAAATTTATTCCCCAATGATCTTACACAAGGTTGGGATGGAACTCGTCATGGACTACCGGCCGATCAGGGTATCTATCTCTACAAAGTGGATATCGTGCTTATCAATGACGAAACTGTAAACCTGGCCGGTGATATACTTTTACTCAGATAACCGGCCCTGCTATTGTTTTAATCTAAAAACAGCTATTTAAAAACAGCAGGAGAATATCCTATATTTACAGTAGTTAATAGCATATGCCTAGTCCTAAACCACCACCAGACCCAAGGGATCCCAACATCCTGTATGCCTACGACGAATCGTTTGTGCCCTGGTCTATCTATATGAACCTGCAATCTTCGATTCAATTTGCAGATAATAAAGTCAATTTACTTTTTGTCATAGCCGGTATCATTTTCTCCATCGTGATGGCAGATGCAGATACGTTTAAAGAAGAGAGCCTTCCATATAAAATTGTCTTTGTTTTGTTTTTGCTCATCATGATTCCTTTTATGTATTATAGTATCAAGACAGTAGCCGCTTCTACTAAACACAAAGCGGATGTCCCGTCCAATAAACTGTATTTTTTTGGTGATATCCTGACCATGCAGGCAAGTCAATACATCGAACGATTTAAAATGGAGGCCAAAAGAGAACATTACGATGAACTCTTGCTTCAAATCCATAATTTAAGTCATATCGCTAAAAGGAAATTTGAAAATTATACCAAGGCGCTTTATTTACTTTGTGTACTGATCTGCCTGCTCATGGTGCTGATCATGCTTAAAGCTGTTTTATAATGGAAGTAGTAGCAAACAACAAAAACGATCCCCAGCACAATTCTTATTATCCGCTGGACGAAAAAGACAGTATACTGGGTTCGTGTGACGAATCATTTGTGCCCTGGAATGTTTATATGACTCTGCAATCTTCCATCCAATTTGCAGATTACAAAATTAATTTGCTTTTTGTTATTGCAGGTTTGATACTCTCTATCGTCATCGAAAGTACAGATGATTTTAAAGCTGAATCACTGGCCTTCAAAATTTGTTTTGTGGTTTTTATGCTTTGTATGATACCTTTCATTTATTACAGTGTAAAAACCGTAGCTGCCCATGTAAAAAGCAAACCGGATGTACAAAGTAAAAAATTGTATTTTTTTGGTGAAATTGCCAGTATGCCCACATCAGCCTATATCAAATTATTCAGAGAATCTCCCCGCGCTGTTCACTATGACGAACTCCTGTTGCAGATCCACAATCTGAGCAGTATCACCAAACAAAAGTTTTATTATTACGGTAAAGCACTCTACCTGCTTTGTGTCATGATCGGCTTGCTGCTGGTCATGTTATTTTTAAAGGCTAAGTTTTAATTGTGCTATGAATAAATATCCTGGACTGGTTAGATCGATAATAATAACCACAGCGATTTCCGGCATGCTCGATCTGGTCGGTGCTGTGATGTCCTATATGATGATCAGGAGAACCTTTCCGGTGAAGATCCTTGAATATATCGCTGGTGGGGTGCATGGTGGAGAGGCCCTTGACGGTAGCCTTTTGATGAATGTGCAAGGAGGTTTATTTCATTTTATTATTACCGGATGCTGGACTGTGTTTTTTTATTTGCTCTATCCGCACATTAATTTTTTGCATCGATCGGTGTGGCTAAATGCACTGATTTACGGCATCTTTATTTGGGCTGTGATGAATTTATTGATTCTGCCACTTTCAGCCTGGAAAGTACCTGTCAGCCCTATCAATGTGAAAGAAGCGGCAAAAGCTGCTATTATATTAATATTGTGTGTCGGTCTACCGATAGCCTGGAGGACAAAGACTTTTTATAAACCACATACCTGACGAGACCGACATTCAGTAAGCATTTTTTCTTCTCTCCGGTTAGACTAATGCGTGCTAACCAGATGCTTTTTATATATAAATTAAGGCCCCATACAGCCAAAACGGATAAAAAAGCAGATACTTTGGCTGATAAATTTGATCTTATTTCCTATCCAAAGGATTAAATAAAGTCTCTCCCTTGCTTCGCAAGTAAGTGGCCCGATTTACTGAAATCATGAAATCAAAGAAAACAAAAACATTTTCATCACCTTAAATCACCACTTTTGGCAGCAGCGATAATGCATGTTACAAAGTGCTAATACAGCGTGAAGTCATTTTGGATGATTTATTTTCGCGGTAGCTGTTTTATCCAATATTATTTCCAGTTATGGTTTTTTGCACAGCCGGAAAGTTCAGATTCTTTATCTTAGCCAAAGTCTTCTATTTTTTATCTATCCAATGCGCCTTTGTGTATTATTGATCCTGGCCTATAGTCTATTAATTAGACCTGCCATCTGCGCGCAAAACGATGCCAATTTATCCCAAAAAGATAGCTCTATCGAAATCTCCCTATTGTATACCGGGCGCAGCCTGGGCGCATTGGGTGTCTTTCGGTCGCAGCGAGAGCACGAACTGGTTACAGAACAATCCAATGCTGAAAACCTGCCTTTTAAACTGGTAAGCCATGCCTGTTGGCGAGCACCCGGCCTGGTCGTATTTTTACCTTCTGATGAGCCCAAAGGCAATGAACTCGAGCTCATATTATCACTCAAAGAAGGTGCTGTAAAATATGAGAACCAACGAGCTTTCATTACTCAAAATGTGGTTTTGGTACAGGACCCGTATCGCAATACACCTGATATGCTCGATTTATTGAAAAGGAATCAACGACAGCCGTTAGATTTTCCTGACCTGGTTCAAACCATGGTCACAATCTATAGTATTACCATTAAAGGAGATCACCAGGCCTATATTCTCGAGATGCCTGAGGCTGAATGGCCCAGTGATCCGCTACTTTGGACCAAAGGTGAGGTCAATAGGGTCGATATCGGCGATGGTGGCAGATTATTCGAATTACCTTTTAACCTGGGCGAAATAATGGCGCGGTCTGAAGTATTAAAGAAAACCACTCGCGATCTCCCTTTAAAAACCCTGATAGATCTTGGACACATTGCCGGACAGTTTGGCATGGGCGCTAAGGATCTGGCCAGGCTCAACTATACTTTATTGGATCAAATGGGTTACACGATATCCGTCCCCTATCATTTTGAGTTATTTCTTGGTGCGGACACCTTGATTTCATTAAAAAAAGAATTTCCACACCTCAGATTTCTAGCAACCAATGTCAAATCTAAAGACAGTACTTTATTTGACCGGCACCTGATCGAAACATATGGCCCCGTAAAAATTGGCTTTATTGGATTGGTAGATCCCACATTACAAGGTGACTTATCCAAGAAAAGCCTGGAAGATTTTCGTTTTGTTTCCGCCATCGAATCGGCCAGATCCGAAATCCGGGTTTTACGACAAGAAAAAGTACAGGCCATCATTGTATTGTCCAATATGGATCCGATGGATCATGCTTTGTTAGCCCAGGAGGTAGACGGGATAGATGTGATCATCGCCGATTTGCAAAAAAACTGGAGCCTTAATCCTATACAACAATCGATCACTTTAGCTCAGGCTCATCGACAAAGCACCGGGGCTCCTTCACTGATCACCCGCTCTTTTGCCAATGGGGTTGGTGTCGGGCATCTCAGGTTAAAATTTACACCCGGGATGTTGCTCAGCAAAATAGATCATTCTGTGCTCCCGGTCACTGACCGCACACCCATCGATACTGTGATGCATCGTGATATCCTGGCTCAAGGTGACCGTAAGACTAAACCTAAAGGCGAACTGCTTTTTCCGGCATTTATAGACATACTTGGACGCAATCCTGATCTTAAGAATTTTGATGCAATCACACAGCAAGGTCGTGTCTCTCAAAAATTATGGGAGGAATTTATAGCCAGGTTGCTCCGAAAAGCCGGCCCTACTGAGCTGACGATTTTGCGGAGATTTCCATTATTTCCACCTTTGATAGGAAAACTACATGAGGACGAGGTACAATCCTGGTTGGGTGTAGAAGAAGACATTATCCTCTGTGATGTCAAGGGCAGTTCACTACTCAAATTGCTGGCTGACGATGTACATGGTGATCTGATCATGAGCGGGCTATCGAGACCTTCTGCCTCTACCCTTGCCTCCTCAGGGGTTGGACTTCCTTCCTTGTCAACAGACTGGTACCAGGCGCATTGCAGGGTGATGGGAAGACCAATTGACCCTGCCGCTTATTATCGTGTCGCGACTACAGATGTAATTTTTGAGGGCATACGGGCATCGGATTTTACTGATTCCCGACGGGTGAGAAAATATTTTATGGTGGATCAGGATGGGCTTCTCCTGCCTGATCCTGATAAAAATACCCTATCCCTGCGCACCTATGTATTAAATGAACTTCTTCGACTTCGCCGGACATATAAAGGAGAAAAAAAATACCTTGATGCCATCGCAGACCGGTTGATGCCTGATCCTATTTACGAAAGGCTTCTTATATTTAATTTTGACAGGCCTACCTTATGGACTTCCTACAACAGAAAATATAATAGTGATGGATATGGCGCAGTACCTGAAAGCAGAATCACCGCCACCAATTCCTGGGTGATCGGAGCCAGTGGACAGTTTAGGGCCACGATAGATGGTCAACACTCTTCTCTGAATCTTGGACTGACCCTGGCTTATGCCAAACAAAATGCAGAAATCTCCAAAACCGTCCAGCAGATTACAGAGTCCGACGATGATATTAAGTTGGATTTGACCTATAAGTACAAAACAAAGGGTGTGCTGAAACCATTTATCCGGGGACAATATGATACCGAATTCACCCCTACGATCAATCCGGTATCTTTTGAATCAAATTATAAACAACAGGCACTTCGCGGTGTCATTGGGTTTACCCGTAATCCCTGGAGACATTGGAAAAATATTGAATTGGCCTCTATCCTGGAGCAGGATTTTGCACAGGACAAAGCACAGTTTGGATTCACAGGTCGTGCTCAGGGGTCTTATCCGATAGGTCATGGGGGCGTCGTCTATTCTCTGCGCAATGAAGCCACCTATTTTTTTAATTCCAGCCAGGACACCAATCGCGACCTTGCTCTCAAATACAATATGATCCACGAAATACTGGTGCCGCTTGTGGATGAACTTTCTCTATCAGTAGGCGCCGATTTTTATTTTTTCAAGGGAAAGGTATCAGAGACAAAGGAACCGGGCATGAGTATGCTGCTGCGGGTTGGTATCACTTATGACCGGCTGTGGAAGCCAAGGTACCAGCCTTTGTTTTAACAGACATTCCATTATCCTCCATCACTTCCCTTTACTTTGCAGGTATGAAATATTTTGTAGAACCCACTTCTATCGTTCGGACTATCTGGGGCAAAGGAGATACGGTCTTATTTGTATTTGCAGGAGCAGCCGCGGAGTTTGCTTTAAATAAGGCTGTGGATTGGCTGTATTTTACCGGCACACTACCGGGTGATCCTTTGGGCAGGCTGTGTTCTACGATGAATTATGCACGCGGGATTGTATTCTCCGAAGAAGAGGCAGCCTTTAAAACTATCGATCAGATCAGTGCGATACATGCCGCTGTTGAAAACAAGCGTGGTCACCAGATCCCTGACTGGGCTTATCGTGATGTACTCTTTATGCTGATTCATTATTCTCAAGCCTCATTCGAATTATTAGAAAGAAAAATGACAGCCGTAGAAAAAGAAGAATTGTACGATGTGTTTCATCGAATGGGTTTGCGCATGGGTTTAAAATCTTTACCGACCGGTTATAATGATTGGTGCGTAGCACGGGAGGTCCATATGAGCGAGGATCTTGCGATGAGTGAATATACCACCGACTTATTTCATCAATATAAAAAACACCTGGGAGGCTTGAGATATAATTTATTGATCGAAGCTCAGAAATTGGTGGTGCCTGCTGCTGCAAGTAAAAAATTAGGCCTTGAAAGCAGTTCATGGCTGCCACCATTATTGAGCAGCTACAAATTGAGTCGCAAGATCGGCATGGATTGGTTTTTAAAATCTATGTTTCTGCCGAAGGCTTATAAAAAACAAATAAAAGATTTGGATAGAGTACCTTGATCAGAATGGCTGATTTCCTTTCAATTTTGTTTTTACTGGTATTGGTTGAAGACCGATTTGTATAAGCTCCCGTAAACTATCGGAAAAGATAAGTTAGACCAAATGTCTCAAAAGAAGTATTGCCTGGTACCAAAAATGAGTACCCTACTGCGAAGTCAAGCAATAGATCTGATGATAGCAGGTAAGATGCTCCGAAATCAATATTGTGGTTAGTCAACTTGAGCGGTCTAAAACTTGAAAAATATTCGCCAAAAAAAGACCACCGGTAAGACAATCCATACCCCAAAGAAAGGGTGGCCAGATATTCCGGTTTTTTTTCAATACCATCCCAGCTGATGCCGATATTATATCCCAAAACAAAACGAGAATTCACTTCGTTTTCAAAAGCCAATAATACTGTAGGAGCATAATAATCGACTTTATTTTTTTTAGAAGCTGCAAAGGGTAATTGTAAATAGGTAACTAAGGTGATGGCAGGTATAATTTGTTGTTGGCTGAGGAGAGCCACTTTGGCACTTATTGATATCGGATCAAGACCAAACGAGGGAGTTTTAAACGCATCATCACTGATAAATCCTTCGTTGATCAATATACGAAATTCCCAATTGGGGCCAACTCCATATCGAAGTAGGGTAGATTGTATTATGTCGTAGAGTTTTTTGTCCGTATGCTCAAAAATGAAGCCTGTCTCAAGCTGGAACGAACCAGGGTTTAATATATGAATACCATCACTTTGATCGGGTCTGTCTGCCTGGATCGCTTCTTCATTCTGACCCCAGCAAAGTGAAGAAAGCAATATTAAACCGAAAAAATATAAAATCTTAGACAAAAAGAAAAGAATTGGATATTGGGGAAATACGAAACATGGTAAATATCGAAAAAAAAATTATTATTTCAAAGCAGTGATCATACTGTTTGGGAGGAATTCTGCTCCCACCAACCCACATAAAGTTTAATTTTTTTTATAGTCAGATAGATAGGATCAATCGATGCATCCTGACCTTATACCTTTCGTTTGTCTAGATTGGGTAGTCGCAGTACAACTGTTTCAAAACGGATTTCAGTTTTTAAAGAGTTGTACTGCGTACTTTATTTTTTGCCCAATCAGATTGATATGATCTTTTCTACTTTGTAGTGGCAATTTATGACTTCTCCAAAACGGTTGATCCTCAACTTCTACTCGTATTTCCTTTCGTAATCTACCTGAGCACAGTTACAGGATCTGGAAAAGTTGTATTAAAGCCTTTGACAACCAGCCAGATGCCCAGTGAAAACTCAAATAACGCTACTGGAATGGCTGATATCATTGCCAGGGGATCGTGTTGTCCAATAAAACCGAAAAGCACTGCGATATAACCAAGCAGGAGTAAAGGTCCTCCCAATAGACCAATAAGGGATAGGCTTCTTGGTACCAGGCGCGACTGATATAGCAGGTAGCCTAGCAGTAGATCACATAAGGCCGGCATGAAGCTTTGTCCGAGCAAGAAGATCCGGTCATAAAGTATGGCTAATGCGTGACTGGCTCCTAACGCTTCAGTTCCTGCACCAGACTGTCGTAATGTCACGATCGACAACAAAAATGAAACCCCGACAAAGATGGTGCCTGATTCCAGGATTCGGGCGGCGACCAGGCCAAGGGCAAGTCTTTCATCTTGTTTCTTGAGCACTGGAAATAATACGACAGCTGTTGCAATGCCTGCGAGTGCCACAATGATCTCCAGCACTCCGCCAATGATGACGGAGGTGTCTGGGCCGGCACTGAGGATGTAATTCGGACCTTTTACGTGACCGTAGAGTGAGAGGGTCGGTATAGAGACAAAGGTGAGTAAATAAAGTACACCTGCTGCCAGTGAAGTCTTTCGCTGTGCGCTCATCGGGAATCGTTGTCCTGATGTAGTGGTGATCCTTGCCATATTAGTGATTGTTTTCATTTGACTAAATATATTTTAAACTGTACTTACCTGAATGCTCTATCATCAAGCTTTAGAAAAATGAAGACTTATGAGCATATTCCTGTTATATACTTCTTTATCATAAGAAATATTGGTCATGCCATAACAATACCTTAAATCAACAGTGACTATTTTTTGACTGACACGAAACGAATAACCTCCGCCCATTTGAATACCCGCATCAAAGCGCTTAAAACCACCAACCGAATTTTTAAAAGTAAGATCAGAAGTCATGTCTTCTATTTTGCGAGTCCCATCAAAATTATACGCCAGGGATGGGCCTGCATTTAGATGGAATTTGCCAAAATGAAAACGTGCCAAAACCGGCAATTCTACCGAATAAAACCGGAGAGTAGATTCCGTATTTGTTAAAGGATTGTTGGCTTTTAATTTTCCTCCTCTCATCATAAAGTACAACTCCGATACTATTGAAAAATCAGACGAAAAACCAACCTGTAATGACAACCCGGCTTGTATTCCCAGCGCAGGCTTCTTATAGTCAGCCAATCCACTATTAGATTTACCATAATTGAGATTTGTACCTACTCCATTAATCAATATGTCTAAAGTAGTCTTTTGTGTGATTTTGTTTTTTACCCTTTCTGATCCTGATTCAATTGATTGACCAGATGTAGTAACGTATAGGAAAATCATACCCAATACGAAACCTGCTTGTACCATTTTTTTCATAACTTTTGTTTTATTAAATTGTTTTAAATGAATTAACAGAACAAAAGTATCTGGAGTAGAAGGGCCTTTAAACTTTGATATGCACAGGAGGAGAAAATGTCTGCATGTAGAGGCTTTTCATCTGCAAACTACCCCGAGACTTATAATCTGTTATTGATCAGATGAAAGAAAACCTCTTTGTAGGTATCCGATATAGGGATTAACTGATCAGCTATTTTTATTCTGCTTCGCTCTATAGATTCTATTTTGTGCAGTGCTACCATATATGATTTGTGCACCCTGCAGACCAGGCTGGAAGGGATGAGCTTTTCAAAATCACTGAAATTCTGTAAGGTCATCACCTTTTTATTTAGTGTATGAATTCTCCGGTAGTCTCTCATCCCTTCAATGTAGACGATTTCACTAATCATGATTTTCTCGAGCCGGTTTTCGGTCTTGACAAAAATAAAGTCAGCCTGTGTTTCAGAGTTCCGGTGGGATATATGTTCCTGCGCTTTATTTACAGCTTGTAAAAATCGATTAAAGGTAAACGGTTTTAATAGATAGTCAGTTATCTGTAGTTCGTAACCCTTTAAGGCATATTCCTGGTAGGCCGTAGTCAGGATCACCTGGCTATTTATTTTTGAGCTCTCCAGCAATTCTATACCGGATAGTTCATCCATATTGATATCCAGAAAAAGTAAATCCACTTTGTTATTATTTAAAAAAGCAAGCCCGGTCAGTGCATTGTCAAAGGTTCCGCTTAAATGTAAAAAAGGAACCTTGTGTACAAAGTCCTTCGTTTTTTCGAGCGCAAGGGGCTCATCTTCAATAATGATACAGGTGTATTTATCCATTGGGAATTGTTAAATTGATGCTATACTGTTCATTCGTTTTATGTACTTCTAAGGTATGCCTACCACCATAGATTAGGTTGAGTCTTTTTTTTATCAGTTCATTGCCTAAGCCACTATTCAATGGAGGAGCCATTGATTTGGGATCAAACTTGTTTTCACAGATTAATTGTATCGTTTCATCTTTTATGTTGAGATTGACTATAATTGCATTTTCTATTTTTTTATTGGTCGTATGCTTAAATGCATTTTCAATAAATGGGATAAATACCATGGGGGCAATGGATTTGAAGCCAGGATTGCCGGTTACTTTGAAATCGACATAGTTTTCGTTTGATGTTCTTATTTTTTGTAATGATATATATTTGTCCATGTATTCAATTTCTTTAGATAATAGAATTTTATCCCCCTTCGTTTCATAAAGTATAAATCGCATGATATCAGATAATTTATTTAAATAATCTGACGCCGTCACGGCATCTTTTAAAATCAAGGCGTCAATATTATTGATGGTATTAAATAAAAGATGAGGGTCAAGTTGAGATTTTACCAGGGCCATTTCCATTTCAAAGTTTTTTTCTTTCAACATCTCCTTAAGTTTGATCTCATTATACCAGGTGATAAACCCCTTAATGACCAAGGCGACACTACCGCATATCGAACCAATAAAAGTCATTACAGCAATAGTTCTTAGAGCGGTTGATCTGCCATGTATGCCACCCTCATCCATATCCATCACGTGACCCGATTCTATCAGATACCTCAACAGGATATAACCTATCACAGCCGCTATTGCAGATATGAGTATGCCCAGGATGATGGCAAGGAAAATTTTTCCCTTTTGAAGATACCTGGGAAATAAAAAAAAATAATACGCCCAATAAGAAATAAACGAAGGAATAAATGCAAATAAAAAAATACTGTTAAACGCATTCGCAACCCGATATTGAGGATTATTCACACTGAGTATGCTTCTGTAGTAGATACCTAACATGATGGCTATTAGTATGAAATAACACAACCAGAAACCAAGATGTAATAAAACAACAAACGACTTTTTCATGAGCTTAAAAATACCTGCCTAAAAGGATGTAAAAATCCTATCTTGCTTTGGTTTAAAAGAAAATGTTCTGCAAACTGGCCAAATTTGTCTGCAAAGTAGAGAATATAACATGATCGTAGTCATCTTAAATGCTTGCCAACTATTTTAACCAAAAAGCACTCTTTTGATCACACAGTTGATTGAGATTCTGCCCTTAACTTAATGAATCAAATTTATTTTTTTTGAGTAAATTTCTAACTACTTAAGCCTGTGAACAGAGTAATCCATAAAAAAAGCTGGTACCTCATCAACGGTATCACGCTGTATAGAATTTTTGCAGCTCCTTTTTTGCTGATATTGATTTTAAACGGGCGATTGGATGTATTCAAGTGGTTGTTGGGATTGAGCTTTTTTACCGATCTGATAGATGGGTACCTGGCTCGAAAATATCAGGTGACGAGTATGCTGGGTGCACGGCTGGATTCTATCGGCGATGATCTCACTGTGCTGGTAGCCATGATAGCCCTCCTGGTCACGCAGCCGGCATTTATCAAACAGCAGATCGTGATATTCATCATCTTGCTGGCCCTATTTCTTATTCAGGCGATCTATGCTTTTATCCGGTATGGAAAGTTTACCAGTTTTCATACCTATCTCGCAAAAGCAGCAGCCCTGTTACAAGGTTTGTTTTTTCTGGCCTTTTTCTTTTTAGATCGACCTAATATGGTTTTATTTTATGTAGCGGCTTTAGTGACCATGCTTGAGCTAATAGAGGAGACGATACTGGTCGGTATGGTAAAGGAGTGGCAGACAAATGTGCATGGGGTATGGTGGTGGCTGAAGGGGCGTTGAATTTGAGTCCAGCATTCATTTTGTCGGATAGGAGCTAGGGAATCCTTCATTAGGGAATTTCCATTCTATTAAATAAGCTATCGGGGATATATTAATGACTTAAAGGACATAAGCTCGTGGAGTTAAACCAAAATTATTGGAACACTATTCGACCTATAACGGGAAGTATGTAGCCTCTCTTTGTATCATCTTGATGTGAAAGAGGTTCTATCAATGAAAAATAAGTACTGCTAGCACTACGATCACCAACGCGGTAATCAAAGTAAATCTCCCCAACGTTGTTACTTTATCACCATAGCGCTCATCCCCGCCTTTAATTTTATTAGAGTATGAACTAATGGTAATGATCAATGCAGCCAATACCAGCACCAATACCAGCTTGGCCATCAGCAAAGGTGTATTGCCCAATGACTTCCAATAAGGTGTCATCAGGTAGCCCCCTGACAATATCAGCAATACCAATCCGATCTGCCCCATTCGAAGCAATACGGATGAGCCTGTTCTAAATTTTTTGGCATCTTCTGCTGGCATTTTGGCAGCTGCAATACCCAAAAACATCATAGCGATGCTGGTACCCAGGCCCATGGCCAGCCCAATAAAATGGACGATTAAAAAAATCTCTTTCATGTTTAGTTTTTTATTGGTTTATAATAAGAAACAAGTTAGCACATTTCTGTAAATACCACATACTGTAGGATCCCTAAAAGTCAATGCAACTTTTCAATAAACGGGAAGTCGGTATTGGGATCCCTGATGATTTTTAATTGGTCCAGCAGTTCTTTTACCACTTCAGGATGCGCTGCCGCTACATTATTCTTTTCTTCAAGATCTGTACGGAGATTATAAAGTTCGGTGGTGATATTGACGGTGTCCAGTACTTTGTACCTGACCAATTTCCAATCTTCTTTTCGTATAGCTTGCCGTCCTCCCTGCTCGTGAAACTCCCAATACAGGTAATTATGTTTTTTCTGATTCCGCTGGCCAAGTAAAGTAGGCAGGAATGAGATACCATCTATTTGCTCCGGAGCTTGGACACCAGCCAGGTCTGCGACCGTAGGCATCACATCCCAAAACGCAGAGATCAAATCGGTCTGAGACGCTGGTTGTATCTTGCCTGGCCATCGCGCTATCATGGGTTCGCGGATACCCCCTTCGTATACATCTCGTTTATATCCTCTCAGTCGGCCATTGCTGTCAAAATAGTCAGGGTCGGCGCCGCCTTCCAGGTGGGGGCCATTGTCCGAAGAAAAGATCACCAGCGTGTTTTGGTCCAGTCCAAGTGTTTTCAATTTATCGAGGACTTCACCGACCTGCTTGTCTAATAAAGTTACCATCGCAGCAAAAGCAGCATGGCTTTCCTCCTGAGTCCCATATGCCCCAAGTCTGAAATTTTCATCACCTGGCTCTGCTCCTTTAAAACTTTTTTCGGGTAACAACTTTCCCCTGAAGGCTTTTATATTCTCTTCCTGTAATAATAATTCTGCATGCGGGATGGTCGATGGATAAAATAAAAAGAATGGATGATCTTTATGCTCTTCAATAAATCGTAAAGCCTGCTGATGGATCTGGTCTGGTGCGTACGTTTCAAATCGGTCTCCTTGATTTCCCTCCAGTATCACTTGCTGCTGATTGTCCCATAAATGTCCAGGATAATAATTGTGAGCCAGTCTCTGACAGTTGTAACCATAAAAAGTATCAAATCCCTGCATATTGGCATCCCCTTCTGAGCCGGGATAGCCAAGCCCCCATTTTCCGAATCCACCGGTGACATAGTCTGCCTGTTTGAGCATTTCTGCTATCGTCACCGAAGCGGCGGCCATGGGCCATTGTCCTTCCGGCTTCCACTCTTTGTTGCCCCGGATCGGTGTGTGTCCGGTATGTAGCCCCGTCATTAATGAAGACCGTGATGGCGCACATACGGGACAGCCGGCATAATGTTGAGTAAAGGTCATGCCTTCCTTCGCCATACGATCGATATTGGGGGATAGAAATCTTTTTTGCCCGTAACAACTCAAGTCACCATAACCCAGGTCATCAGCCAGGATATAAATGATATTGGGCTTTGCTGTTTCAGTTTTTTTTGATGCTTGTTTCCCATTATTCCGGCAGGCTCCACAAATAATCATGACGGTCATTAACACCATCATCCTTTGACCAAGATTCCTTTTGTTATGATGCATTCAATTTTTCTCTTAATAAAACCTTTTATTAAATATATTATTCCAGGTGATTCCTGAGATCATTAAACTTTTTACTTTCTTTTTTTAGTGCAACTAAGGTACCTTCTTCTACGATTCTACCATTGTCGATCACATAGATATAATCAAAGTACTCTAACAAATGCAAACGATGGAGTGCAGAGACCATCACCTTATTCTCGAATAATTGGAATAACCTTTTGTAGATGATGAGTTCTGTCTTGGGATCGACACTGCTGGTAGGCTCATCCATCAATATGATATCGCTGGTTTGTGCAGCGAGAATACCACGGGCCAGTGCTAATCGTTGTTTTTGCCCCCCGGATAGATTGACGCCCTTCTCTTGTATATTGCTATCGAGTCCTTTTGGTAATTGATCTATCACTTCCTGAAAGGCTACTGTCTCACAGGCTTGACGGATTACGCTTTCATCATAAGGCAAGCCTAAGGTGATATTATACCGAATCGTATTCTCAAATATCTCCGGATCTTGTGGGAACAGGGTCACCAGGTTATATAAAGCCTCCAGGTTGGCAAGTTGATGAGCTCCCTGGATCATATTTACTCCCGGAAGTGGCGGGTAAAGCCCTCGCAGGACCGCCAGAAGGGTTGATTTTCCTCCGCCACTTTCTCCAATAAATGCGATTCGTTTGCCCCGATCAAGTCGGATATGGATGTCTTGCAGAGAGTGTGCCAGGTTCGTACCGATCGATTGATCATGGTGGGAATATTGCAGGTTTTTGATCTCTATGGACCGCCAATCCGGGTCTAAGTGTTGGTCTGCCGTAGTAGGATGATATTGATGAAAGGCATGCTGAATCTCCTCGACTGCCCGCACATCCGTATTGTAGCGCACGATTTGATTGTATTGCCAGGCGATGTCGTGAAATACACTGGTAAACTGATTGACATAAGCGATCAGGGTGACCAGACCTCCTATCAGAAATACTTTGCCCGGCTCATACTGTTGATAAATATAACCCGTGATGGTAATGACATAGATACCGGCGACGAGCATGTCTGCCACAAACCATTTCCATTCGTTGATGGTCACGTTTTTGCGATATGGAGGCCATACCCGCTGAATGGCATCGTACAAACTTTTTTTCATCTGGGGTTCCAACCGGAGGGTGATGACCGTATTGATATTAGATAGGCTGTCAAATAGGCTGGCGCTGACTTTGTGTTCCTGCTCATTGGTCTCGTGCAGGTATTGAATCAGTGGCCTGTCAAAACGAAAAATCACGGCTACAATCACTGCGCCTAAGATCAAACCTATGCCTCCAAACAAGGGCGTAAAATAAATCATGGCAACAAAAGACATCACAAATTTGGCCAGCGCATGGATATACATAAAACCATTTTGGAAAAAATCTTTGAGCGCTTCGTAGGCTTTGCGGATACGGCTGATGATGACTCCACTGTGATGATCCTGATGCCATTTGACGGGCAAATGCAGCGCCTGATCATAGAGCTCCATCATAAAATTGCGGGACAGATTAAATGCCAGCTTGCGTTCCCGTACGCGCGCGGGTCCGTGAAAAAACCACTCCAGCAGTTTAAGCCCCAAGTAAGCCAGGCCATATTGCCATGCATAACGCCAAACTGCGGTGCCATACTGTTGTACACCGTTGATCATCCAACCATACAGCAGTGGGTGACAAGCATCGGTGAGGTTGGAGAGCATGAATGAAAAATATACCCGCACATAATCCTTTTTTTCTCCGCGGGCATATCGCCAGGCGGTAGCCAGTAGATTGATATAGGGGTTGCGGGGCATGGGTGTGTTGTAGGTGCGTGGTTGAATGAATTTAAATAAATAAAAGATGCCTCAGATCCATGGTAAGGTTAGTTTTTATAATTATCTGACAACGTTTTATGCACTTTGCAGACTATTAATTATGATAAATATAGCTTTGCAGACTATTAATTATGATAAATATAGTGTGACGATGTTAGAATACAAAACAGGTTGTTATGGATAAAAAAGATCATTTGATCACCTGCCCTGTTATATCTACCCTATTACTTTCAAAAGGATCAAACAATGCATCGAACAGTACAGCAAAGCTACCGCGTGTCATCGATCGGGGACCTTCAAAATCTTTGAGGCTGAGGTGTTCGATGAGGGCTTTTTCATCCTGACTCCAACTTGGCAGCGGACGGGACGGATGTTCGTTTTGAACCAACTCTTTAATCCAGCGCAACATATTGTCATTGGTTAATGATTTGGGTATAGGTAGGTGATTCGACGAAATATAAGGCTTGAGTCCAACTTCCAGCTCTGGTTTTTGTAATAAACTATCCGGATAAAACCAGGTTTGATTTTCCCAGCCTACATTCATACCGACTCCTTTGAGGATACCGGTACTACCGATGCGTTGGTAAGCGGAGAAGTGTGGATGAGTCTTAGGTACATCCAGATAAGGCAATAGATAACCTCCCTGCTCTAAAAGTAGTCTTTGCAATGTGCGTACACTGATATGTTCAGGTGTTGTATTAGATTGTACGGCAAGAGCGGCCAAAGACCCTGCCGCCTGTCCTATTTGTAAAACCACAGGTTGAAGACGAGTAGTACCATTGACAATATTCGATACGGAGATAGACTTTTCTGCTACGATAAAGTTTTTTACTTTTTGTGGCAATAATACACCCAGGGGTACAGTATATGAGGGTACCGGAAAAAAATGAAGCTCCGGCAGCTGATCGGCATCCGGGTGGGCAGCATGATGATGATCGATAGGATAGTCCCCCACGGCGATACCGGTTCTATATAAAGGATCTTTTTGCTCAAAAGGCTTTGCAATATCATTCACCGTGAGCGTCACCAATCCCTTAATTCTCCTTGATTCTCGGTGGTACGGTATTAGCGGCATATGGTCAGCCGTAGGAAACTCATTTTCGGCCAAACTCAAATTGGAAAAACCTAATTCCGTTTGGAGATAATACAAAAATTGAAGCGATTTTATTTTGGCTTTCTCATATTGTGCCTGACGCTCTGTTTCCGTCAGGTCGACCGTGTTGGAGTAGTAATCATTTCCATTGATTGGCCAGTTGATCATAAATTTATTATTGGGAAGTGCACCGTAGGTGATCAGTTTGTCCGGTGGCCAAAGTGTTCGTTTCATCGTTTTGGCCCCAGTGCACAATAAGGACTGACTGGAACAATAGAATACAGAAGCATCGTATCCTGCTGGTGGATCGATAATAACCGGTTTGCCATAATCCTCCAATATCAATACATAGGTCATATCCTGAATCACCTCATTTGCTTTTACCGGAGCTATTGATTCATGATACTTATCCTGAGGATCCATGCCGACACTATATTCTATCCCTGCCAGCTTCACTACATCGCCTAATTCTGTTGCATCGATGACTATTTTGGCTTTTATCTGCTTCTCTCCGTGTTCGGTCCTGACTTTTGCGGTCCATCCGTTTTGAGTGGGAGCTAGTGATAACAAGTTGGTATGGAAATATAAAGACAGTGATTTTTCTTTTTTCGCCAACTGCTGAAAAATCTCGTTGCCCACCGAAGGCTCGAAGAGCGTTTTGCTCACCCATCCTGTCTGCAGTTTTTCTTCCGAGCCATAGTGAGCGACCAGGCTGTCTCTAAACTCTCCCCAGAATCCGGAAGGTAATTTGTAGTTGCCATCGGTAGCACTTACTCCTGCGGCAGTCAACATGCCTCCTAGCCAGGGGCCTTGTTCTATAAGGATCGTCGAAACTTGTAGTCTGGCAGAACTTATCGCTGCTGCTATGCCGCTAGCGCTTCCACCTATGACTAATACCTCGGTCTCCTCAGGAGTTGAACACTGAATGAATGGGAGTATGATTAATATGAATAAACGCTTTATCATAAGCATGGATCAAAGTTTATATCTTATTAAAAAAAATTTGACTGCTCTTGAATCCTTAAGGTAATTTATGTTGCCCTCTATAGCACTTATCTCTGACGCCTTCAACCAACCTTGTTCCCTCTTCGATCAGGATAATAAAAGCCTGCGCGGCCTGGAAAGCAATTTTAGTTTCTGCGATCCAACTTACTCTTTCTCCGCAAAATTAATACATCCTTCGATCTGGCATAAAAAGATCGGTTTTCAGTCAATCGTATCTCGTACTGGTGACCATGTCCGCCGATGTCATGTAGTTTTGCTACTCTCCTTTATGTCTAAAACTTTTTATAATACTACGGAGTATACTGTCATCAATGGTATCGAACTCACTTTTATCGTAAAGTGTTAATAAATAGATTTCTTTATTTTCCGTATCAATTTTGTAAAATCACTATCAAAACGCTACCGTTTCCACTCCTTTTTCTTTCTTCAAATTCACCATTTTTTCCACCCCATCAACCGATACTCTATAAGTTCCATAAAATGCCGGAATGACAGCCGCCCCATCTCTGTCCATGATTCCGGAGGTACTCGTCCACCAATCCTGAAAGATGAGTTTGTAATACGCTGCAGCGGCAGGGGTCGGTGACCAGTCGCGGCGGTACAAAGAGGATTCGGGTATCCAGTTGGCTCCTGACCAAAAGCCCCACATCAATATGCTCTCGACGGCAGGGTGTGCGAAACAGATTTTATAATAATCAATGATTTCACTGGCCTTTTGCAGTTCTTGTTCCGGACTCATCTTGGCGGTGTCATTTTGAACATACCGCGATCGCTGTCCCGGAACATTGAATTCTGTCACCTTGATCGGTAATCCAAAAATAGCCAGCGAGTCTAGTGATCGCTTAAGCGCTTCTCTATCAAAAGTATCCCCATGCAGATGCCCCTGCACGCCTATGCCCGCGATGGGCACTCCCTGGCTGAGTAAATCCCTGATCTGCGCCATGTACTTGTCCAGCCACTTTCCAGTCAGGATGTCATAATCATTGAGATAAAGCCTGGCCGTCGGATCAGCCTCGTGTACCCACGCCGCCATCTTTTTGGTGATATCATGACCCAGACGCTGCTCGTAGTAATTGCCATGGATCATTTCGTTATTGAGATCGTACTCAATAAATCGTCCTTTGTATCGGCCGGCTATATCGTGCGCCCGATCTTTTAGCGTTTTTTCCAACTCTTCATTGCTCATCGTTTTTAACCAGGGTTGTACAAACTTTTCTATTCCCCAGAAAATATTGTGCCCTCTGAGTGGAATATGATTGGCTTCTGCCCAGGCCAGGATGCCATCAACCACAGTGTAGTTGACCTTGCCTTGCTCCCGCTCCATGCTCAACCATTTTACGGCATTTTCTGTCACCGCACTATTGAAGTTTAAGAGAAATTTTTCGCGGTATTGTTTTTGATTTTCCGCAGACCAATTATCTCCGGCCAAGCCATTGCTGATCGCTGCACCAAACAGGAATTCATGACTGAGTTGTTCGACGACTACTTTGGCACCGGGCCTGGCCTTGATGATGAGCTGGCCTTTGCGGTTGTGGTCGATGTCTTCGTTGATACCTGGGTACTGAGCATGCACCAGCACAATGGAAGTAGTAAATAAGAGAATAAGTGAGGATCTGAATTTCATTAGACAAAATTATAAGCTGGTAAAGTTACTCCGAATTGGGCAAGAAACCATTAGGCAAGAAGCTTGCATAATATTAGAGCGATAAACTCGAACTACACCTATTGCTTATTTTATTCCACTCCATTCATAAGACTCCCTGCTCTGAAATATTCCGATGAAAATGAATCTACAAACCTGAATAATATATACAGGTATCTAAAACTTCATTTTTTAGCAGTGTACCCACACTATTTCACCTGGAATCCCGGGCAGATATTACGATCAATACGGTTATCAATAAAACACTATATTCTACTCCGCCTGATTGGTACCCTACTACAAACCAGCCATTCACGGCGTGTACCAATATGATGCCCATGACCAACTGAAAAATGAATACAGGCGCAATCAACCTGGTAAAATATCCGGCTGCCATCAGTATTCCGCCGACTATTTCAAAAAATGTCACACCCCAGGCGATAGCTGAGCCAATAATAAAGCCCTTGCTGTTGAGAAACTCGCCAAACCCATTTACAGTCCCGG
>OBID01000045.1_pt1 | contig 52343 bp, 42 predicted proteins | sample 1519781 | NCBI WGS metagenome assembly OBID01 (sample SAMEA3991478, study PRJEB22521) | metagenome | biome: anthropogenic terrestrial biome; feature: sewage plant; material: sludge | place: Sweden | collected 2012-09-26 | reverse complement strand
GGAGGTCCTCGACTTTGCCCAGCCAGTGCAGACACTCCGCCTTGAGGCGGATGCGTTCATGAATGCCGGCCGGAGGCGGCCCCTGCCGGAACCGTTGCGCGGCCTTGGCGATGAGTTGTGCCGCAGTCTCTTCGTGGTCGAACAGGATCCGCCCCTTGCGCAATAAGGGCGCGAGGCGGGGAGAATAGGCCAGATCCTCCGCGACGGTCTTGTGCTCGCCATAGCGGATGTCCACGAGCCGGTCTCCCACGCGAATCATTTCCTGTCCGTCGGCCGGGCCTTTGACCAGGGCGATCAGGTCGATATCGCTATGCGCGGTCACCGCCCGTCGGGCGCCCGATCCGACGAGAATAATGCCCACCAGGTCGCCGCCGCGTTTCGCGCGGACATATTTGACGGCACCGGCGAGGGCATCCTCGTAGCCGGGCGGCGTCACGGCCGGGGGCATGTCGGGTGGTTCAGGAATATCCAATAACTCAGCCTGCAGCTCTTCAGAGGACGGAAGCGCCGGGGTGGACTGAGGGGAGGAGGTCGCGAGTTGTGGTTCCATGTCTATCCTTCGACGTGTCAGGTGGTCTGCGCGCGTCGTATCTGTTGCTCGAGGGTGCCGAGCCATTCTTCAAACGGCTGGTCGGCATCGACGATGATTTCAAGTTTTCCATTCGGGAGCGTGCGGACCTGGCCTGGGGATTCCGGCGAAAGGGGAATTTCCACCCACTCGCGATTGAGTCCCAAGCCGTCTGTCACATCGAGAATCCGGCTGATCAGTTGAAACGAGACGACTTCGAGCGGCACGCATCCCCCTCTGGTGTATTTACGGTGGAGGCATTTTATGAGGGGGCAGGCGGACTGTCAATGTGAGGAGGGGCTAGCGATCGAGTACACGTGCGATTTTCTCAGCGGCCTGTTCGATCGCTTCGGCCGGTACGTCGAGGTGCGTGACGGCGCGACAGCTGCGGGCACCGACGGCGTTGAGCAACAGGCCGTGCGGTTTGAGTGCCGCAACAAATTCCTTCGCCGACCACTTCGCACCGACCACGTCGAAGAACAGAATGTTGGTATCGACGGTTTCCGGATCGATCGAGATCCCGGGAATCTGTTGCAGCCGCGCTGCGAGTTGTCGCGCATGGGCATGATCGTCCGCGAGCCGCTGAATATTGTGTTCCAATGCATAGAGTCCTGCTGCCGCCAGGATCCCGGCCTGGCGCATGGCCCCTCCATACATTCTGCGGAACCGACGGATTCGCTCCAGTAGCAGGCGATCGTCGGTTGCGATCAATGAGCCGGCCGGCGCGCCGAGTCCCTTCGAGAGGCAAAAGGTCACCGTGTCAAAGTGCTGCGCATACTCGGCTGCCGACACTCCCGAGGCCACGACCGCATTGAACAACCGGGCCCCGTCCAGGTGCATGGGAAGCCTGTGGGCGGAAGCCACTTCATGGATGGCCCGGATCGTCGCGAGTGGGTACACTGTGCCGCCTCCGGCATTGTGGGTATTCTCGAGACAGATGAGTGCGCTCTGAATACTGTATAGATCTTTGGGGCGAATAGCGGCCTCGACCTGTTCCGCCGCCATGAGTCCTCGCCTGCCGGCGACCCAATGGAGCTGCACCCCGGCCAGTGCCGCCGCCGCACCCAGTTCGTAGCGGACGATGTGAGACTGGCCTTCAACAATGACTTCCTGTCCCGGTTCCGTCTGGGCGCGAAGGCAGAGTTGGTTTCCGGCGGTGCCTGATGGAACGAAGAGCGCGGCTCGTTTGCCGACCATCGCAGCTCCGGCTTCCTGCAGCCGGTTAACCGTCGGGTCTTCCCCGTACACATCGTCACCGACTTCCGCACGTGCCATGGCGTCGCGCATGGCGGCAGATGGCTTCGTGACCGTATCGCTCCGGAGATCGATGATGGGCTGAGGTGTGTCTGCCACGGAGGTGCTTGCTCTCGCCTGATGTTAGCCGCGCGGCATTCTAGCAAATTTTCTGCTTGCCGGGGATGGCCGGCCTGCTACACTGGGGTCCTCCCCGGAGATGTATGGAGAGATTGCGCCGTTCAGTTGCCCGGTTCGTTCAGGCGGAGCCGCAGGAAATATGGCCGCTGGCCTGGTCCTTCGGGTATTTCTTCTGTCTCCTCTGCGGGTACTACATCCTTCGGCCCGTGCGCGATGAAATGGCCATTCAGGGCGGTGTGCACAATCTGCCCTGGATGATGACCGGGACCTTCCTGACGCTGTTGGCCGTCACGCCGCTGTTCGGCTGGTTGTCGGCCCGCTATTCCCGCTATCGATTGCTGCTCGCCGTCTATCTGTTCTTCATCGCCAATCTGGTCGGCCTGTATCTGCTGATGACCGGCCAGCAGTACATCGAGTGGGTGGCCCGCGGGTTTTTCGTGTGGCTCTCGGTGTTCAATCTGTTTGTGGTGTCGGTGTTCTGGAGTTTCATGGCCGACCTGTTTACGCCGGCCCAGGGCGCGCGCCTCTTTGGCATGATTGCTGCGGGAGGGAGCACCGGTGCCTTGTTCGGTCCCCTGTTCACGACGGGACTGACCTATCTCTTCCCGGTTCCGGTGTTGATGTTGGTCTCGGCGCTCTTTCTCTTGGCCTGCATCGGGTGCATTTACAAGCTGGAGGCCTGGAGTCGTGGCCGGACTGTGTCTTACCGCGAGAACAGCGGAGAACCATTGGGCGGCGGGTTCCTGGCCGGTATTCGACTGGTGTGGTCCTCGCCCTATTTGCTGGGGATCTGTGGCTATCTCACCTTCCTGACCATGACGGCGACGTTCCTGTACTTCGAGCAGGTCCGGCTGGTGGCCGAGCACTTCGATACGCCGGAAGCTAGGACGCGCCTCTTCTCGACGCTGGATTTCGCGACGAATGTGCTCACCTGGCTGACGCAATTGTTCATCACGAATCGTGTGGTGGCCCGGTACGGCCTGGTGGCCTCGCTCCTGTTCCTGCCGGTCGTCAGTCTGATCGGGTTTCTCGGCATCGCCCTGTGGCCGGGGCTCGTCGTGTATGTGAGTTTTTCCGTGTTGCGCCGGGTGGGGGAATATGCCCTCTCCAAACCCGCCCGCGAAGTGCTCTTCACGGTCGTGAGTCGCGAAGAGAAATACAAAGCGAAGAATTTCATTGATACGGCAATCTCGCGCGCAGGGGATGCCTCTACCGGATGGCTCGTATCGGGCATCAAGGCCCTCGGCGTAACCACGGCACAGATTTCCTGGGTGCTGGTGCCACTCATGTTCTTTTGGGCCTGGCTCGGCCGCTGGCTCGCCGGGCAGGTACCTCCCGGCCCTTCGGTCGAGAGAGGCGACATCTGACGGCCCCTCCGTCTTTGACTCACAAAAAAATCGCATGGTATAGTCCGGCGCGACGCAGTGACCATTTTCTGATCTGCTGATGCGGCGGCCGATTGCCCGCTGAGAACATCGCCGAATCCGCCGGGTATTAAGTCGAAAGATAGGAACACCATGGTTGAAGTTCCCGTTAAGCTGTATCTCGATAAAGTATTGAAATCAGCCCGTGAAGCCGTGCGTCCTTTTGCCCTCATGACGGGTCCGGCCAGGGATAAGGCATTGCGGGGGATGGCGACCGCAATTGCGGAGGCAGAAGAGGACATCCTGGCCGCCAATGAAAAGGATGTGGATGCGGTCGGGAAGTCCATGACGGGGTACGAGAACCGGGAACGGGTCCGAGACGCGGTTGCGCGGGTCCGTATGACGGCCGACGACGTCAAGGCCATGGTGGACCGGTTGCACCGGATCGCCGATCTGCCGGATCCGCTCGGTGAGGTGTTGGGACGTCACGATGAACCCAACGGGCTCCAAGTCAGCCGCGTGCGTGTGCCGATCGGGGTGATCGGTATTGTGTCGGAACTGGCGCCGCTCGAAACGATCGACGCTCTGGCGCTCTGCTTGAAGTCCGGTAACGTCTGTGTGTTCCGCGGTTCCCCGGATTGGACGCTGACGCAACAGACCATTGCCGCCTGTCTCTCGAAGGCCGCCGCAGATGCCGGGGTTCCTCTCGGCGCCTGTACGATCATTGAGCGTCCGGAGAAGGAGGCGGCGCTGGAACTGATCAAGTCCGGCAAGGCACTGGATGCGATCATTCCGCGCGGCGGCGCGGGGCTTCGTAAGGTGGTGCAGGAGCAGGCCAAGATGCCGATCCTCTGCCACGACGGCGGCATTACGCATGTGTACATCGACGGTGATGTCGACATTCCGCTGGCCCAAAATATCGTGGTGAACTCCAAAGTGCAGCAGCCCTTGGCAGCCAACGCGTTGGATACGCTCCTGGTGCATCAGGGGATCGCCAGGCCGCTGTTGTCGGCGCTGATTCTGCGGTTGCTCGATGAATTCAAGATCGACGTGCTGGGCTGTCCGAAGACCGTGGCACTCATGGGCCAGATGCTCATGACCGGACACAAGGCCGTCAAGCCGGCGCAGGATGCAGATTGGAATCGGCAGTTTCAGGGGCCTACCATGGCGATCAAAATGGTGCCGAGCTTCGATGACGCGCTGGCTCATATTACGCAACACGGGCCGAGTCACACCTGCGTCATCGTGACGAAATCGTATGAGTCCGCTATGCGCTTCACCAAAGAGGTCGATGCCGGTTCGGTCCTGGTCAACGCCTCGTCGCGCCTGAATGCCGGCGACAGTTTGGGATTTGGCGCCGATGTCGGGTTGAGTTCCTCGCGCCATCACGCGCGAGGGCCGATCGGTCTGACACAGCTCACTTGCGAAAAGTATGTCGTCTTCGGCAGCGGTCAGCTCCGTCACCCCCATCCGGTGCCGCTGGCCTACGAGGATGCCATCATGCTCAAGAGGCCGTAACGCGAGTATCGTGAACGTCTCTCGTGAAGAGGACCCTGTGCCCGGCGACACGAATGACGAGATACGAGCGAGCCTGCGTGAGCACTTAGCCTGGTGGGGACTCCGGCACGTCGAATCCGATGCAGCCTATTTTGCCTGGCAGCGGGACGTCTTTTCCCCGCAAGAGCTCACGACACTTCATCGTCACATCGAAGCCAAACGGCAGGCCACCGATGGTCCTGCCGCTGAAATCGCGTTCTACGATCTGACCGCTCAGCCCCGTTCTGTTCCCGCGCTCTACAGCCAGCGATACGAATATTATCTGGAGGTCGGGGCACGGGTGGCCGGTCATCTCGGCGATGCCTCGACGATTCTCGATGTCGGCTGCGGCATCGGCATTCTCACGACCTTCTACGCGAAACGGTGCCCGGCATCGACCATTGTCGGGATCGATCGCTCGCCGGCCTCCATCGACCTTGCCCGGCAGCGGGCGCAGGAGCTGGGCCTGACCAATGTACGCTTTGAATGCCGCGATGTAGATCAACAGGATCTCGCCGGCTGTTTTAACCTGATCATTGCCACCCACACGTTGCTGCAGGCTGAGCAGGAGCCGGGTCTGCCGAGTCGCGACTGGAGCACGTTCGCACGCTCAGCAGATGCGCAGGCCCAGCAGGGATTCGAACAGCGGATCGGCGTGGGCGTCAGGCTGGACAGGCTTCGTGCCGGGCTGACTCCCGGTGGTCGCATGGTGGTCTTCGAAAAAACCAGACAACTTGCCCGCCGCATTCCATTTCAGCGCGCGCTTGCCGCTCGCGGCCTTCGATTGCTCGCACCGCCGGAGCCGGTGCGCTATCGATCAGTGGAGGAGGTCACGGACGACGGTCCATTGTATGTAATGGGAACCGTTCCCCGGGAGCAGGCATGCGGGTGGGATGAATCGCCGGAAGCGGATGGAATGCCGCCGCTCCATCTGGACTCGCTCCGCTCGGCTCGGGCACAAGGAGACCAGCCGCTGTACGAAAATCATCAGATTTCGGCGGAACAGGGATGGCTCTCGTTACCGGCAAGACAGGTGACTGCTCAGGTCACCAGCACAGAGCCGGATGGTCGACAGCTGCATGTCGAATGGGGGCGGGCAGGGGCGTTTGCGTATCTGTATTGCGCCAACACCTTCGACCAGCGTCAATTGGTCCTGATTGAGCCGGCCCGCGCTGCTGTGCTGGAGACCTACTATCGTGAAATCACCAGGGAACAGCCTGCGGGTGGGAAGGAGCCCTTGCGATGACGCCTTCGATCAGCCGGCCTGAATCGTCTTCATCGGCCGCACAGGAAGTGGTCGGGCTGGTGCCCGCAGCCGGGCTGGCAAAACGCTTGCAACCCTTCCCCTGCAGCAAGGAGGTCTATCCGGTCGGCTTCGTGTCGGATCGGCAAACCGGGAGGCCTCGTCCGAAGGTCGCGGCGCATTATCTTTTGGAGAAGTTCAGGGCTGCCGGGATTACAAAGGCCTATCTGGTGATTCGAGACGGCAAATGGGACATTCCGAATTATTTCCGCGAGGGCGGAGTGGTGGGGTTGTCGCTCGCCTACATCGTGATCGCCGGCTCGCTGGGACCGCCGGATACCATCGACCGCGCCTATCCCTTTCTGGAACAGAAGCGTGTGGCCTTCGGATTTCCCGATATTCTTTTTGGCCCGGACGATGCCTACCGGCAGCTGATTGCGGCGCAAGAGCGAACCGGAGCGGATGTGGTCTTGGGGCTGCATCGGGTGTATGACCATCGCGTCTGGGACATGGTGGATTGCGACGCCGACGGCCTCGTGCGGAATATCGTGATGAAACCGGTGACGACGACGTTGACCTACGGTTGGTGCTGCGCGGTCTGGACACCGGCCTTTTCGGAATTTCTCCACCGCTTTCTGGGCGCAGAGGAGACTCACCGCAATTTGGCTCAATTGGCCAATACCGCCCATGATCTGGGCGGGGATTTAGCCGTTGGGGTGGTACTGCAAGCCGCTTTGAAAGCGGGGCTGTTGCTGCAGAGCGTGATCTTTCCCCACGATACCTACATCGATATCGGCACGCCGGAAGATCTTGCCAAAGCGGTGCGTCAGTTCAACCCGCCCGAACGATAACTCCGACACTTACGGATAGGCCGCCAGGAGCCGCTCGGCAATCCTGAGGCGATTCTGATCCTCCTGGTTCTTGCACTGTCTCCGACAAGCCGCGCAGAACCGCAGGCGACCGGCAATCGAGCGAATGTCGCGGTCCTTGTTGTAGAAAAACGGGCAATCGGCCGGTCCCACGCCGGGGAGATGGGGGATGAGGTCGGCCACCACGGCAGCCGCCAGGTGGGCCATCATCCGTTCGACCGTAAATTCAGGACCCGTCAACTGATCGAGCAGGTCGAACGTGGACACGATGGAGAGGCGCTCGCCCTTTCCCGGTTCGAGTGGCCAATAGTAGAGATTTTTCTTCTTCCCGCTCCTGAGCGGGAAGTTGATCATGCAGACAAGTCGATCCAGGCCCAGTTCTCTTGGCTTGTTTTTCAGCCGCTCATAGAGGGTTTCGGCGACCACGTAGGCCTGGTCTTCGTCCTGTTCACGCCGCCAGGTGCCGATCGGCGCAGGGAACGAGACGGTTTCAAACGAATAGACATCCTGCATTTTTGTCAGACGATCGCAAATCGCGGGGAGGTGGGGAATCATGCGATGCGCGTTCCACATGCCGATCTTGATCCGGTCCTGCATGGCGCGTCTGCGCTGTCGTTCCGAGGCTGCCCGGGTGCGTTCATACTCGGCGGCCGGTCTTGGAACACAAATGCGCTGGGCCGGGTTGCGCGCAAACACGACCGGCACGGCCCAATCGATGGCTTCTCCGGAAATCGAATAATTGACCGCCACCCGCGCTTCGCGCGCCGCATCGCCGATGGACTGGCCCATGGCCAGCGCCCAATAGAAGTGGCGGGAAAAGGATGTCGCCGACACGTCCAGCACAGGGTATTGGTTGGCGACGACGGCCGGGACGCCGCCGGCGATCAAGGCCTGTGCCACACCGCGGCTGAAGTCTTCTCGCCCCCCCTGTCCGGTCTCGCAGGCGTTCAGACACACCAGACGAATGCCGCGCCGGCACACGATCTGCCGGAGCGTGGTTGAATCCAGTTCATGCACGCCGCCCTCGGTATTTTCGAAGAGGAGATAGCCGCAGTCGTCCTGCTCCCGATATTCGCCATGTCCGATGAAGTGCAGAATGTCGAACGGCGCGGCGGCGCCTTCGAGCGTTCGATGTAACAGCTCAGGCGTGGCGTCGAGCAGGAGTTCCACGTCCGCCAGTTTCGCGTCGAGAAGCCGCCGGAATCCGCTGCGAATGACGTCTGTTTCTTCCTCGACGGACAAGGCGCCCAATCCCAACGGCTGTGCGACGACCACCAGGATGCGCATAGGGCCGGTTCGAGCCGGTATGCGTTCGGCGGGAATGGATGTGAGCACGTTGCGTGTAAAATTCACTTCCTCGAGCGCCAGGAAGGTTCTGCGATCGGGATCGTAGATGAATTCCCACGCCTGTCTGGCGAGCCAATGATTGTCCGAGGTAAAGATCAGGTTGAGCCGTTGCGTGACCTGTTCAGACCGGGCGGCATCGTAGAGACGGCGGACCTGGTCAGGAAAGAGCGCATTGAACAATGCGCCGCCGAATTGCTGGAGGTCTTTCTCGCCGGGCAGTTGAGGATAGCGCGGATCGCCGTCGATGTAGCCGTGGATGTGCTGTTGCATGGCATCGATGTTTTTCCATTGCGCCGATCTGTGATCCTGTTTGTCGCGGGCTGTGCCCGCAGTGCTGCCCGTCCCGATGTGCACGGTTTCCATCACCCGCGCATTGCGGAAGGTGGCGATGAGCGTCGCGACCGCATCGCGCGGGTCGGGATCGATGAGGGCGAGTTGGAACACGTCGTCAGGCTCGGGGCTCTGCGTCAGGGATACAATGGGCGGGACTGCCTTGGAGGCAGGAGTCGCAGCCACTGTCGGGGAGATCGTCGCCGGTTGCTGAAGTGCAGGACCGGCCGCGATGGTGGGCCGCGCTTCGGTGCGAACGGCGCCACGCCGCTTGCCGGATGGCAGGTCGTGCTCGATGTCGATCGGTGCGGCAGGCTGGGCCTCCCCGCGCAGGGCGCGCACCAAAAAGTCTACCGTGCCCGGATCGTCGAAGAAGTTCACATGGTTCACCGCCTTCTGCTGCGTCAGGTTTCCACCTAATCCAAAGCAGCCGACGCGAGTGCCCGGAATCGTCACCGTCCCACCGCTTCCGACGTCCACCCGCCACCCGCCTTCGGTCGGCACGACCAGATCGTTGGCCGTCGGAAAGAATAAGTCGGCTCCCGCATCGATGATTCGCTGCAGCACCCCCGCGTCCGGTTCGTAATTGGCGACCAGAGCCGAGTAGGTCTCGTTGGGAGGGTTTGGGGTGGCCTGCAACGCCTGGATGATGTCACCCTTATTGTCCATCGAGGCCAATCCCGGTAGCCCGCCCACCAGACGGCGGGCGATCCAGGAGAGGGCTTCGCTGACAAATTCTACGCCGGTGGTGAAGGGATTGTCGGGAAACAGTTCAAGGACGTTGGAGAGCCAGGTTGTGTATTGGGTCACATGATCGGGTGAGGCGAGCGGGGTGCCTTCGTTCGGGCTGGCGACGAGCACGGCCCGGCCCAGTACAAACCGGTCAGCCAGCGAGCCGAAGAGGTCGCGACGTTCCACCACATGCCGCAGGACCAGGCCACCGCGCGAATGGGTGATCACGTCGAAGGTCGTCGGGCGAGCGGGGAGGGCTTCGAGCAACATTTGCACGTTTTCCTGCGGCGTGCGACTCAGGGTGAAGTGATCAAATCCATAGATGCGATTGCCATACACAGCCTGCAGTTCTTCAAAAAATGTCCTGCCGTTGCTGCCCGGGGTCTGCGCCAGCGAGCGGAAGGCTGCTTTGGTGCTGGAAAAGGTCCCGTGGATGAACAGAAGATTCCGCTCCGATGCGCTCAACGTCTGCAAGTCTGCGGCAGGCAGGCCTGATTCTCCGCCGAGACTGTCGGCGGTTATGGACAGCCACCCTTCTCGTTGTTTTTTCAATTTCCACGTGGCGGTTTCCCACAGCAGCGCGAGTTTCGAGAGCGCAAAGTCGGCAATTTCCCCTGCCACTTTGAGCACGACGGCCTTGATCGCCGCGCTGATGAATCCGCGGCGGCCGCCTGCTTCGGCGATGGGCGCGGCCGGCACCGGGATCGAGAACCGATAGATTCTCTTCCCGCCTCGTCGAATGCCGCGTCGAGCCGGTTCCGTCGGCATGTGGAAGCGGATGGCTCCGGAGGCGTATCGCGTCATCACGATGTACGCGTCGTCAGGAGCGCCTTCGACATCCAGGGTGAGGGGAGCCGGAGCCGCCTCGCCTCGTCTGGCCTTCGGCGTCGCGGTGAGGGTTTGCTCGACTTCCCAGCGCTTGGTGGCGGTGAGGTTGGCCACGAAGGGGTCAGGTACCTCGCCCGCTGCTCGACGCCCTCCACGAGCCTGTTCCGTAGCACGAACGTCCCAGCCCTCTGTTGTCGACCAGCTCACTGTGCCTGATTTTTTGTGCGCCATGATGTGCCCCCACTTCGCTCGTCATACCGAGCGCAATCGATTCATGTGATCCTGTAGCTCGTCGCTCGTGTCTCGTGAAGCTTGAGATGAGCGAAGTTGAAACGAGATACGCTTCACGAGTGACGAGCGACGGCGGTTCGACTCGTGGCCGTCGCGAACTGCTTGCGCTTATCCCATAACCGGAAAAATGAGGCAAGAGATTCGTTGGGGCGCAGGGAGAAATGCAAGTATTACGCTGCCCGAAACGAGGCTGACAGCAGAGCAGGGGGAACTGGGATGTGAACGGGAGAATGCTGAGAAGTCGGGTGTTGTTTCCAGATCAGCCTGCTTGCTCGTTGGCCAACTTTGCGATACATGCGCACGATGCGCTCGATTGGAGAGGAACGACGATGATGGGGAGAATGGTTTATGGGGTCATTCAGGCAGCTGTCCCAAATAGATAGTCTCCATTCTTGCCCTATCTTGCCCTGGAACGTTGAATCGAGCGAGGAAAAGGCGTGGGACAGCGATGAATCGGTTTGCCGTCATCTGTTGCAGGCTCATACGGTCGATGCGCCGAAGCGTTCGGCTGCGAGAAACCGGTCAACTTGCGGAGACACGGGCAGGGGTGGTTTGGGAGTGACGGTGATCGGGCGCGTGGGCTGCGCGCGGCCGCGCTGCCGCGTGTTGGGTTGAGTGCGGGGCGGCGGATGTCGGGATGGGGAATGGCCGTTGAGCGGGGGTCGGCTTGGAGGATTGTGCGGAAGTTCTTGGTAACCGCTGGGCCAACCTGGCTCCCATCCTGACCATCGGGGCTTCGATCAGGTGATAGAGGGCAACCGGCAGACCGACGCTCAGGACGACGAGCACCGAATAACGTACCGCCGAGGGGGAGTCCTTCAGCAAGACAAACGCGGTCCACTGGGCATGTAAATGCGTGAGGTAGATGCCATACGAGTATCGCGCAATCAGGGCGCAGGCCTTGCGCATTGCCGGTAGCTGGAGCTCGGCAAAGAACGGCGCGGTCACACCAATCAGCACGCACAGGGCCCACTGGGCGGTGATCTCATGTTCGGAGTGATTTCCATACCCCAGTATAGCGCCGGCTATGAGCAGAGTGAGAGGCCAACCGATAAACGGGAGCCGGAATCGTTGCATCCCGAACCCCAGGAAGTAGCTGGCCACGCCGGTGATGAAGCAGGGCGCATATTGGGCCACCCCGAGGCGGCTTGACACGTAAGGCTGGGCAATCGCACCAACGACAGCGACGCACCAGAGTACGAAAATTCCACGGACGCCATAGGCCTTCCCGGCGAGATAGAGGAACGGCAGTACTATGTACATGGCCACCTCATAGGGGAGACTCCAGAGGACGGAGGTGACCACTGGTTTGTACATGAACTCCGTATAGAGGAACAGATTGGCCAGGATGGTCGACAGGTCCGGGTTGGACCAGGGCCACCAGGGAGCGCGGGGCAGTTGAAAGAGGACGATCACGGAAACACAGAAGATACTGAGGGGATAGATGCGAAACAGCCGGCGGAGATAAAAGGTCAGAAAGAAGCTGCCCTCTGTTGCTTCGATCCGCTCCAGCGAGAACATCAAGACGAGACTGGTATGGACGAAGAAGAGCAGCACGCCAAACTGGCCGAGATAATCAGGCAACCGGGTGTTCGTCGTGATGAAGAGATGAAAAAAATAGACGATTAAAACCGCACTCGCGCGGAGGAAATCGAGATTCGGCGAGCAGGACGTTGTCCGCTTATCAGCGCGGGTCATCCAACGACGTCCTCCTCGTGAAACCGCTCTGTTGTTGTGGTGCGATCGTATTCGTCACTTCAAATACCGAGGCCAGAGCAGGAATTGGGCAGTTCCCACCCTGCGCTGATGCGCGGGACGTACATGTCGGAATTGGTTGAACCGACTGTCAGGATGGCCAATGTCCCGGTTGTGAGTGAATCGGGAATTGGTGCAGGCTGAGAGCTCTGGTTGTTCCGGTCACTCGGGATCCTATGGTGTAGGAATTCGTGACCAGAACGGAGTACACATTATTCACCTTCCAGCTGTCAACCCTCCGGGAGCAGTTTTCTTGGACGCTGCATTCGATGTTCCATTTTGGGTCATGCCCGTGATGTGCATCAGCTGAACTAATCTGTCTTATACAGGAGAGAGACAAGAGGGGGTGCTAAGGAGCGTTGCGTATCAGCTCCCGCTTGAAGGTCAACCGGTCAGTGTCGGAGAGACCCGGTGGAGTGAGCGATGTTTCCCAGGTACCGTACATCGGATTGGGAAGGAGAAACCACGACCTTCCCCACCGATGGTCGTGTTGTCTGGCCAATGCGATTCGATTCTCCGGCTTGTCCCGTGCCCCGTCGACAAAATCTCCCAGATCGTCCCCGATGAGGAGCAGGATCCGGTACCGCTCGGCCAGGTATCGCCTCCGGCTCGATTTGTTCGGCGGCCACCGGAACGGAGGTTCACCTTCGAGCAGCAGGGCATCGGGATCGATCGGAAGGTGAATGCCGAGTTTCTCGAGGTTGCGCCTGGTTGAGGATTCCTGGTGAGCCCCGCGGTTCGAGACGAAGAACAAGGCGACCCCTTTCTTGCGAGCCTCGGCGATAAATTCCAGGACTCCCGGCACCGCTTGCGCGGAGGCTTCCTGTACCCATTGTTCCCACATCGGCTGATTGAAAGTGGTGCGCTGTGCAATCAACCGCGCCTCGAAGGGGCTGTTGTCCAGCACTGTTTCGTCGAGATCCAGGATCACGGCGGGAGGCAGGTGTTGAAAGTCTCCGGTCTGTTCGATACTGGCTGTTGAGCGCGTGTCGATCAACGCGCGATCCAGCGCGTCCCTCGCTCGTTGATAGGTCATGACACTGAGGACATGGTACTCAGCAGACGTGCGCATCCAGAGCAGGCTGTGCAGCAGTTCATGACTGTCCCGGACCTCCGAACAGCCTCCACAAAATAAGAGGAGCATAAGTAGGAAGGACCAGGACCGATGCTGTCCGAAAGCTCCTCCTGCGCTAGTGCCCCGTGCTAGGTGCGACATCTCTGGATCCTCTGTCATAGGCCATGCGGTTCTCCGCTGTCGTGCTAAAGACGCTTGGGAATACGTAGATGGCGTCGAACTGTTCATCACCCGTGCGAGCGTGCATTCTACGCGTGGAGAATCGAGCGGTCTATCCTGCGGGTGCATGGTCAGGTTCGGCGTCCTGTGTTATAAGAGCGGGCGATGCTGACCGGTGGTGCGGACTGTATCCAAAATCACGAGGGACTGTATCGAATCACATACATGAAGATGCCAGCAGTATGGTCATCTGCGGTTGAAGCCACTCGTCATCGCAACCCGGTGCATTCAGAATATGTATATCGAGCGGGGTTTGTCGACGGTGTCTCGTTCTGATACATGCGTTGCACTGCGCACATCGGATGGTACGAATGGTGCACATTTACGTAGAAAGGCGGTTTGTGTCTGCCGGCCGGTCGCCGGCTGAACGTAGATAAGCTTCTCGCAGCAAAGGGTGAGTCGGATGAAGGACTTCATCAGAATCCTCTTGGTCACTTCGGACAATCAGTATCATGCCTGGTTCGATGAGTCTCACCTTGTAAACGTTTTGCAACGTGCACTGCCTGGAGGGAGCATAGAGTTCCACCGGGTGTCGGATCCTTCCGCAACGCTTCCGCGCTCTCCGCACGTGCTGTTGTTTCACCATCCATCTACTGATCGTTTATCGGCGCAGAGGCTGACCGATGTGGCCGGTCGTTGGCCGGATGTGCCGATACTAGGATTGTTTGCAGCGGAGCATGGCCGCCGTCCACTGCTCCTGAACGGAGTTCCGGCGGAGTTGAATGATTTTGTCTTGTGCCCGGTCGATGGAGACGAATTGGCCCTGCGAATCGGGCGAGTCCTCGTAGCCGGACGGAGTTCAACACCACATGGTATCGGTCGGTCTCAGCGCGTGAGGATCGATTCGCTTGTGGGAGAGAGTTCTATCTTTCAGGCCCAGGTTGAAAAAATTCCCCTCTTCGCCGATGTGGATGCGACGGTGCTGCTGCAGGGTGAAACCGGGACCGGGAAGGAAGTGTTTGCCCGCGCGATTCACTACTCCAGCGCCAGGAAGGACCACGCGTTTATTCCGATCAATTGTGCGGCACTGCCCGATCAGTTGTTTGAAAATGAATTGTTCGGGCATGTGAAGGGCGCCTATACGAGTGCAGCCAGCGAACAGGGCGGGCTGGTCCTGGAGGCTGAGGGGGGAACGTTGTTCCTCGACGAGGTCGATGCGCTGAATCCATACGCGCAGGCGAAGCTGCTGCGCTTCGTGCAATACCGGGAGTATCGGCCGTTGGGCTGTTCGCGCACGAAGCTGGCGCATGTGCGGATCATCGCGGCATCCAATCATGATCTGCGGCAGGCCGTGACGGAGCGGCAGTTTCGCGAGGATCTCTTCCACCGGCTCAATGTGTTGTCGCTGGTGGTGCCGCCTCTGCGGGAGCGTGTGGAAGACATTCCCTTGCTGGCCGACCGGTTTCTCCAGCGCTTCCGGCGAGCGGATGGACAAGGCCCGCGACGGTTGTCCGAAGACGCCATCCAGAAATTGCTCGCGTATGCCTGGCCGGGGAATGTGCGGGAGTTGGAGAGTACGCTCCAGCGAGCCGTCGTCATGTGCGGGTCCGCGACGATTCAGGCGCAGGATATCGAGTGTGCGGGGGAGGCGCCCAAGAGCCCCTGTCTGGATGGCTCGCTTCGCGCGGCCAAAACCTCCGCGACCATGGATGTCGAACGGGCCTATCTCGTGAAGACCCTGGTGACATTCCGGGGAAATGTGACGCATGCGGCCAAAGCGGCAGGCAAGGAGCGGCGCAGTTTTCAACGACTCCTTCGAAAATACGGGATCGATCGAGAAGCGTTTCAGAACGATCCGACTGATTCCTCGCGCGATTGTCCGTCGCCCTTTCAGACACCGTTCGACGGCCGCGCCTAAGTTCCTCACCACCGCGGTAGTTTTGCCGCACCGGCCATCGCCCTGATTTTCAAGGCCGTTTCAAACTTTGTATCACCGTGCTGCTGCGGCAGGAATGCCGCGCCCTCCGATTACACCTGTTCGATTCCCTTTAAAACGCAGGAAACGGGATTCTCCCTAATGGCATTGCTCTTGCTCACTCCCGCAGGAGTGCCGTGATGGAGCGGGGCTCCGGGGATCAGGCCTGATGGAAGAGCACGATGCAGAGTTCAGGCGCAGCATTCTCGACTACCTGGTTCATCATCCTGGCGCGAAAGACACTCAGGAAGGGGTGCTGAATTGGTGGATCACCGCACCGTGCCTGGATGAAGGTGCTGAACGTCTCGCGATCGAGGCGTTGGACAAGCTGGTTGCGCAAGGTTGGGTCCTGAAACGCGACACGTCGAATCAGCCGATCTATAGCCTGAATCATGCGCACCTGAAGGAGATACGAACATTTCTGACACAGGACGGAAACGAGACGCGAACGTCCTAAGCCGAGGAGGATGAGTATGCCAGTGCAACCAACCTATCCGGGTGTGTACATCGAGGAGCTGCCGAGCGGGGTGCGCACGATCACCGGAGTCGCCACGTCGATCACGGGGTTTCTGGGAAAGGCCGTGCGCGGCCCGGCCGATCAACCGGTGACGATCACGAGTTTTTCGGATTACGAGCGGATCTTCGGCGGACTGCATCGCGATATGACCTTGAGCTACGCCGTGCGTGACTTTTTTCTGAACGGCGGTGGACAAGCCGTGATCGTGCGTCTCTATAAGGCCACCGCGGGGAGTGCCGCGAAAGCGACCTATGAAGTGCCGAACCTGACGTTGCAGGCTGCATCGGAAGGCGCGTGGGGCATGCAGGTTCGCGCGCGGGTCGAGAAGAAGTCCGTGACTGATCCCAATCTGATCGCCGTCGCCATCAGGCTCGGCGTGGCACCCGCCGATCTGTTCGACCTGATTGTGCGCGACGGGGGCACCGGTATCACGGAAACATTCCTGAATCTCACGACGAAGGAAAGCGCGCGTCGCGCGGACCGTGTGCTCCTGGCGGAATCGAATCTGGTCCGTGTTACGACGACGATGCCGTCGAATAGCTCGCCCACGGCCCATGCCGGGACGTCGGCGGATGCCGACGTCTGGACTTCCACCACGAAATCCACGCCCGCGAAGAATGCGGCTCCGGCAGACATTGCCGTCGAGAGCGCCGTGCTCGATGCGGCGGCCTACAAAGGAAGCCAAACCGGTAAAACCGGACTCTACCAGCTGGAAAAAATAGATCTCTTCAACCTGCTCTGTATCCTGCCCGACGCGCGCGGCGGGGATGTGCCGGATGACGTGTATCAGGAGGCGCTCAGCTACTGTGTCAAGCGGCGGGCCATGCTGATCGTCGATCCGAAGGCGGCCTGGGCGACGGTGGGCGCTGCACAGTCGGGGGCACCCGGGATGAACCTGAACGGCGATATGGCGCGCAACGCGGCGATCTACTTCCCGCGCATCAAGCAGGCCGATTCACAGCTTGGGGGACAAGTAGAGACCTTCGTGCCCTGTGGCGTGATTGCCGGTGTGATGGCGAGAACGGACAGCCAACGCGGAGTGTGGAAGGCGCCGGCGGGGCTCGACGCCTCGTTGAGCGGCGTCGCCGGGCTGCAGCTCGATATGACGGATGCGGAGAACGGACTCTTGAATCCGCTGGGTATCAATTGTCTCCGGACATTCCCGGTCCACGGTCGAGTGGTATGGGGTTCCCGGACCATGCGGGGCGCCGATGCGGCGGCGGATGAATACAAGTATGTGCCGGTTCGTCGGCTGGCCCTGTTCCTCGAAGAAAGTCTCTATCGCGGGACGCAGTGGGTGGTGTTCGAACCGAACGATGAGCCCCTCTGGGCGCAGATCAGGCTGAACCTGGGCGCCTTCATGCACAACCTGTTTCGGCAGGGTGCATTTCAAGGCACCGCACCGCGGGACGCCTACTTCGTGAAGTGCGACAAAGAGACCACGACCCAGAACGATATCAACCTCGGCATCGTCAACATCGTCGTCGGATTCGCCCCGCTCAAGCCTGCTGAGTTCGTCATCATCAAGCTCCAGCAGATGGCCGGCCAGATCGCGACCTAGCGGCTTGTGGAACAGCCGGGTGTCGGGGCCGGATGAGTGTATGGGTGGATAGGGAAACGATTTTATCACCACTCGCAGGATGCTCAAAAAGGCCGTCCGCCGCGGCCGCAGCGAGCGCAGGGGCGAGGCGTACTATTCCCGTACGTCGAGCTTCTGTGCGATGCGAGAACAAAGGTGGCTGATTTTTTCAGCATCCTGCTAAGAGGAGGAAAACATGGCGCAGTTTACCGTCAACACGCATCGGTTCGATCCCTACAAGAATTTCAAATTCCGGGTCAAATGGGACGGGCGTTACGTCGCGGGGGTCAGCAAGGTTGGTTCGTTGAAGCGCTCCACCGAAGTGGTCGAGCACCGCGAAGGGGGCGATCCAAGCACCAGCCGTAAATCGCCCGGTCGTACCAAGTATGAAGCGATCACGCTGGAGCGGGGTGTCACTCACGATACCGCCTTCGAGCAATGGGCGAACAAGGTCTGGAACTTCGGGTCCGGGTTGGGCGCGGAAGTATCGCTCAAGGACTTCCGGAAGGACATCATCATCGAGTTGTACAACGAGGCGGGACAACTGGCCATCGCCTACAAGGTCTTCCGTTGTTGGGTGTCGGAGTATCAAGCCCAGTCTGACTGCGATGCCAATGCGAATGCGGTTGCGATCCAGACCCTGAAGCTCGAGAACGAAGGCTGGGAACGCGACTACGAAGTGACAGAACCGTCGGAGCCGACCTTTACGGAGCCGTGACGATGGCGCACAGATCCCAGTCAGGACTCTCCGCAGCGGCGGTCATCGACATCTGGGAGCAGGGGGCCGGCCGACATCCCCTCGACCAGGCGTTGTTGCTGCTGCGGTATGCCTGTCCCGACGAGCCGTTCGAAACCCTGTGCGAGTGGACGGTGGGGGAGCGCGATAGGCGGTTGTTGGAGTCCCGTCGAAACACCTTCGGCGATCGCATCGATGGGTATGCAGAATGTCCTGTCTGCTGCAACGGCCTCGAATTTGAACTGTCCTGCGAGGGTTTGCTGGGATCGGCTTCGATGACGGACGCGACCTGGCACAAGGTGGAGCAAGCGGGGCGCTCGTGGGATGTGCGCGGGCCGAACAGCCGGGATCTTGCCGCCGCCGCCGCCGCTCCGGACTTAGATCGGGCGCGCCGTGTGATTCTCTCGCGTTGCCTGCGCAACGGACCTGACACGGTGGACGAATCTGATTGGACGGATGAGTTGCAGGCGGCCCTGGCGGCGCGACTGAGCGAGCTCGATCCGTTGGCCGAGATCCTCATCGACTTGAGGTGCGCTGCCTGCGGGCACGCATGGCAGAGCGTCTTCGATATCGCGGGATTTTTCTGGAACGAGATCCATGTGCGAGGCCGGCGGTTGCTGCAGGAAATTGATCTGCTGGCGCGCACCTATGGCTGGACGGAAGGCGAGATCCTCGGCATGACCGATCACCGGCGCCGCCTGTATGTGGGGATGGCACTCTCATGAGCGATTTTCTCACCAGACTCGTCCAACGACAGGCCGGAACGCTCGCTACGATTCAACCGCGCACCCGTTCCATGTTTGCCCCTGCGATGGATCGGCCGGAGCCGCCGACGCCCGATCTTTCGGTGATCGACGGGGTGGCCTCGTCGGGTGAGCAGCGCCAACCGGCCGAGGCGCCGCGTCATTCGATTGCTCCGATGCCTCCATTGGCGGCCTTCCTCCATGCGCAACGGCGCATCGAAGCTCCTGTCGATGAACCGTCTGTCGTTCTGCCGGAAACAGGGGCGCGCGGGACGGAGCCGTCGAACGAATCGCCCGTCGTCAAAGTAACGGCCGTCCCAAGCGCAGCCCCGGGAGAAGGGCCGCCGGTATCCCTGCGCAATCAGATCGTCGAATCGGACCGGCATGCAGCTCGTGTGTTCTCCCGCGACAATGCAAGGCCGGAGGAACGGCGCAGTGAGGCAACCGCTGCGCAAGAGAGAGCGATCACGCCTCCGCCACGGTTAGTCGAGGCGCAACAGGCGACGCCGATGTCGGCCCGCGTCACTCCGCCTTCGTTGGTGTCCACGGGACAGCAAGGGCGACCGGGCGATGCCGCAGGGCTAACGTCTCCCGAGCCTCCCGTGCATGTGACGATCGGACGGATCGAGGTCACCGCTCTGCCTCCGCCCTCGCCCCCCGGGCGAAAATCGGCCGCGCGTCCTCCGTCGATGTCGTTGGCCGACTATTTGGCGCGCCGCCAGGGGAGGGGCGCGTGAGCAGCGCGTTGGCCATTGCCGGAGTCACAGCCGTGCTTCGAGACCTCCTCAACGACGGCTTGATCAACCACAACGTCAGCGGCCTGCTCGGCAGTACGGTCACGGTGAGCGCCGTCCCGCCGGATCGGGTGGTCCCCGCCAATGGCGCTGAAAGCACCCAACTGAATCTATTTCTCCATCAAGTCACATTCAATACGGGCTGGCGGAATCATGCCTTGCCGTCCCGCGACGGATCGGGCACGCAACGGCTCAGCAATCCGCCGTTGGCCCTGGATCTTCATTACCTCGTGAGCGCCTACAGCGCCGAGGAATTGGGTAGCGAGATCCTGTTGGGTTATGCCATGCAGTTGCTCCATGAGACCCCGGTCTTAGATCGGAAGGCCATCACGACCGCGCTGAATCCTTCTCCGTCGGTGGAGACGACGTTGCCGCCGGCCTTGCGGGCCCTGGCCGAATGCGGGCTGGCGGATCAAGTGGAACAGATCAAGCTGGTTCCGGATCCCCTCAGCACCGAAGAGATGTCCAAACTCTGGACCGCCGTGCAGTCCCATTACCGACCCACCGCGGCCTATGTGGCGACGGTGGTGTTGATCGAGTCCTCGAAGCCGACGAAGCCGACATTGCCGGTGCTCACCCGCGGGCCGGTCGATCCGGTGACGAAACTCGAGCGGGGCGTGGTGGTCCAGGCCGATCTCCTGCCCCCGTTTCCGACCATCCAGACAGTGCAGGCGATCGATGGGCAACCGGTCGCCGCCGTGGGGGCGACCGTCGAACTGACCGGACATCACCTCAACGGTACCAATCGCACCGTGGTGTTTTCGAATGCTCGATTCGACATCGTGCACGAGGTGGCGGCCTTGGCCGGCGACTCGGCCTCGCAGCTCCAGGTGGTCGTGCCGCCGTCGTTGGCCGTCGGTTTCTACCGGGTGGCTGTGCGACTCGTTCGTCCGACGGAGACCGAGCCCCGGATCAGCAACCAGCTAGGGCTGATTGTCGGCCCTCTCATCACGACCGCGCTTCCCCTGACGGTGCCCAGGGATGGAAGCGGCAGGGCGACCATCACGCTGGGCTGTGCGCCGGACGTTCGAGCCGGACAATCGGTCTCCCTCTTGCTCGGAAGCCGAGAGGTCTTGCCTGAATCGTGGTCCGGCCCGGCGGACTCCTTTACGTTCATCCTCGAACAGGCGCCGGTCGGTGATCATTTGGCCCGGTTGCGCGTGGATGGCATCGACAGTCCGTTGATCGATCGTGCGGCCGAGCCGCCGGTGTTCTTCAATTATCGGGTGACAATCACATGAGCGACCGCGTCGCGTACGACACTTGGGTCCAGGCCAACCAACGTTGTTTGGTCGGTGAGTTCGACCGCCTGAAGGCCAGGCTCACCGGTGGGGAGTCTGCGGAGACCGCCGGCCACACTATCGACGAGATCGATGCGGAAGGACCCGCACAGGCCGCCATTGATGTCCTCACCAACCTGTTCGGCCTCAGCCGCTTCGAACGCGATGTGCTGTTGCTCTGCGCAGGCGTCGAGATGAATTCGGAGTTAGCGCGTGTCTGTGGCGAGGCCCTGGCTCCCGGCCATCGGTCGTCCGTCACCTTCGGCTTGGCCCTGGCCGCACTCGAAGCGCCGCATTGGAGCGCGTTGACGCCGGTGGGACCGTTGCGCCGGTGGCGGCTCGTGGAACTCGATGAGAGTCCAGGAGTGGCGAATGCGCGCCTCCGTATCGACGAGCGCGTGTTGCACTATCTGGCAGGCGTCAATTATCTCGATCCGCGGTTGCGGCCTCTCCTGCGTACCAGACAACCAGGCGAGTTGTTGGCCGTCGCCCATCGACAGACCGCGGCCACGATCCTCTCCGCAATCGAAGCCGGCCGATCCTCGTCGGGCCTCGTTCTTTTGACGGGCGACGATCTGCAAGGGCAGGGCGATGTGGCGGCTTCCGTGGCATCGGAACTGGGTCTGCAGTTGTATATGCTTCCTGCCGCGCTCGTGCCGCCCAGCGCGTCGGAGATCGAGGCGCTGGCGGTGTTATGGCAGCGGGAGGCGTTTCTGCTCCATGCGGCGTTGCTTGTGGAGTGCGCGGAGCATGAGGTGCCGAAACAGGCAGGTAGCTTCATCGACCAACTCGGCGGTCTGGTGTTCGTGATCGGCCAGGAGTTGCCGCCGCTCACGCGGCAGGCAGTTCCACAGGTCGTGAACCGGCCGCAGGCGGTAGAGCAACGGGCCTTGTGGGAACAGGCGCTCGGTCAGGATGCCGCGCTGGTCAACGGCTCCCTCGACGGAGTTTCCTGGCAGTTTCGCTTGAGTGCCGGAACGATCGCGACCACGGGTGCGCAGGTGCGCAAACGATTGGCAGGGGACGAACGACCGGAGGGGCTGCTCTGGCGTGCCTGCCGAACGGCAGGCCGGTCCAAACTCGATGACCTCGCGCAACGGATCGAGCCGGTCGCCGATTGGGAGGCGCTGATCGTGTCGGTGCCGCAACAGACCACCCTACGGGCGATGGCGGCCCAGGTACGGCATCGGTTGACCGTGTATCAGGACTGGGGGTTCGGCAGTCACGGTACGAGGGGGCTCGGCATTACGGCCCTCTTCGCCGGCGAGAGCGGAACCGGAAAGACCATGGCGGCCGAAGTGTTGGCCAACGAGCTGAATCTCGATCTCTACCGCATCGACCTCTCGGCCGTCGTCAGCAAGTATATCGGCGAGACGGAACGGAATTTGCGGCGCTTGTTCGATGCGGCGGATGAAAGCGGAGCCATTCTCCTGTTCGACGAAGCCGACGCGCTGTTCGGCAAACGGAGCGAGGTGAAGGACAGCCACGATCGCTACGCGAACATTGAAGTGAGTTATTTGCTCCAGCGCATGGAGGCCTATCGCGGGCTGGCGATTCTTACGACCAACATGAAGGCGGCGCTCGACCAGGCCTTTCACCGGCGGTTGCGCTTTGTCGTCCACTTTCCCTTTCCCGATGCCGCGCAGCGGGAAGCCATTTGGCGCACCATGTTTCCAACATCGGCACCGGTCGAAGGGCTGGATTACGCCAAGCTGGCACGGCTGCATATGGCAGGCGGGAGCATCCGAAACATCGCCCTCAACGCCGCCTTCCTCGCGGCGCAGGCCAGGGAGCCCCTGCGCATGGGACATCTCCTGCAGGCGGCACAGAGCGAGGCGGCAAAGCGGGACCGGCCCCTGTCGGATGCAGAGACCAGGGGGTGGGTATGAGACGCGTCATCGTGACGATCGATCGCCTGACGTTGAAGGGTGTGCGCTATGAAGACCGCCACGCCGTTGCCCAGGGGTTGCAGGAACAGCTGGCGGCGCTGTTCGCAGAACCAGGCATGGCGGAGCGGCTTGTGAGCCTGGGCGATGTTCCGCGCCTGCGGGTCGATTCGATCTCCAGCACGGGCGAGGCGACTCCGCGACAGGTGGGGAGCGACGCGGCTGATGGAATTGCAAAGGGTGTGGGGCGATGAGCGCAACGGCCACCGTTCAATCCGCCGCCAAGGCTCCGGGTAGCGCGCCGTCCGGCTCGCTCATCCAGCGACAATGCGCGTGCGGCGGATCGGCAGGATTGAGCGGTGAGTGCGAGGAATGCAGGAGTCGAAAATTGTTGGGGAGGCCGCTACAGAAGAAACTCGTGATGGGGAACCCTGAGGAAGCGTTCGAACAGGAAGCCGACCGTGTGGCAGCCCAGGTGATGCGCATGCCGCACCCTCACGCGACGACAGAAGCTGAACAGCGTGACCCGGCGCCGATCGTGCGACGCCGTGTGGACGGTTTTACCGGCACGGGCGCGGGGCCGGCCCCTTCGATCGTGAAGGATGTCCTCGCGTCGCCGGGTCGTCCGCTGGATGGAGGAACCCGCGCCTTCTTCGAACCGCGTTTCGGACATGACTTCGGGCAGGTCCGGGTGCATCACGACGACGAGGCAGCGGAGTCTGCGGATGCGGTGGCGGCCCTGGCCTATACGAGCGGCCGCCATATCGTGTTCGCGCAGGGACAGTACGCGCCCCACGGGGGCGGCGGGCGGCAGCTCCTGGCGCATGAACTCACGCATGTGATCCAACAAGGCGGGACTCAGGCGGCCTTCACGATTCAGCGTCAATGCGTTACAGGGAGGGCCTGTACCCAGCCGATCTCCGGCGACCCCGCGCGGTTCAATGCCTCGGAATACGCGGCGGAAGAGTCCGGCCGCACCGCGCGCGCAGAAGAATCCAGACGAGATCCAGGGGCAGTCGTGGCTTCCGGACATGGGAGTCGGGCCGTGCATGTCGAGGCCTTTGCCGCCGCAGAAGGCATCGACCTCTCTGCCTTCTACGGCGTCCTCATCGATCGCGACATGGGTGCGTCCACCGGGGCAGCCGCCGGGCACTGCGCGAGCCTGGCCGGCGCCGTGCCTCCGTTCTCCGGTCCTCGCGATGCCTACTGTATGTTCGTGCCGGAAGACATGGAGAGGCTGACCGGAGAGGCAGCGGCTTCTCCGACGCCGCGCCTGGTGGGAGGGTATCCACGCGCGGCCTGGCTTCAGTGGGTTCGGGAAATGCTCGTCCATGAGGCGCAGCATATTCGGTACGACACCACCGCTCATCCGGACTTGGGCGGCTCCTGTACGCGCTCGACCCCGCTGTATCGGGCCGCCAATGGAACCGAGTACCCTCTCGACTTTTACTTGAGCGAACTCAGCGCCATTCTGGCCGAGTTCGAGCCGACGTTCGCCTCGGTTCGGCGACGCACCCCTGCCGGCGACTACGGGGCCTTACTCGACAATTTACAATCTGCCTATCACGACGCCCTGTTCAGTCAGTACGAAAGCATCAGCGGCATCCTCACGACGTTGCGATGCCACTGCGATTGTGCGGATGCGGATGCCTTCGTGCGCGACACCTTCGAGTTCACCAGCACCGGCTGGTCCGACACCACTCGCGGAATGTTTTTAGACTTCATCCAGTCCCGCATTCCGATTGTGCAATGGCCGGATTCAGGACCGTGAGGCGCACCAAGATGATAGCCCGAACCGTCACAGGGCAGACGAAACGAATCCTCCGGGGGCAAACCGGCCTCACAGGTGGCCTTCTCCCTCGCCTCGGCAGCATCGGCGACCGGTTTGAGCAGGAGGCCGATCAGGTTTCCCGGGAGGTGATGCTACTACCGGGAGCCTCCGGTAAGGTCACGGCGGAATCGTCGCCTCCACCTGTGGTTCAACGCCATCTGAGTGGATCGGAAGCTACAAAAGAGGGTGTCGCGCCCCCGATCGTGCAGGACGTGCTGGCCGTACCCGGACAACCGCTGAATGGTGCCACGCGCGCCTTCTTCGAGCCGCGGTTCGGCCACGATTTCGGGAATGTGCGGGTCCACGCGGACGAGCGTGCTGCGGAATCGGCCCGCGCCGTGCATGCCTCAGCCTATACGGTGGGACGCGATATCGTCTTCGCCTCCGGGCGATACAACCAATCGACCGTGGAAGGCCGCAGACTCCTGGCGCACGAGTTGAGCCATGTCGTGCAGCAAGGTTCGAGCGGACCGCAGGAGACGCTGCAACGGAGTGGACCCGCTCAGCCGGGGAACGAAGATGAAAGAACGCACCGTTCTACAGGACTCGACGTCGGCCTTGAGGTCGTCATCAGCGGAGAACTCTTCAACCTGGTGCCGATCCCTGCCGCCGTGACTCCCGAGAGCCCGGCATGGCAATACCGCGACAGTGCGCAGGACTACCTCGGGGCCTATCCCAACCTGGGAAACGGTGCGTGGGCGTTCATCGTCAGACAGCGGGACGGGGTGCTGTGCGACATCGGTGGAAATTGCCTGGGTTGGGCGCTCGGCAACTATGGCCTCATTGATCCACCGGACCAGGTATGGGGGCTCGCACGGCAATACCTCGACTCGGTAGGCCGATCGGTGCGAGAGCGCCGGTCTCCGTTGGAGACCTACATGCAGCAGGTGAACAAAGGTCAATCCGAGGCGGGAGCCATCTGGGACTACTACATGGCCACGCAGTTTCAGGCGGTGCCGACAGAGAGTGAGGGTGAAGCAAATCTGGCACTCTACGGCCGAGGATTCAGCGGCCCCATGGACGGGCCCTCTCATATTGCATTCCGCACGGCGGCCGGCGAGTTATGGGCGTCCAAGCCGAGCCCCTCGAAATCCCCCGTCCTGCATGAGACGGCCGCCCAGATGACCGGTGGACAAACAGGTGAGGTCCTCCGACTGTATACCCGGGCAACAGGCCCAATGAGCCATGTCGTATTGCGTGAGCGGCAGGCCGAGGTGAACCCATGACGACGACGAGAAGTCTTCCGGTCATGCCGATCCCGATCATGCGGCAGACCCACGGCCGGTACTCAGCCGTTTTCGTCTGGCTCAAGAGCGAAGGCTTGTCGAAGGCAGGGCCGGACACGACTGACGTCAAGCTATTGAACGACTGGCTGAGAAAACACGGCATCAAGTTGGGAGGAAGTCACCAGGTCGGCGAAGAAATGGTGTTGTTGTCTCCCACGAAGCTGACGTCCATGCCGAACAACCGCGACCACGAGATCTTCGAGGGAATCGTTCATCTACGCCGATACTGTGGAATTAAGGACATTCCGTAAGCGCCCATGAGAACACAGACCATTCACCAGAGAGCCACTGCCGAGTCCGGTGTCGGAAGCCACGCGGGCTTCCTGCAGCGGGCCTGCGCCTGCGGCGGATCCAGCGGGTTGTCGGGTACCTGCGAGGAATGCGAGAAGAAGAAATTGATCGGCATGTCGGCGCAGGCGAAGTTGCGCATCAATGAGCCAGGCGATGAATACGAGCAGGAGGCGGATCGGGTGGCGGAGCAGGTGATGCGCATGCCGATCGATGGAGCCGCTCCGAGCCAACGATCGTCGGACCAACTCATTCAACGGCGCCTCTCCGGGGCAGGCGGCCTGTTGAGCCGCGCCGCCGCTGAAGAACCGGCACCGGTCGGGGAACAGCCGGCGTCCGACGGGGCTGAGCCGAAAGAGGGGACGACCGACGAGGGCGGCAGTCGCTGCCCGAGCTGGCGCGCCGATCCGCAGAGCATCAGCAAGCGGGCCGCCGAAAATTATGTGCAACACGACATCACGCCGACATCCCAGGCCAAGGTGGAGAAAATCAACTGCGAGCCGCCGATCGCCAACGGCAACTACGGCTGTTTCGTGCATTTCAGCGACGGCCTGGTGGTGAGAGTCATCGTCCGTGCGACCGATATCGTGGTCGGCATGGGACCAGGACAAATCTCCACAGAAACGCCGCCGGCCGCGACGCCCTTGTGCTTTTATGACTACCACTGCCCGGATGGGTTCCTCGTCCTCACCAAGCGGGAGTGTAAGAGCGCCAAGGCCTCAGCGGCGCACCCGCCGGGCGTCCCATCGGCGGTCGTGCAACGACGCGTGGCTCCGGGTCAGTCTGCTTCTCTCGTCGCGCCGCCGTTGGTACATGAGGTATTGGGGTCGTCGGGGCATCCGCTGGATCAGCCGACACGCGGTTTTTTTGAGTCGCGCTTCGGGCACGACTTCGGCCACGTGCGTGTGCATGCGGATGCCGCGGCCTCGGAATCGGCGCAGGCCGTCAATGCGTTGGCCTATACGGTTGGGTCGCATGTCGTGTTCCGAACCGGGCAATTCGATCCACAGTCGATCAGCGGTCGCCGCCTGCTGGCGCATGAACTGACGCATGTCGTGCAAGCAGACGCCGGCTCGGGGGCGAAGGGATCGATGCGGAGGAAGGCCGTCATATCGAAGGATCAGAAAGAGCCTCAGCCGTTGCCCCCGGTCGACTGTGCCGTGGAGATCACTCCTGCGCAGGATTGTTTCGATCTCATCGGGGACATGATCGCGATCCAAGCCGATATGCGCGAGAACAACCAGTGGCTGGAACGTTACAGGAACGGCGACATTCCGTGGGATACCGATGCGTATACGGCGCGCGCTCGATACCACGGAGAACTACGCGACAAATTGAACGCGAAGGAACGGGTGCGTGGTGCCTGCTGTCCTGAGCAGGAGGTTCCGGGGGAAGCCCCGACCGCGCCTTCGGCTGCGACCCCGGATCCTGGAGCGTCGCAGGCGCAACCCGATCAAGACGGAGCCGGTCGATGACGGGTCGTGGAGCCGACGATTTGATGCGTGAGATCGAGGAGTGATGTGGTCATGAGTAGTTTTCCCGGTTCTCCCAAACTTCTCAAGGGCGGCATCGTCCTGATCGATCCGGCCACGGCGCAGGTTCAGCGAATCATCGCGCTGCAATATAACCCCGAGTCGCTCAGTCGCACGCTGCAGGTGCAGGGCGCCGGCGAGGGGGGCGATCGTTCGGAAGCGCTGCGTCTCAAAGGCCCGGCGGTAGAGACGATCAAGTTGGAGGCGGAAATCGACGCGACGGACGAGATGGAGGCGGGCGATCGCACCGCAGGAGAGGCGGGCATCGCACCGCAGTTGGCGGCGCTGGAGACCTTGCTCTACCCGAGCACGGGGCAACTCACGACCAACCACATGCTCTCCAGTCTCGGCACCCTTGAAATTCTGCCGATGGAGACGGCATTGCCGCTGTTCGTGTTCGGACAGAACCGCGTCATCCCGGTTCGGGTCACCGAGTTCAGCGTGACCGAGGAGGCGTTCGACCCCAACTTGAATCCCATCCGTGCGAAGGTGAGCCTCGGGATGCGGGTGCTCTCGATCGACGATGTGGGGTTTACGCACAAGGCCGGCAGTCTCTTCATGAGTTATCTGCAGCAGAAGGAAGGGCTGCGCGCGAAGGCGCAGGGCGGCACCTTGGGCGCGCTCGGCCTGACGGGCATCCCGTAAGAATCTGTTTCGGTCGATAGGAGGCACGCGACATGGGCGATCCATTACAAGCGTTGTTGGACGGCGCGATGAAGCCGAATCCCTTTCCGCCGACCAGCCGGTATTACAACGTGCAGACCACCTCGCGGCTCGCTCCGGACGGCACCATGCAGGTGTATTTGCGGCGACGCGTCGTGCCGGGGAGCGACCGGTTTACCGTCGTACAGGAGCATCGGGTGGCGGCCGGAGAGCGCCTCGACCATCTGGCTGCGACCTATTTGGGCGATCCGGAACAATATTGGCGGTTGTGCGATGCCAACGATGCGGTACGCCCGGATGCGTTGCTGGAACGGTTGGACAGCGTGGTCGACATCGCGCTGCCCCAAGGCACAACAGGAGTCCCCGGTGCTTAGAGGCATCCATCTCACCTTGCTTGCCGGGCCGGTGCTGCCCTTTCCGGTGCCTCAGCCGGTCTTGGAGGCCTTGACCGAGGTCGAAGTGACGAGTGCCACCGGCACAGCCGGCGGGTTTCAGTTACGATTTACGATTCAGAACAAATCGGCTTTGCAGCAGACGTTTCTCGTCGCGGCGACACGAACGCCGCTGATGCGCGTGATCCTGGTGGCCACTATCAACCTGATCCCGCACGTATTAATGGACGGGGTGATTACCAATCAGGAAATCACCTCCGGCGAGCAACCGGGTGAATCGACCTTGACGATCACCGGGGAAGATCTGACCAAGGTCATGGACCTGCAGACGTTCGACGGGTTGCCCTTTCCCGCCATGCCCGCCAACCTGCGGGTGATGACGATTCTGGCGAAGTACGCGGTCTTCGGGGTGATTCCCCTGGCGATTCCACCGATCGGTTTCGATGTTCCGATTCCCACGATCCGGATTCCGTCCCAGCAGGGGACCGATCTCAATTACATCCTCCAACTGGCGGAAGAAGCGGGGTATGTCTTCTACATCGACCCGGGCCCGGTTCCGGGTACCAACACCGCCTACTGGGGACCGCAGGTCAAGGTCGGGGTTCCGCAGCCGGCGCTGAACGTCGATATGGATTTTGATCGCAACGTGGAATCGCTTAACTTTCAGTTCAATTCGACCAAGAAGGATCTACCGATCGTGATGATTCACAATGCGCTGACGAAGGTGCCCATTCCCATTCCCATCCCTGACATCAATCCGCTCCAGCCTCCCCTGGGCCTGCTGGGACCGCCCGTCACGAAACTGTCGATGTTGAAGGCAACGGGCAAACTCTCCGCGCCTGCAGCCCTCAACGAAGGGTTGAAGGCTTCGAGCGAGTCGATGGAGGCGGTGACGGGCAGCGGGTCGCTCGATGTCGGGCGCTATGGCCGGCTCCTGAAGGCCCGAGGCCTGGTCGGGGTGCGCGGCGCGGGATTGGCGTTCGACGGGTTGTATTACGTGGAGAGTGTGACCACGACCATCAAGCGCGGGGCCTGCAAGCAGAGTTTTCGTCTCACGCGGAACGGCCTTGTGTCGCTGACGCCGATGGTGCCGGCATGAGTGAGGCCCAGAAATATTACGGCAAGCACCGTGGCACGGTGTTGAACAACATCGATCCCATGCAGATGGGGCGATTGCAGGTACAGGTGCCGGACGTCGCCGGACTGATTCCGACCTCCTGGGCCATGCCCTGTTTTCCCGCCAGCGGCAAGCAGATGGGGGTGTACATGCTCCCGCAGATCGGTTCGGGGGTCTGGGTGGAGTTCGAGCAGGGCAACATCGACTACCCGATCTGGAGCGGTTGCTGGTACGGGAGCGTGGCCGAGGTCCCGGCGCTTGGGTTGGCGGGCATTCCGGTCAGCCCGAACATGGTGATTCAGACGGCAGCTCAGAATGCCATCGTGATCAGCGACGTGCCGGGCCCGACCGGCGGCATCATGCTCAAGAGCGCGACCGGCGCCACGCTCATCGTCAACGACACGGGCATCTATATTCAAAACGGGAAGGGCGCGATGGTGACGCTGGTGGGGCCGGCGGTCACCATCAACAACGGCGCGCTGACGATCATTTAGCATGATGCTGAAAACGCCCGCCAGCGGCGTTCTCGTTGCGTTCAAGCCCTCAACGTACCGCAAGGGTACGCCTCGGGCCTTCACTGACTGCGGCCTTGCCGGACAGTCGTTGTGAGCATCATGCGGAAGGATATGCCGCTTCTGGCCCGAAGCGAATCATTGTGGCGTGTGTGCGCGAATAGTTGTGTGCAGCCTGCGAACCATTCATGGAGGGTGAGCTAATGCCAGGCTTTTTACTGCATCTCGGGGCGACGGTCATGTGCGCCCATGCCGGGCAGGCGACGCCGGTGACGCCGAATCCGCGCGTGCTCGTGAGCGGGCAGCCGACCGTGCCAATGACCAGTCTCTATGCCGTCGCCGGCTGCACCTTACCGCCGCCTGCCGCGGCGAATGGCCCCTGCGTCACGGCGCAGTACATCACGGCGGCGGCCAGGATCACCAGCAACGGCGTCCCGCTGCTGCTGATCGATAGTCAAGCGATCTGCACGCCCTCCGGGACGCCGCTTCTCGCGACCGTCACGCAAACCAGGGTCACGGGAGTCTGACGATGATGCACGTCGATTTTCCCTATCGGTTTGATGCTCGCGGCCGGACCGCCGGGACGGATGAGGCCGATCATATTCGCGACCTGATCGAGCAGGTGCTCTTCACGAGCCCCGGCGAACGCGTGATGCGGCCGGATTTCGGCAGTGGTCTCCTGCAACTGGTGTTTGCGCCCAATAGCGAGGTGCTGGCCGCCACGACCCAGGTGCTGGTGCAGAGCGTATTGCAGCGCTGGCTGGGTGAGTTGATCGTGGTGGAGGGTGTGAGGGTGGAGGCGGTGGAGTCGACGTTGCGGGTCATCGTGCAATACGTCATCCGGCGCACCGGCACTCGTGTGACAGGGACCTTCGTGCAAGGAGGCGGAGCGTGACGTATTCCTGCTGCGATGAATTGCGCCGTCAGGTCGTTCGAGACCATCCGACACTGAACGGGATCGACTTTCTCGAAGTGATCGATCGCGCCGCGTCGACGGAGGCCGAGCGCCAACGGAAACTCGAACTGCATTTTGTGAAACCGTTGGGCGCGTTGACTCTGACGGCGACCAACATCCGGATTGAAGGCGGAGAGCGCATCGTCGGTATCCGCGTGCTCAATGCGGTCGCCGGGAGCGGCCCGTCCGCCGGCGTGTTGACCGTGGAGGTCGATCAGGCCGGCGATTTCTCCCTGTATACCCTGCGTCTGGTGACCGATACGCTCAACGACGCGGTGCCTCCCGGCATCGATCCGCAACTGACGTCTATCGACTTTTCGTTCAAAGTCGAATGTCCCAGCCCCTTCGATTGTGCGCCGCACCATCGTTGTCCGGAGGAGCAGGGGGCTGCGCCGGTCATCGACTACCTGGCGAAGGACTATGCCAGTTTCAGGCGTGTCATGCTGGACCGCATGGCCGTGCTCATGCCGCAATGGACCGAACGCAACCCGGCCGATCTCGGCGTCATGTTGGTGGAGGCGCTGGCCTATACCGCCGATCAGCTGAGTTACCAGCAGGATGCGGTCGCCACTGAGGCCTATCTGGGGACGGCCCGCCGACGCGTCTCGGTCCGCCGCCACGCCCGTCTCATGGATTACTTCATGAGCGAGGGCTGTAACGCCAGGGCCTGGCTACAGGTAGAGGTGTCGGCGGATGTGGTGCGGGTCGATCCCGCCAATCCTGCGATCCCGGTCGGCACCAGATTCGTCACCCGCATTCCCGGGCAACTCACGATCATCGCCGACGATCCCCGTATCTATGAACGCGCCGATACGATCTTCGAAGCCATGGAGCCGCTCCAGTCTCTGTATGCCGATCACAATGAACTGTCGTTTTATACCTGGAGCAATCAACGTTGTTGCGTGCCCACAGGTGCGGTCTCGGCCACGCTCGCGGGTCATCATCCTCACCTGACGCCGGGGAGCATCCTGTTGTTCGAAGAAGTCCTCGGTCCGGAAACGGGAGCGGCAGCCGATGCGGATCCAGCGCGGCGTCATACGGTGAGGCTCGATCGTATTGTCGCAACGACAAGCGGCGGGACGCCGCTGACCGATCCTGTGACCGCTCAACTCGTCACGGAGATCACGTGGCATGACGACGATGCGCTGCCGTTTCCCCTCTGTCTCTCAGCCGCGACCAGCGCCGGGTATCGAGACGGTGTCAGCGTAGCTCGCGGTAATCTGCTGCTGGCCGACCATGGAGTGACGCTGGCCGAAGAAGCGCTGGGTGTGGTCCCGGAGCCGTTCCTGTCCATGCCGCGCTCGAAGGAGGAAGACCGTTGTGCGCCCCGTTCTCCCCGGATGATTCCACCCCGTTTCAGACCAGGCTTGACCAGGGCTCCCCTGACACATGCGGGGCCCGCTTACGATCACGCAAAGTCTGCGTGGGCCGCTATGCAGTGGGCCCTGCGCGATGTGCAACCGGCGATAACGTTGACGGGGACCAAAGAGAGCGAGACGACGACGTGGACCGCACGACGAGACCTGCTGAATAGTGACGCGGCGGCCGACGAGTATGTGGTTGAGATCGAGAACGACGGTGGTGGAGCGATTCGCTTCGGTGACGATGTGCATGGCCGGCGGCCGGAATCCGGCACCGACTTCACCGCCCGCTATCGGGTCGGCAACGGTCGCGCCGGCAATATCGGGGCGGACTCATTGGTCCATATTGCGATCGGCATTCCGGAAATCATCCGGGTGCGGAATCCCTTGCCCGCCATTGGCGGGCAGGAACCGGAATCCTTGCAGGATGTGCGTCAGCGAGCCCCGGTGGCCTATCGCATCCAGGAGCGGGCCGTGACACCGGTGGATTATGCCGAGGTGACCGAACGCCGAGCCGATGTCCAACGGGCCGCCGCGACGTTTCGTTGGACCGGCAGTTGGCACACCGTCTTCGCCACGGTCGATCGCGGAGGCGGCGCAGCAGTGACCGGTGAATTCGAGGCGGACATCCGCGCGCACATCGAGCGGTATCGCATGGCAGGCCACGATGTGGAAATCGATGGACCGCAGTTCGTGGCACTGGAGATCGAGCTGCATGTCTGCGTGGCGCCGGAGCATTTCCGGAGCGACGTCGAGCGCGAACTGCTCGATGTGCTGAGCAATCGGGATCTACCGGACGCCCGCCGCGGACTCTTCCATCCCGACAACTTTACCTTCGCGCAACCGGTCTATCTCAGTTCGATCTATGCGGCGGCCCATCAGGTGGCAGGGGTCGAGTCGGTGGACGTCCGCACGTTTCAACGGCAGGGCCGACCGGAGAGTTCGGCGCTGGACAATGGCCGCATGGATATCGGCCGGCTGGAAATCGCTCGCCTGGACAACGACCGCAATTTTGCGGAGCACGGCCGACTGACCATCAGCCTGGGAGGCGGAAAATGAGTCAATCGCCACAAAACGAATGCGGTTGCTGTGCCGGGATCGCCGCGGAAACTCCCGCCCTGCTCTTCAACAGGCCGGGCCTCTCAGCGATCGCCTATCGAGTCGGAACCCATCAGACGTTTCGCCGGAGCCTGCAGGCCAGGCTCTCCGACGGCCGTTGGCCGGTGTTACGTGGATTGCGCACACGCGATGACGACGACTTCACGATCGCGCTGCTGGACGCCTGGGCGGTGACCGGCGACATCCTGACGTTCTATCAGGAACGAATTGCCAACGAGTCCTATCTCCGCACCGCGACGGAACGGCTGTCCATCCTGGAACAATCCCGGTTGCTCGGGTATCAGCTCGGGCCAGGACTGGCCGCAGCGACGCACCTCGCCTTCACCATGGAGGAGGCGCCGGGCGTACCGGAGCTGGCGGCTCAGCCCACGATGCTGGCGATCGGAACGAAGGTGCAAAGCATTCCGGGGCCCGATGAGCAGCCGCACACCTTTGAGACCATCGAGACCATCGAGGCGAGACCAGCATGGAACGCGTTTCGTGCGCAGCTGACTGAGACGCAGACACTCGCCTGGGACATGACGGAGCTGTGGCTCGCCGGCGCGAACGTGACGGTGACGGTCGGCGACCTGTTGCTGATCGTCGCCCCGAACGGCAGCGGCTACGACGCGTCGATTCGACGAGTGACCGTCGTGGAGTCCAGCCGCGAAGCAGACCGCGCGCGGGTCTTCCTCGCCACGATCTCGACCAGTGCAGGGAGCGTATCCGCTAGTAAGCCCGGTGTCTATGTCATGCGGAGCACGGTCTCGCCGTTCGGGCACAACGCGCCGTTGCAGCCTCAGTACAGCAGCGGGGTGTTTCAGGGGACGTTCAGCGAGTGGGCGCTGGATGGCGCCGAACTGGACAGCCTCCTCACCCTCAGCAGCCGGAACGACAAGATTCTCGACAACAGTTTTGTCGTCATTGAACAGGACGATCCGGACAGTGGCTCGCGCATGTGGACCTTCGCCACGGTGACGGCTGTCACCCATCGCTCGGTGGCCCGTTATGGTCTCGCCGGTAATGGGACGAGACTCAGCCTGAGTACCGGTTGGACGAAAAACGCCGATTCCAAGTTGGACCTGTTGCGCACCATGACGGTGGCGGCCCAGAGCGAAGAGATCGCGTTGGCGGAGCGCCCGCTGTCCTATCCGGTCTATGGCGAGACCCTGTCGCTGGAGCAGCTCGTCGAGGGACTCGCGCCGGGGCGTCCCCTCGCGGTGAGCGGGAAGCGTCAGGCGATTCGCATCAGGCATCCCCGCCCTGCGCCGTTCAGGGGACGGAAGGCACCGATCGGTACGCCGCCGCCTCCTCCCACCTTGCTGTTGGACGAGGGCGAGTCGGTCACGCTTTCGCCCGGCGATGTGCTGCGGATGACCGGCGGTCCCTCGAAGAAGATCGGGTTGGAGTTTGTGCCCATGACACCGGCGGAATTCGGCGCGGCCTTGATCGAGGGCGTGCCGCCGCTGTTGCGTCTGCCCCTGATGGATCGTGACGGTCTCTCGGGTGTTCTCGACATCAGTGCGGCCGACATCGAATGGGTCGCAGCTGACGTCGACGACGTCTCAGTCTCAGAAATCGTCTTCATCGACGACGCCGTCGAGACGGCCATCATCTACGATCGCGACCGGACGACTCTGCGGTTGGCGACCTCCTTAGCGCATGTCTATGAGCGGACAACCGTGCGCATCAACGCCAACGTCGCCGCCGCCACACATGGTGAAAGCGTGAAGGAGCCCTTGGGAAGCGGTGATGCAGCCGTGCCCTATCAGGCGTTCACATTACGGCAACCGCCCTTGACCTACGTGGGGGCGGAAACGCCGAGTGGATCGGCCTCCACGCTCAAGGTCTATGTGAACGAGGTCCTGTGGCATGAGGTGCCGTTCTTCTATGGGCATGGTCCTACGGAACACATCTACATCACGAGGAAGGATGACGAGGGGCGCACGACGATACGCTTCGGTGACGGCATCACGGGGGCGCGGCTGCCCACCGGCCAGAACAACGTGCGCGTGGAGTACCGGAAGGGCACGGGACTCGGCGGGCTGGTGCAGGCCGGTCAATTGAGTCTGTTGATGAGCCGTCCGCTGGGGTTGAAGGGGGTCGTGAATCCTGCCGCGGCGCAAGGGGCCGAGGACCCGGAGTCGAGAGACGACGCCCGAATCAACGCCCCGCTCACTGTCTTGACGCTGGCGCGTGCGGTTTCGCTCCAGGACTATGAGGACTTCGCCAGGACCTTCTCCGGCATCGCCAAGGCCCAAGCCGTGTGGGTGTGGGATGGACGGAAACGCAGCATTTTCCTCACCGTGGCAGGGCCGGGCGGGGAGGTCCTCGCCGAAGACGGGTCCGTCATCACGAAGCTCAAAGAAGCGCTCCGCGCTTATGGCGATCCCTTTGTCGCCTTCACGGTTAAAACATATCGGCAGGCATTCTTTCGGCTGGAGGGGACGGTTACGATTCACTCCGACCACGTGAGCGAGACCGTGATGGCTGAGGTGACGGCCGATTTGCAACGACGGTACGTCTTCGAGGCGAGGGCGTTCGGCCAACCGGTGGCGTTGAGTGAGGCGATTGCGGCGATACAGTCCATCGCGGGTGTGGTCGCGGTCGATATCGATACGTTCGCCCGCAATGACGTGCCGACACCCGCCATTCAACCTCGTCTGATCGCCGACCGCCCGGCCATGGGCGCGGATGGCCTGGTCCCGGCGGCGGAATTGTTGTTGCTCGATCCTGCATCACTGACTCAACTGAAGGCTATGCAATGAATCCAGAAGCAGACAAGGTCTATCAGCTTCTTCCGGCGCTGTATCGCATTCGTGATGCCGAACAAGGTGGCGTCTTGCGCGCATTGTGCGAGGTGCTGGCTGAAGACATTGCGGTGCTGCGAGAGAATCTCGATCAACTCTACGATGACCAGTTTATCGAGACCTGCGCCGATTGGGTGGCTCCCTACATCGGAGACCTGATCGGCTACCGGACGTTGCACGGTGTGACGGAGCGAACCCGCAGCGCGCGCGCCGAGGTGGCCAATACGATTGCCTATCGGCGTCGCAAGGGAACGGCGACGGTACTTGAACAATTGGCGCGAGACGTGACGGGGTGGAACGCGCGCGTCGTGGAGTTCTTCCAATGGCTTGAGACCAGCCAGTACATGAACCACATCCGTCCGGCCAATCGGGCCACGCCGGACCTGCGGAACTGGGAGGTGCTGGAGCGGCGCGATACGGCCTTCAACAGCCTGGCGCATTCCGTGGACGTGCGGCGGATTGAAACTCAACAGGGGCGGTATAACATTCCCAACATCGGATTGTTCCTCTGGCGGCTGGACGCCTTTTCGCTGCGGCGCTCGCCGGCCTTTCGCGTCGATGACGAGCGGTTTCTGTTCAGTCCGTTGGGGAACAACTTCCAACTGTTCACGCGACCGCAATCGGAGACCGACATCACCCACATTGCCGAACCCCTCAATGTGCCGGAACCGATCAGTCGGAGGGTGTTGGATCGGTATCTCGATCGGTATTACGGGCCGCAGTTGAGCCTGTTCATCGAAGCGGACAACGTCACGACGACGCTCGGCAATGTTCAGGTGTGCAACCTGTCCGACGACGGCGTAACCTGGGCGCACCTGCCGGTGAGTAAGGTGTCGATCGATCCGGTGCTCGGACGGATCGCGTTTCCCACCGGTACTCCGCCGGTCAACCTGCGGGTGACCTGTCAGTACGGGTTCAGTATGCCGACCGGAGGCGGGTCCTACGAGCGCAGCAAGACCTTCGCGCTTGGCGGCGGGTTCGACGCGGTGACTCAGGGGCAGAGTTTACAAACCGCACTCACCGCAGCGCAGGCCGGCGGGATTGTGGAGATCGGCGACAGTGGACGGTATCCGGAAACCCTGACCCTGACGATCCCGGCGGCCGCCAAGGTGGAGGTGCGCGCCGCAAATGAACATCGACCGACCGTCGTCCTCGGCGGCGATTGGACGATCAGTCTGTCGCCCGGTTCGGAACTCACGCTGAACGGGCTGCTCATTACCGGAGGACGCGTGCGGGTGACGGCAGCCGGTGGCGTCGGAGCGCGTATCCTGCGGTTGCGCCACTGCACGCTGGTGCCGGGACTTGCCCTCACGCGTGAAGGCGAGCCCTTGTTCCCCGCTGAGTCTTCTCTGGTCGTCGAGCGGGCCGGCACGCAGGTCGAGATCGATCATTGTCTTCTCGGGGGTGTGGCCTTGGTGGACAGCACGGAACTCTCCATGACGAATACCTTGCTCGATGCGACGGCGCCGACCAGAGTGGCCTTTGCAGCGCCTGATGGCCTGGCTGCCGGCGGGGCCTTGACCGTTGTTAATTCCACGGTGATCGGCAAAGTCCATACGGTGCGTCTCGATCTTGCCTCCAACACGATCTTCGCCGCGGCGCTGGCGGCGGGCGATGCCTGGACCCATCCGGTTCTGTCCGATCAGAACCAGCAGGGCTGCTGTCGATTTTCGTTCGTGCCGCTGAATTCCATCGTGCCGCGCCGGTATCGTTGTCAGCCGGCTCTCGCCGTGGATGCGGCGTTGCTGGAAGCCGATCAGCCCAAAGGCAGCCTCACCGATCCGGAAATACTCGCGCTGACCTTGGCGACGCAGGCTCGCGTGAGGCCGGCCTTCACGGCGCGGCGGTATGGGCAAGCGGCTTATGGTCAGTTGGCCGGTCATTGTCCTGAGGAAATCAGCCGCGGGGCGGACGATGAGTCCGAGATGGGTGTGTTCCACGATGTCTTCGCTCCCCAGCGTGAAGACAATCTCAAGATTCGCTTGCAGGAGTATCTCAGGTTCGGGCTGGAGGCGGGACTCTTCCATGCCACGTGACGAAAAGACTTTGAGCAAGGATGTGGGAACCAGTCTTCCCACCGGTGTCCGAACCATTGACGTAAACCGCACTGATCAGCAGGAGAGCGCACATGAGTGGTGACTACAGCCGTAAACGATTTAACCCTGAGAAACATTACCAGGGCGTACTGCGGCAGCAGGGGCGGGTCGACCTCGATGCCGACTGGAACGAGTACGTAGACCTCCAGGACCGCCGGTGGCGGGCTGAAACGATCGATGTCGTGGGCCGCTCCGGTGTGCCCGATGAGACGCCCGACGGGTTCAAGATCGCGGTGAGCGGCGGGGAACTCACGGTCGGCCAGGGCCGTATGTATGTCGACGGGTATGTGGCGGAGAACCACGGGACCGCCCCGGCATTCGAGCCGACTCTCGAAGAGGGGTATGGGACCGCAGCCTTGCCGGTAAAGAATCAACCCTATGGCGGACCGGTCACGGTGCCGGCTCAGGTACGGTCGTTAGTCTATCTGGACGTGTGGCGGCGGGAAGTGACCCACCTCCAGGCGCCGGATCTGATCGAGCCGGCCGTCAACGTCGATTCGACCACGCGTTACCAGACGGCCTGGCAAGTGAGGGTGTTGGCAAACATTCCGCCGGATATCACCTGTGACACCCCGCTCAGCGACATTCCCGGCTGGCCGACCGGGAACCGTTCCTCTTCGGCAAGGCTTACCACCACGACGGTGGCCGTCACCACGGAGCCGGATCCCTGTCTCGTGCCGCCGACCGGCGGGTACCGCGGCCTGGAGAACCACCTCTACCGTGTGGAGGTGCACAGCGCGACGACGACCACCGCGAAGGTGAAATGGTCGCGGGAAAACGCCCATGTGGCCACCTCGCTATTGGAAATCCTTGCCGGACGCACGACCGTGCGAGTGGAGAGCCTGGGGCGCGACGATGTTCTGCGGATCAAGACCGGAGATTGGGTGGAATTGACGAGCGATCAGCGCGAGTTCGCCGGTCTGCCCGGCGAGATGCGCAAGGTGACGGTGGATGATGCCAATCAGACGCTGACCTTTAGTCCTGCGCTGCCGGCGGCCGATTTTCCGCAGGGTGTCGTCGATGCCGCCAAGCATGTGCGCGTGATTCGGTGGGACCAGTCCGGCATTGTGCGGAAGCCTGATGGGTCGCAACTGATCAACCTGGACCTCACCTCCGACGGGTTGATCGAACTGTCCGCAGCGAATCCAAGTTTTGTGTTGGAGCTTGGCGTACAAGCCACCCTAACGGTCCTCGCGGGAGGCACGGCCCACAGCGGCGACTATTGGTGTTTCGCGGCCCGGACGGCGGATGCCGACATCGAGCGGCTCAATCAAGCGCCGCCGCTCGGCATTCATCATCACCACGCGCACCTCGCGATTATCGAACCGAACGGTGAGATTCACGACTGTCGGACGGTCTTCCCGCCGCTGACGGAGTTGACGCCGGGTTGTTGCACGGTGGTCGTGCGGCCCGGTGAAGATATTCAAGCGGCAATCGACTCGTTGCCCGATGAGGGCGGCTGCGTCTGCCTCAAGGTCGGCGATCACGAGATCCAGGCGCCGATCCGCATCGAGAAATCACACGTCTCATTACATGGTGAAACATTGGGCGCGCGGGTCGTGCGGACGGACGGCCCCGAACTCCTGCGTATCGCCCATCCTGACGGCCTGCTCTTGGAACATGTCACCGTGAGCGGCATCTCCTTCGAACTGGAGAGGAAGGGGAGTCAGGGCCAGGTGATGCAGGCCATGGTGGCAATGGATCGCTGCCGGAACACATCCGTCGAACGCTGCGTCCTGCATGCGCGGGCCTTGAGTCAGATCGCCGGAATGATCATCACTCGCTGCAACGACGTGAGTGTGATGAACTGTCTGGTCGACAATGTGCAGTACGGCCTCTGGACGGCCGCCGATACGACGGGCCTGACTGTTGTGGGCAACAGCTTCGATGCCACGAACGGGAAGAAGAGCGACGGCGGACTCGTGGGTCTGTTGCTGCAGGATGTGTCCTTCCCGGCGAGAATCGAAGAGAATCGTGTGTTGGGCTTTGTGTTCGGCATCGTGTTGAACAACGGTCTGTTTACCGGCGTGCCGTTTTCGCTCGCTGCGGGCTCGAGGATCGCGGGTAACTACATCGTGCGGCTCGGTGCGCAAGTGGAAGCCGGTACTCTGAAGGCGTTCGGGATCGACGTCGCCGCCGATGACTGCGTCATCTGCGATAATATTCTTCTGTATGCCTCCGTCGAGTACGGAGGGATTGCGGTGAGCGGCAGGAATGCCGTTGTCGAGCGCAACCAACTCCGTTCGGTACTGAAGGAAGCGGGGGCTGTGCGGCCTATTGCTCTCCTGCTCGCCCGGCTTGGCGGGAAGGGGAGTCTCGGGACGATCGGCGGCCGGGTCGCCGGCAACACGGTCCTCGGCGTGCAGGAAGGGATCGTCGTGATCGGCAACGAAGGGGCCGAGGTACTGGACAACCGGGTGGAAAGTGACGGGCAGGAGGTCGGGTTCGGTATCTTGCTCGCGGCATCGAGTCGTGTCCGCCTGCAAGGCAATCGTGTCACCAACACGGCCTGGCCCATCGCGACCAGCGGCGGCACGGCGAATGTCGTCGTCGATAACCGTCTCGTACGCGGCGGCGGCGGCGTCACGGTGGTCTTCCACACGTCCCTGACCTGCAGCCAGAATCGCGTCGAAGACATGCGACATTGGGGCATCCTTAGCCTGGTCGGATTTGCGAAATGCGCCTTGACCGAAAACCGCGTGCTCAATTGCGGCTATCAGCAAGTGCCGTCGATCGGCATCGGGGCTTCCTTGCAAATCGGAGAGTTGTGCGTGGAATCGTGCGAGGTGATGAACACCGGAGTCTCACCCGATAATACGACGGTGAGTTCGCTGTCCTGGGGAATCGTCGCAGACCTGATTCTGGAGGCCCGGGTGCAGAGCAATCTGGTCACCTATGCCAACGCGGCGCTGTTGGATGCGAATCAGGAACATCGCGCGCTCTGGATGCGTGGCTGGTGGGAACAGGTGATCACCCTCGGCGCGGGGCAGGTGATTTTCGGCTTCAGTGCTCAGATTCTGGATAACAAGTTTCTCGGACCAGGCCGGTCAGCGTTGATCGAAATCGCCCAACAATCCGTGAGCGACAATCTCTTTCGGCGGTTCGAACGGCTTTTCTTCAGCAATAATTTTTGCTGGCATGCCAGCGTCGCTGCGCAGGGGACGGCTACGGTGTCTCTCGCGGGACGGAGCGCCATCGTCATGGGCAACCATATCAAGACGAATGTGCCGATCCCCTCCGTGGATTTTCACGGGATGAAAGACGCGGTGTATATGGGCAACTTGGCCCAGGCCAACCCGGTGAATTTCGGCGGCATTCCATCCCCGATATCCGGTTTCAACAAACCCTAGCAGTCCGTGGGTAAAGGAGCATAGAGATGGCGACCTTGAATCAGATCCTGGCAGAGCAGACAAAAATCATCGGTGAAGCGAAGTCGTCCCTGGAGGCTGCATTCAAGAAGCCACCTACCCAGGCGGCCACGATCGCCGCTCGGGAAGCGACGGTGGCAGATTTGAAGGCAAGGGTGGCCAATCTCACGGAAACCAGGGCTGCCGTCACCAGACACATCGATCAACAGGTGGCCGGATATCAGTCTGAAATCGTGGCCTTGGAGAAACTTATCGAAGAGGACAAAAAACGGTTCGGCGATCAGCCGACGCCTCCGCGGCCGGTGCGCGGCAAGGGGCGAGGGAAGTAAAGGCTGTTCCCGTCCCTTTCTGGAACGGTTATGGAGCGGGTCATGCAGGCCAGAGCGGGATCGCCTCAGCAGGAGGGGACGCTGGGGCCCTGCTGGACAGGACCGTCGATGGGCCGTCCGGTCGGAGGCCGTGATGGGCAACCCGAGGAGGGACAGGCCGCCTCCCGCCCACCCCGGATCGAGCACCATATCGGCCGATGTGCGATCTTTCCGCCCGCAGGGACTCACGGGGGAAAAGCAGAACCCGTTCCCTACCGAGCCAGCATGGAGAGGGCCTTCCAGGCCGACCTCTCTGACGTTCGAGCCTTTCGTGGCGCATCCGTTTTGCTGGCAGGGGCCGGCGCCCGTGCGGCTGCCTGGCCGGAAACATTGGCCTTCGTGTCATTGAATCCTCCCCCGCGCATCGTGGCGCACGAAGTCGCGCACGTCCTTCAATATCGCAAGACTCCGTCACCCATCGCTGAACGGCGGGGATTGGTTTCCCGTCGCGATCCGGCGGAAGCCGAAGCCGGTCGCGCCGCAGGCCAGTTCGAGTCCGATGCTCCTATTCGGGTGCAGGCCCGTCCGTCCGTGGCTCCGATGTATTACACCGACGAAGAGGAACCCGATTCAAAGGAGTTTCTGGAGGAACGCCCGCCGCTCTTTGTGGGCGAGGAGGTGGGAAGCTGGGGGAGTTCATGGCCGGCGACGTTGATTGCGCGCGAGCGACTGGCGGTAAGTGTGCCGGAGGGGCAACGCAGCCATGCCATTGTGGAGGCCATTGCACTGCGAGAGCCCATCGTGATTCTGCACGAGTACGGCCGTCTCTGGCTCTACCGGCTCGAATGGGAGGGACTCTCCGGCCGCTACTCCCGTTTTACCAATGCTGAGACGATTTTTCACAAGGGGACGAACGAGCGAGGAGACTATTCGGTCTCCAACGTTCTAGGCCGCCCGGAAGTCGAAGCCTTTGTAACGGAGGATGGAGGGGTGCTGTCACCTCCCGGAGCAGGCCGGTTGTTTTCCCACACCGGCGGGGAATTCGAGGATCCGTTGGTGTCGAAGTTTCAGAATGCGTCGGCCTTTCTCGACGGCATGGGCAGGGGCCTGGAAGGAGCGGGCTTCGAGGCCTTGGCGGAACGGCTGCGCCGTATGGCCGCCCTGAATGTGGTGTTTCCGGCACCCTTCGCGATCGGCGCTGTCCGGGGCGTGGTGGACGAAATGCTCGACCTCGTGCAATTGCTGAATCCGCAACAGTGGACGGCCATCGAGGCGGCGGCTCGGGAGACGATCCTGCTGCTGAACGATCCCGATGGCGAGATATTAGTCGCCACGCTGGGGGAAGAGTTCGGCAGAAACCAGGCGGCTGCACTCGATGGCCTCCTGCAGCAGAGCCTACCGATTTTCGCCTATGAGGTCGGCAAGTTGATCGGCCCGACGATCGTGGAACTTCTGCTCGCGCTGGTCGGCATCGAAATCGGTCCGGTGGCGATGGTGCAGAAATCGTTGGCGGCGATGAAACAGATCCCGCGCATGGCGGGCGTAGTCCGTGACCTGACACTGGTGTTTCCGAATCTACCCAATGGTCCGACGATGCCGTCCAAGCTGATTCCCGACGAGGCGTCGAGCAGCCGAACGATCACTGAGTTGCTCTCTCCAGAGGGGCTTGTGTCGCCGAGACAGGTTCCAAGGGGACTTCCCGACCTGTCATCGGAAGAGTCGGCACTCTTGGCCAGAACGGGGAATCGGAGGGAGTTTCCCGATGCATTGCCGAAGGACCTGGCCGATCAAGAACTCGCCATCGTGAAGCGTGCGGAGAAGGTTTCGATCAGCGACGGTGACGGCAAGTACATCAACGAGGTCGATCTGAAGAACGGCCATAGGTGGAAGGAGCAGCCGAACGGAACCTGGTGCCGGTTCTCAGACAACCCGACCAACTGCACCGCGCTGGTACCGACCCCAGGCCCGGTGTCACCAGGAACGATCGTGGCGAAGGCTGCGGATAGAGAATCACTGCTGGAACGTTACACGGCATGGGCCACGAATCGCGGCGCGGATCAAGTTGAGGTGGCGATACTCAAGGCGATTTCTGGAACGGGTGAGTATCCGGCCGGGACCTATGCGGTTGTGGTCGGCTCAAGGAACGGTGTGGTCTATCCGGGAAATACACCGGGAGTCAGGTGGTTGACCATCTCCCATGTGCACCCTGGTGTGGCGAATGAGCCTGGTTATCGCCATCCTTCGCTCGTGGACCTCGCCGCGGCTGAGGAGGATACAGTCCGGCTCGAAAAGCTTGTCGGAGGCGTCAGAAAGTGGATTCATTTCCAGACGCCAGAAGGGAGCTGGAATTCAGTGAAGTATGGGTATGATGCGACCATCGATCGGTATTTCGTTGAGATCGCAGGCGAGGACAGACTCACTTTTGAGAGACTGCACGATGTCACAGATGATCAACTCCGTGAGTACGATCGACTCGATGAGGCAGGGTTGGAGCAAGATCGCATCAATCTCATGAATCAAGAGAACTCCGATGGCTCGTATCTCAAGTGGTACGCGGAACAATTCAGCTTCATGCAGTAGCGATCCGGACCGAAGAGAAGGTGCAAGCATGGCGACAGGAGGTCGATGATGATACGAAGACTTCAGGTTTACTCGCCCAGTTCGGCTGTTTTGTCCACGAAACGGAGTGCCTCGTTTGATGGCCGTCGGGGTGATCGATCTTGCTCCTGCGGCAACACCTGTCCGGATTGTCGCGCCAGACAGGTGACAGAGAGACTTCCGCATGCCTGGACTGGCGCGACCCCATCCCTCGTCCATGAGGTGCTTGCGTCGCCGGGGGAGCCGCTAGAGGCCGGACTGCGCGCGCAGATGGAGTCGCGTTTCGGGCATGATTTTGGGAAGGTGCGTGTGCATCGCGATGGCAAGGCCGCGGATTCGGCCACGGCCGTCCAGGCCAGGGCGTACACGGTCGGCCATGAGATTGTGTTGGGCTCGGCGGCGGCCGGTTTGGGGAGAAGAGGAACCGTATCCCTCCTTGGCCACGAACTGTCCCACGTGGTGCAACAGGAAAGGGCGTTCCTGAGCTCTGGGCATCCCGGTGTGCTGCAACGTTCCGGACTTGAGGTGCCGAACGACACGCAGGGACAAGCCTCGTCTGCGTCGAATGGGCCTGAGAATCAGGCTGCCGGTTTATCCGAACCGGATTGCGACACCCGCGTGGCGGATGTGTTTCTGCTCGGAGCGATTCACTGTCCCCAGCGACCGGAATGCTGTTTCGCCCAGGTGCATGATAGGAACAATAGAAACCTCACGGGCATTTTTCGTGCAGACCATCAACTGGAAGGCAAACCGGACTGCGACTATGGCGACCAGAAACACCACGACTTCTGGTTGGCGAACCAATGGAGAATTCTCGAGATCACCACCTCGGAGATGACCGTGATGAACATGTGCGGACGGGAGGAGACCTTGAATGTGGAGGGCATCGGTACGGTCAAGGGGGAGTCGGCATCGGCCGTCGTTCCCGGTCGTGCGCCTTCATCGACGTCGTTGCTGCCGAACATCGTCGACCATACCCAGGGTATGTGGGGCAAAACACACAAGATCCATTACGATGACCAGTGCAACTCCCTCCACTTCGTCCCCAATGAACCGGGTAAAGAGATCAAGGTCTACATCTGGGATTCAGCGCAGGATAGTTTTGTGAACGCGAGTGATCCGGCCGATACCAGGACTCCCGGTCAACTCGAGCGGTTCGCCGGGATCGTGTTGAAGGAATACAAAGAGGGCGAGTGGCAAGGGACAAACTGCGGTGATCTTCCGAGGTGGGCTCTGTGAGAGGGAGGGATGCGACCCGCCTGCTACTGACTGCTTCTTTCAGATGAACAGGTCTGCATCAGGTTCTCGCGCACCTGCGTGGGGGAAAATTGCGCGGCCGCGGCATACGCCTGTTCGTACCAATTCAACACCGGCTCGTCGTCGTTGCGCACCGCCTGTTCATAGACGAGGCGGCACAGCGTGAGGAAGGCTGCATAGTCGCGGGCGAGCCAGTCTGCGGCAAGATCCGGCAACGATCGCTCCTTGATGTTTCCCCAGGACCAGGCACGCGGGAATCCATACTGCAACGGTGAGACGATGCCGCTGGTTTCGATCACCAGCGGGGCAATGACGTCGGCCACGGTCTGCGCGCCACACAATGTCGCTTCCCTCACGAAGACGCGCGTCGGATGCTCCAGCATCGCCGGAACCGTTGCGAGATCGATTTGCACTTCCAGCTGGCCCTCGTACAACTCGCGGATACGTCCGGCCTCGCAGACGGCCGCCGCATTCTCTTCGCCGTCAGGATAGGATTCGCCCAGTCTGCAGGTGGCTCTGCCGACCGGTTCAAGCGGATGGAGCTGCAGAAGGGAGGCGCCCTGCTCGACGGCAAAATCTGCGACCCACTCCAACTCGTGTACGTTGTGGAACGTGAGCGTGAAGATAAAGCCGAAGGGGATGCCGGAGGCCCGGAGTGCCGGCAAACGCGCGCACATGTCGTCGAATGCCCGCGTGGAGTTCCGCATGAAGTTGTGGGATTCCGGGATGCCGTCGAGGCTGATCGCGACCAGGTCGCAATCAGCCCCTAAGACGTTCAGTTGACGCTGATCGAGAAGCATGCCGTTCGTCGTGACGGTGGTCACGAGCCCCGAGGTATGGGCCGCCCGAAGGAGTTGGGCAAGCCCGGGATACAACAAGGGCTCGCCGCCCGACACCGACATAACCCTGTATCCGATGGCGGCCGCATCGGCGACCACTCCCTCCAGCAGATCGATCTCCAACTGTTCAGACACCGCCGGTCCCGAATCGGAATAACAATGCAAGCATTGCAGGTTGCATCGTCGGCCCGGATGGACCTGCAATGTCGGGTACTGTCCGGCTGGTCCTTGCACGATCGGTACTTAGCCTCGCAGCGTGAACTTGATTTGGGCGATGTCCGGCCGCGGCGTGCCGTTGATGAGGATATGGAGATCACGCAGTTCCTTCAATTTCGCCAGCGTGCCGAGGTTGGCCTTGAAGTTCGCCACGCCCGTCTGCACGGTGCCGATCACGACTTCCGGATGCGGCGTGCCGACCTCATGCCAATCGATTACCTTGACACCCTTCAGCCGTTTCTTGATCGCACTTGCCGCAGCGCTTAACTTCACGGATCCGCGCCCGCTTGGTTGTTTTGCCATCGGAGACCTCCTTTGGATTGTGATGGTCGCGCTCGTTCATGAGCACGTCGTGACTAGATGGGCGCACCATACAACTTCTTACATAAAACGACAAGCACATCTCACCGCCCGATCACGATGAATACGTGTGATCCCGGTGAGAGTTAGGCGTACGCAGCTGCAACCGGGCAGGCAGTGATTCCTGCGGAAGGTTTCGGACTTACAAGTGTTGCGATGTGAGGCAATGCGGCAGCGAGGAATGCTGGCTGTGTCGTGGGGCAAGCGGCGCGCGCCCGCTCTGGGGGCGGGCGCGCGTACAAGAATTAGAACACGGAGTAGATGGCGGGCGCTAACACGCTTCCCTCGAGGAAGAACGCGAGCGCACTCAGGGCCATTAAGACGAAAATGATCGGCGCCAGCCAATAAGACTTTTTCTCCTTCAAGTAGATCGTAAACTCTGCAACCAGGCCTGAGTAGTCTCTCACTCGTGCGACTGTATTCATATGCGCCTCCTTGTAAACGATTGATGAGAACCTATCTTGAACCGACTGCCGGTCGACACATCACGATTTGACGGATACGATAGATGTCTGGATTCTCTCCACAGCCCGCCATCGCTGCACGCGCAAACAACATTCCCTGAACACAATGAACGAAATGATGGCTCCGGGGTAAAACCAGAAGCCTCCGAAGCGGGACGTGATTCCTCCGCAAATCAACGCCACGATCATCGATGAGAAATCAGCAACGGGTCCGAGAGGTTCGAACACCTGCATGTGTCTGGCATTGGTAAGCAGCCCGTCTTTTCGAATCAATTCCTGCTGCCAGGGGCGTTTTTCATACGGCTTTAAGCGATCGGTTTGCGGCACGCCCGGCGCCGCCGTATCCTGAAGCACGTTGTCATCACAGGCATCGATGCAGGCGTAGCACTTGATGCATTCCGTGTTCACCACCTTGCCGTTGAAATGAAAAATTTCGCGGCTGACATCGATACCCTGGGGGCAGGCGTTGCTGCAATCCCGGCAGCCGGTGCACTGAGCCACGCGTGTGATCTTTTTTTGAACCGGGGAGATGTTCATGAGCGGGACCATCATCGTGGCATAGGGGCAGAGAATTCGGCAGAATGCGCCTTGGCCGTAGCGCAGATTCAACAGGACGCTCATGGTGAACTGAATAAAGACCGCCAACCCGAAGGCCAGCAGGAAGTCATTCCACGTCGGTTTGATTTCGAAATTGAAGAAGGCGGCCTTGGCGAATGCCTTACCTTCATACCCTGGCAAGTCTGCAATAGGCGGTGGAGTCATCACATTGACTTTGGGCGTGAATCCGACGTTGTGAATCAGAATGATGACCGGCAGCAGGAGAACGAACAGGGCCCCGATTCTCAGGAGCCAGCGGTGAGGGGTGTTGACCAGAATATTCTTCTCTCGGAGGGCGAGATACCGGCGGACCTTCAACTTACGAAGAATCCAATCGGCAAATTCGATCGCTCCGCGCATGTGGCAGGCCCAGCCACAGAATCCACGCCCCCAGATCAGGATGGAGCCCAAGATCAGCAGCACCATGATCGAGGCCGCGTTGATGGTTCCTTTGGCCAAGGACGGTACACCCATCATGGCCGTCTTTCCCCAGAGTTCGATCCCGAAGACATGCCATGAAATAAGGTGAAACACGATATAGGCATGCACCGCGGCCAACGCCATCATACGGTAGGTATGGCGTTTTGTCGGCGCCTGTGTGCCTGGAGCAGGAATTTTGCAGGAGCTGTGATGGTCTTCTACGCGGCGATCGATGGTGATGAGTTGGAGCGGCGGTGTGGTTGGAGTGGCAACAGGACTCATATATACCCCCTGAAGGTGGTAGGAGATTCCCACCTCGGCTTGGTATCCGTTGTGAAACGCTCTTGATGAAGAATAGTCGCGATCAGCAGTCTGCGCTATGCATCGAAAGACGGAGGCGGGCGCGATAAAGGTATGGGCTCGTCGAATGAACCCCTGGACCGGATGGTCCGGTTGCGTGTGGTGATGGGAAAGCTTAGAGCGGGGATAGCCGGGTCGAATTGGAGGGCGCCTGCGTGGGAAGCAGGTGATGGGCCAACATCACACTGTCAGAAGGTGCCCTTACTCGCGCAGTGATTCTACGAGGGCCTGAATCGTCAGGGGCGCATTGCCTTCCGCCCGGTTGTTGACCAGTACATAAGTGGTTCGATTTTCGCCGACTGCTTGTCGAACAAGTCGTACGGTGTCCTGCCGCATCTCAGGCAATTCACCGACAATTTTGTTGTACGGTTCGGCACGTTTTTTAGCTGCCTCGTGGGTCATCTTGAGGGGGGTCTGGAGACGAAACACACTGAACGGTGCGGTAAAGGTCCTCATCCGTTGATGCTGCTCGGCGAGGGACGGCATGAAGGTCCAGTGATTGTACACATGCGCCACGTCATGTCGTCTGAGCACCTCGTGGTACTGAGGGCCCAGCATCCCCGCATTCCGGATTTCAACGGCATACCGGAAGTCTTTCGGCAGACGTGCGAAGAACCCGTCTAATTCGTTGCAGAATTCCTGGACGGACAGTCCGTGGCGTTGAAATTCGAATAGGAACGGCCCTGTGTGCGGGCCGAATCGTGCGTCCCGATAGGGTTGTAAAACCAGCTTGATGAAGGCGTCCGCGTTGAGAAAGTTCGGATTCCGCTGTCCGGCTTTGATCCCGTACCTGGCATGTGTGGCATAGGTGGGGATGGTGATTTCTTCCCAGACCTTGGCGCACATCTCGAAGTCTTCCGGAATCTGACTTAGATAACGGATGAGCTGGTTGACCGTGGGAGGCCGGTAAAACGTCGCATCATTCCCCACGGTGCGAAAGAGTGGCTCGCCTTTGTAGAGATACTGACAGAATTCCCCGAGACAGTCCCGTGTGAAGCCGGTTTTCGTATAGGCGCGTGTATAGATTTGTCCCTTCCAGCCTTCATAGGTCCAGGTGGAAGTGCCGAAGCGGATCAGGGGAGAGAGTGTCATGCCGCTCAGTGTACGGTTCTGCCGCGTCCTCCTCAAGTACGATGGTATCCTCCGCGTCGGAAGCGGATAAGGGGCGAAATCGTGTGACCGTGACCGTCACGGTCGCAAAATGTTCTTCCACCACACCGGTGACGAGGTAGGCCTGATCCGAGGCGAGGAGGTGGCAGTATCGCCGGTAGGTGCCGGGAAAGAAGGTGGCATCATAGAGGCTGGTCTGATCCTCAAAGGTGACAAACTCCATCGGCTCGCCTTGCTTCGTGGACACGATTTTCTCCGTTACCATCCAACCGAGGAGGGTCACGTGCTTCCCGACATGTTGTGCCAGGTCCCGTGCCGGGAGATGCGACAGGCCCGCGACCCTGTCTGCGAAGAGCTCCAGTGGATGTCCGCTCAGGGGAAAGCCGAACAGCTCCAGCTCATGGCTGAGCTTCTGCTGAGCCGAGTATTCCGGTGGAATCGGCAGATAACCGGCAGGTTTCTCTGACTGGGCGGCGAAGAGCCTCCAGATCAGCGCCGGTCGGGTCAGTTCTCCGGCGATGGAATCGAAACAGCCTGCTTTGATGAGCAGTGTGGCCTGGGCGATCTCGGGTTTCAGTCGGTCGAGAAAATCCTGTAGCGAGCGGTAGGCGCCGTGATCCTGCCGCTCCACAACAATCCTCTGGGCGAATTCTTCGCGTAGGGCTTTGAGCTGCATCAGGCCAACCCGGACGGCCCGGTCCGATCCACGACAGGCCCAGTCGCTGGCGTTGATGTCCGGTGGAAAGATCGTGAGCCCCATGCGCCGCCCCTCTGACAGATAGGCGAAGGCGGAATAATACCCGCCTTGGTTACTGATGACGGCGGCCAGGAACTCAGCCGGATAATGTGCCCGCAAGTAGGCCGATTTGAAGGACACCTGGGCGTAGCTCGCACTGTGCGGCTTACAAAAGCTATAGCCCGAAAAGCTCATGATCATGGCCCAGATCTTGTCGGTCGTCGATCGGTGAACGTCTCGTGCTGCAGCCCCTTCGTAGAACTGTCGCTGATAGTCTCGCAGCTGCCGTTCCTTGTGCTTCTTGCTGAGGATCTTGCGCAGCTGATCACCGTCGTGTACGGAAAATCCGCCCAAGGCCACCGCCACCTTCATCACATCTTCCTGGTAGACCATGATCCCGTGCGTCTCAGCCAAGACCTCATCCAGCAAGGGATGCCACGAGCGGTAGGGATGGCCGTGGGATCGGCGGATAAAGTCATCGGCATAGACATTGGCGGCGGGACGGATGATGGAAGACACAACCACCAGATATTCAAAGACATCCGCATGGGCCCGGCGCGCCTGCGGCATGGTCGTCCACAGTTTTTTGAGCAGGAGTCTGGTTGCCGGAGACTCGACATAGAAGCAGCCCATTGTATCCCCGCGGCGGATCAATTCCTGCGTGACCGGATCGCTGATCGGATCCCAGAGTTCGTAGTCGATCAGGCGGCCGGTGTTGTGGTGGACAGCAGCCAGGGCATCACGAATGACGGCGAGGGAACGATTGCCGAGCAGGTCGATTTTGACCA
>OBID01000044.1_pt1 | contig 52405 bp, 37 predicted proteins | sample 1519781 | NCBI WGS metagenome assembly OBID01 (sample SAMEA3991478, study PRJEB22521) | metagenome | biome: anthropogenic terrestrial biome; feature: sewage plant; material: sludge | place: Sweden | collected 2012-09-26 | reverse complement strand
GCGTTGAAAATACTTGGTTGGCGACGACCTGGAAAAATAAATCAATGCCGGCACTTTATAAAAGATATCAATTATATTTGTTGATATCTTTTATATATTCCTCCGTAGCTCAGTCGGTAGTAGCACCTGACTGTTAATCAGGGTGTCACTGGTTCAAGTCCAGTCGGGGGAGCCAATTACGCATAATCCGAACACATTCGTTACTAAAGATGTGTTCGGATTTTTTCTTTATTTAGGTGTATAAACAATGCCCGAAGTCATCGCTGACCTCGGGCATTGTTCATTTTCGAGGTAGAATGTATCTTCTGCTTTTTCTTTCATCAACAGATACTATTAATTTGTTCTTTACCGTAGAGGAAAATAACTTCTTAATGCTTGAATCCTTGAGCGGTAGAAGTTCACAAGCTTCGCTGTTTGAAATGCTTTCTTTATTGGAAAGATAGTCGATAATTCTTTGTTCACGTTCTGGATTCACTGATTTTGATAAGATCGCGGGGATGATCATCAAGAAGATCGGTGCAGATGGCATATTTCATACCTGATTACCGGATTTGTTTTAGCATTTGAAATCTTTCCTTTTTTGAAATATTTATTGAATTCCGGTATTGTGCGTATGTAATGAAAAAAGTCTGTTCAGAAATATCCATATCATAATTATCAACCATATACTGATACAGAACTCGACGGTAATGAAAAATCTGTGTGTTTGATTGAAATTTTCTTACGATGTTTGCTCTTTTCAAATCCACTAAGATATTTATTTACTGTTCGTCGGTCTACATTTAACTTCATGCAATACTCCATTCATACCAAATTACACAACAGGTAATTCATCTTCTGTTTATTGAACTGTTTCTAATACAAGTTGCGGTTCTACTTACCACTTCACAAGTTTCAAAAACACATCATTCAGCTTTTGCCAGTCATCTTCACGTTCATTGCTCATACTGTCGATTTTCTGTTGTATTTCTGAAAGCTGAAAATCAATATACTCATTTAGCTTGTCAATTCACTTACCTTCACCTATTTCAGGTGTATTAATTTTCATTTCAAGCAAATCATTGACAACAGGTATCATTTCTGCTTCAAGCTCTGATTCCATAAGCCCTGAAAAAAGCATCGGCGGTGTATTTTTATCAATAATCCATTTGCAGGCGAGTATTGGACGCAGTACATAAAAATACTTTTTCAACCGAACCATTTCACCCTTCAGGTATTCACGATAGTTTGTTTTTGCAGTGCTTATGTAATGATAAATTCCTGACTTTGCAAGAAAATACTCGTTTATAAATTCTTTTATGTAGGTCCATTCATCACTAGTTTTATACACAATAGGAGAACTGTTCCACTCAAAAATCGTTGGATTTGATTTATATAACAGTTGAAGTGCCTTTTGCAAATCCCAGCTGTTAATATCAAGCGTTTCATCAAGCTGCCACTCAATTACATCCCGCGTTCTTTCAAGCTTAAGATAAAAATCCCGCTTTCTTACATAAATAAACCGCACATCATAATCACTGTCAGGTGAAGCAAATCCCCATGCACGACTGCCTGATTCAACACAGTGAAGAATTTTGACATCTTCTTTTTCTTCTATTTCAGCAAGCTTTTGCTGTATGATTTCATTAATTAATTCTGACATTTCTTTCACCTCATTTATTAATCCACATTTTTATTCTGTCATCTTGTTATAATATCACGATAGCCTGATACAAACAATGATACGCTTATCCTTTCTGTTTTTGCCACTCTGGTTCTTTAGATCCAATGAGAACTGTATCACCATCAATTATCCCACAACCAGTTTATTTGTCTTTTTAAGATACTTCGCCGGTATAGGCTTTTTCAGCTTCCATACAATATTCATCGGCTTTGAGCCTTCACTGCTTACAAAATCAGTAAGACCAAAGAATGTATATGGTGCTGCACCAAGTTTATTACTCTTAAATTCACGAACAAACAAAAGCTCTTTATCGCCGGTTTCTCTATGATTTATGTAGCGCTGACCAGTATTACTGTCAGGGTTAATTGTACTTTGACTTTGCCAGTGAAATAATGTGTCATTAATTGAATAATCGTTATACATTGTTGATGGTGAATAGTCCTTTTCCGACTTATTTAATGTCACGAAATGAATATCCACTTTTTTTTACATTAAATATTTAGTACCCTCACGGACTGTATTCGGTTTCATAAAATCCATTGCCACGAGTATCTGATCACGAGTATAACTGCAATGCAAGTCAAGAGGACAGTCGAAACCTAAGTCCACAGGTTCATCTACAAAGTCAATTTTTTCATAGCTGTAATATAGAACTTCTAATATTTCAGCAAGCATAACAGCACTATTTTTTATCTGCTTGAATCCGTCCAGTAAATCTTTGAATTTACAATCTTCAAAGGATTTTTGCCAGATAGTAAATTGCATCATCTGCCACATTCTTACTTCAGCGTCAGAAAAATCACTTATAGTGTACTGGTCAATTTTGGAAATAAAATTAACGATAAGTTCTATCCACCTATGTGAATCTATTGAGCATATTCTCGGCAGTGCTTTTGTTATAATATCTTCGAGTGGTTCAATGAAATTTTCCTTAACCCCTGTAAGAACACATAGCCTTGTAAAACTTGTCTTTGTGGCATATATATTGCCTATATCAAGATGATAATACTCCAGAAAATTTGAAAGAGTAAGTTCAAGGCCTGTATCTTCTGTAAAAGTTGAAATACGATTTATTATTGCAGATTTATTACCCATTGAACGCTTGATATTTTCAAGAACATATTCTTGTGCCTGAGGCTCTAGCTGAACAAAACAGCCTTTAGGGAGCAAAACAAAGCCATTTTTGATTTCATTCTGCACACTTTTTGAAGTGTTGGAAAGCAAAGCTGAAAACTTTTGCTCAAAATTATATTTTTTATTTGCTTGTCCTATAAAATCAAGCACAGTAAGGCATTCTTTGCCTTCGGATAGTCGTAATCCACGTCCTAACTGCTGTAAAAATATTGTCAAACTTTCAGTAGGTCTTAAAAACAGTATGGTGTCTATTTCAGGAATATCCACACCTTCATTAAAAAGGTCTACAGTAAAAATAAATTTAATTTCTCCGCCAACTAGCCGTGAATTTGCGGTGCGACGATCATCAGCATATTGACCATATTCAAAATCATTAATATTTTCTACAACGCATTCCAAATAATGCTCATTCATTATTCCGCTATTATGCACATGTATATTTCTTCTTTGTAATCTTTTAAAACTGTATTTATGTATTCACTTTTTTCTTCGCTTATTATATCGTAACATAATTTAAAGTCGTTTAGGAATGCAATCTTAATATAATCTAAATAGTTATATATTATGTGATTCATCAATAAATCTATCGATTATTTCTCTCATAATATCCCTCCAACTTCCTGTCACAAACCTCTAAAATCTCCGCCTTTTCCTCATTGATGAGATTTTTCCACACAGTAGGCTCAACCTCTATAATACCAAGCGTTTTCGTATGCCTTAACATCTGCATATCCTCAAAACGTTTGAACGGATTGGAAAGGATATTTCTCTGTGCCTCTTTGTCGGTATATCCGCCCTTTGCAAAAATACTGTTTGGTTTTTCAACTGCAAGTCCTGCGTTTCGGCGATTTTCATAAAAGGTTTTGAAATATGCTACAATATCATCAAGCCTAACTCTGCCTTTACTGTCTGCATATTGAAGAACAGCTTTTATAAGCACTGGCTTATATGAATAGCTCATATCCATCTGCCGCACCATTTCTAAGAAAAGCTCCTTGCGGTTATCATCATTAATAAGATTCCAGCCAAATTTGTCAGCAACATCTTCAAGAGTTTCCTCTTTGAAATATTTAAAAGTTCTATGTTCACTCATCGGAACAATTAAGTCAGGAATAATCTGGTCCTCACGAATATAGCGTTCGACGGTTTCAGACTGAACATCAACACGGCGGATAAACTCCATCTGCGAAATCATTCCTGCCGCTTCTTCCTGCCAGTTAAAAATATCTATTGCTTCATAATCAGTTACATCAACCGGATAATCAATGATTGCATCAGGCTTTTCACCTTTAGTATAAAGTGCTTCATCAGCTATTTTCTGATCCTTTTTACCAAGAACAAGCTTGCCGGCTTTGTAGTTTTTAAGCTGAATAAGTCTATGCATTGAATATGGCATGTTATACTGACTTGCGTTATCGACAAAATCAAACACCATAAGACATTCCTTGTTTTCAGCAAGGCGCATACCTCTGCCAAGCTGTTGAGTATAAAGTACTTTTGACATTGTAGGACGTGCCATGAATAATACCTCTGTTTCAGGACAGTCCCAGCCCTCATTAAGCAAATCACACGCACATAATGCATTAATACCGCCTTTTTGAAATTTTGCAAGATACTCCTGTCGTTCAGATGCTTTCATACCGCCCGATACTGCAAAAGCATTAACTCCACGTTCTCTTATCATCTGTGCAATCAGCTCAGCATGTTTTACACTTGCACAGAAAATAACTGTACGTTTAGTGCTGACATATTCCATAAATGTATCCACAATAAGAGTATTCCTCTCAGGTACAAAAATCTTGCTTTCAAGGTCACGGATATTATACTGAACACTGTTGAATTGAACTTTTGTAAGGTCAATATTTGTATGTATTCTAATACAGCGTACCGGTACAAGCTCACCTATTTCAACAGCGGTTTGAATATCAAGCTTATGTGCTGTATTCTTAAAAATTTCAAGAATGTTTTTATCATCTGCCCGTTCAGGAGTTGCAGTAAGCCCCAAAGTAAATTCAGGTTTAAAATATGCAAGGACTTTTTGATATGTATCAGCAGAAGCATGATGTGCTTCATCTATAATTATATATGCAAAATCTTTTTCACGAAACTTATCAAGGTTAAGTGCTACACTTTGAATACTTGCGCATACTACAAAAGTGTTTGGCTCTTTAACCTTATCAGCATATTTTCCAACACTGACATCACTCCAAAGGTTTTTAAATGCACAATATGCTTGTTCAACCAGTTCATGAGTATGAGCAATGAACAGAGTCCGTTTACCGTATTTTTTAGCATCAGAAACTGCGGTAACTGTTTTTCCTGTTCCTGTTGCATGATAAAGCAAGGCTATTGTTTCGTGATTAATTCGCATATTTTCAAGTGAATCAAGAGCCTGCTTCTGATGGCTTTTCAGCTCAAGATTATTACCGTCAAGACATTTACCGCGTTGTGAGGGCAAGTAATCTGCTATCTCACGTAACATCGGGTTATTACCAATAAAAACACGCAGTTCATCCTTTACTGTATCAGGCTGAATCTGCATCTGACGAACAGCCCAGCGATAAACATCCCAACCGAGATGAATCATGCTGTTCTGTTTCAGTAAATCATCATAGAATTTATTCTGCGACACAATTTTAGGGTTATGTGACGCTTCGTCATCAATTTCTATGGCGATTTTCTGTGTTCCGTTTTCAAGAAAAAAATCAGCAAAACGGTCATCCTGATAAATATCGTAAAAGTGATACTGCGTGTATAAATAGCCTGCCTTTTCAGCACCGAATGTATCAGTAAATAAATCTATGAATAAATCTTCGGAGATACTTCCAGAGGCAGAATGGTATTCTGATTTTGTCATAGTATAACCTCTTAGTCATCAACTTTTTCAAGAAAAATTTTCCCTTTGAACCCACCACGCTTTTCAGCCTTTTCTTTACGAACCTTTTCAAGTTCAGAAACAGAATATCCTCTTGCTTCAGCAATTGAATACATAACCTCAAGCATATCCGCAAGTTCTTCAATACTCTTGTCAACTTGATATTCTGCACATTCTTCATTTAGCTTACAGTCAAGTTCAAGTATATACTCATCATCATTAAGAATATGTGAAAATGCAGTCTTCCCCGAATCCTCTATAATTTCTGGAATTCTATCACGAACAAGTTTGTTATATGATGGCATGATGGTCACTCCTCAAAAGTGAATGTATCCTAACAAAACTTATAGATACAAATATATAAATTAATTATACCAAAATATAAGATTAATTGCAACCATAATTCGGATGTTTTTTACAAAAGAATATCGTTTTACTCTCATGCATACATTATATGCTTCAGATATTTTAGGCAAATACCCCGTAAACAATTATACAAACTTTTAAAAATCTACTCAAAAACATTCACATTAAAAGCTCTGGATGTATGCACTTAAAAAAGGATAGTGCAAAAGGTTGACATTGAAGCAAAAATTGCAAAGGAAGAAATACAGTCACAAATTCTTACAAAGAGCAGATTTTATATTGGCTTAACAGAATGCGGGAGCCAATTACGCATAATCCGAACACATTCGTTACTAAAGCTATAGGCATCATCTATAACTGCTTATTGCTTTCTCGTATTGGACAGATGAGCTTCTCTGTGTTAATATAAAGGCACAGAAAAGAAAGGGAGGCTAAGGCAATGAGAAAAAAACATTCAGGGTCATTAAGTGTAAGGCTTAGCTGTAGCCGAATGTGAAATTATACAGCATACTATATCAATAAACATTAAATATATTAAAGCGGTAATTCCGCAGGAGGTAAATACAATGGCTGATATAAATAACTCGAAAAATTGGAGTTTTGAAACAAGGCAGGTTCACATAGGACAGGAGCAAGCCGATCCTGCAACTGACGCACGCGCAGTACCTATTTACGCAACGGCAGCGTATGTTTTTCACGATGCTCAGCATGCCGCAGACCGTTTTGGACTTCGCGACACAGGAAATATCTACGGCAGACTTACCAATCCTACCGAGAGTGTTTTTGAAGAAAGAATTTCCTCTCTTGAAGGCGGTGCTGCTGCGCTTGCAGTTGCGTCTGGTGCTGCGGCAATCAACTATACAATTTCGGCTCTTGCACGCAGCGGAGAGCATATTGTTGCATCAAAAACAATTTACGGCGGAACATACAATCTCTTGGAGCATACACTTCCTCTTTCATCAGGAATTACAACGACATTTGCAGACCTTGAGGACGAGGGTGCTCTCGAAGCTGCAATACAGGATAACACGAAGGCAATATTTATCGAAACACTGGGCAATCCGAACTCCAATATAGCCGATATTGAGGAAATTGCCAAAATAGCGCACAACCATGGAATCCCACTCGTTGTGGATTCAACCTTTGCAACACCTTACATTGTTAGACCGATTGAATACGGTGCGGATATTGTCGTTCATTCTGCAACAAAATTTATTGGCGGTCACGGTACGGCTATCGGAGGAGTTATCATCGAGGCAGGAACGTTCGACTGGAAAGCCTCAGGAAAATATCCGTGGATTTCTGAAGCAAATCCGAGTTATCACGGTATTTCCTTTGCCGCTGCGGCAGGTGAGGCAGCATTCGTGACATATATTCGTGCGATACTTCTTCGTGATACCGGCGCAACGCTTTCGCCGTTCCACGCTTTTCTGTTTTTACAGGGACTTGAAACGCTTTCGTTGCGTGTCGAAAGACACGTTGAAAACACATTGAAAATCGTAAGCTATCTTTCGCAGCATTCACAGGTTGAGGCAGTTCATCATCCGTCTGTTCTATCTGAGCCAAGCCATAAGCTGTATCATAAATATTTCCCAAATGGCGGCGGTTCAATCTTCACATTTGAGATTAAGGGCGATGCGGATACTGCAAAGAGATTTATAGACAATCTTGCAATTTTCTCGCTTCTCGCAAATGTCGCGGACGTAAAATCTCTTGTAATACACCCTGCGAGCACCACACATTCACAGCTTACCGAAGCAGAGCTTATCGACCAGAGCATCAGGCCTAACACAATCCGTCTTTCAATCGGCATTGAAAAGGCAGACGACCTTATTGCAGCGCTTGATGCAGCATTTAAATCGGTAAAACAATAAAAACACATACTTCGTACTTCTGCACTTGGTATATCGGGGTAGTGCTGTTTAATATTGGAAGCCTCCGCTTCTATAAGTGGGGGAGGATGTCACTTGGTAAAAACGAAATAAATGATTTGCAATAATCATTTATTTTTTGTGAAACAATGCGAAATCACATTTAACCTATTGACAAAGTAGGATATAAGAGCTATAATACATACATAACAGATAGGAATTATAAACTTACTAAAATAAATTTATAAAGGACTTACCATTATGAAAACTTTTAAGAAAATTACAGATTTAATCGGATGCACACCTTTACTTGAGCTTACAAACATTGAAAAGAACGAGCAGCTTGAGGCAACTGTTTTGGGTAAGCTTGAATATTTTAATCCGGCAGGAAGCGTCAAGGACAGAATTGCCAAGGCGATGATTGACGAGGCGGAGGCAAGCGGGCAACTAAAGCCTGACAGCGTTATTATTGAGCCTACAAGCGGAAATACGGGAATAGGTCTTGCAGCGGTTGCGGCTTCAAGAGGCTACAGAATTATCATTGCAATGCCCGACACAATGAGCGTTGAACGTAGAAATCTGATGAAGGCTTACGGCGCAGAGCTTGTTCTGACAGAGGGTGCAAAGGGAATGAAGGGCGCAATCGAAAAAGCAAAGGAACTTGCCGAACAGATACCGAACAGTTTTATTCCGTCTCAGTTTACAAACCCCGCTAATCCTGGTGTGCATAAAAAAACCACAGGTGTTGAAATTTGGAACGATACAGACGGAAAGGTTGATATTTTCGTTGCAGGCGTTGGCACAGGCGGAACAATCAGCGGCGTCGGAGCATATCTGAAAGCTCAAAATTTGAACATAAAGGTAGTTGCGGTTGAGCCTAAGGGTTCTCCCGTGCTTTCGGAGGGCATCAGCGGTCCACATAAAATCCAGGGAATCGGAGCAGAATTTGTCCCCGAAACACTTGATACAAAGATATATGACGAAATTATTACGGTTGAAAACGAGGAAGCTTTTGAAACAGGCGGAAAAATCGCAAGAAGCGAGGGCATTCTTGTGGGAATATCCTCGGGAGCTGCTGTATGGGCTGCAATTCAGCTTGCCAAACGTCCCGAAAATAAAGGTAAGACAATCGTTGTGCTTTTGCCCGATACAGGAGAGCGCTATCTTTCAACGCCAATGTTTGCTGAATAATACTGATTATAAGGAGAAAAAATGCCATGAAAACCGTTTACATAATGACAAACTGTATATGCTGTTGCTGCAATAATTTTATATGTTGTAAGCGGATTTTTGCATATACTCACAAGTAAAATGCCAACAGCTTTAAGCTGGGGATAATGTTTTTGCGGAGAATGCAGAGCGGCTGCTTGAGTTTACGGATATAAGGGAAACACGGTTTGTGGGTGGACAGAAATTCTATTTTAGATAATAATTTATGCCCTGCATTTTGTTTAAAGAAATGCAGGGCATAAATTATTTGTATATATCCTTTGGATTTAAGCCGTAGGTATTGGGATCACCGAAGCAAAGAATTGTTCTCACATACTCATCTCCCTTGCGGTAGTTTAAATTGAATAATCATTTCCGCCCTTGTTATTGCGGTCGATAATATCCTGAAGCGTGATGCCGTCAAGATAGTCCGTTTCAATCTTGTATAAGCTCTCCCAGACATAGAGCGTCATACATTCCGCAGCTCTTGGACAATCGTTTCTTTCAGCTTCAAGGCAAGCTACCGTCGCAAGACTTCCCTCAGTAAGACGCAGAATATCGCCCACTGTATATTCATCCGGTGTTTTTGCAAGCATATATCCGCCCTGATAGCCTCTGTTTGTTTTCAGAATATTGGAATGATTAAGGAGCGGAACAATCTGTTCGAGATATTTTTTCGATATATCCTGCCTTTGTGCAATATCCTTTAATGAAACGTATCCCTCACTGCGATGAAGAGCAAGATCAAGAAGCATACGCAAGGCATAACGCCCTTTTGTTGAGATTTTAATAGTTATCAGTCCTCTCGTTTATACTATAATGCTATTATAACATAGGTTTAGTATGATTTCAATAAAAGTGACAAAACTTATTAAACATATTTTATTGGTATGTATTAGTGAAATCTGTACTTCTCTATAAAAAATTGCTTGACAACCAAGACTGCCGACAAAAGGCTTGACAGCTTTATGAGTATTCAGTATAATAATATATAACCTATCTGAATAATATGAAATGAGGCGGCACAGAATGACTTTACAACAGTTAAAATATGCAATTGCAATTTCCGAAAAAGGCTCGATAAACAAAGCAGCTGAAGCTTTGTTTATCGCACAGCCGTCACTTACAACTTCAATACAAGAGCTTGAAAAGGAAATCAGAATAACAATTTTTAACCGTAGCGGACGCGGTGTTACAATCACAAATGACGGGACGGAGTTTATTCTTTATGCAAAACAGGTTTTGTCGCAATATGAAATTCTTGCGGAAAAATATGCGGGCAGCGGAAGCATAAAAAAGAAATTCGGAGTTTCAACGCAGCACTATTCCTTTGCGGTTAAGGCGTTTGTTGAAATGGTAAAGGTGCTCAGTACGGCGGATTATGAGTTTGCGGTTCGTGAAACACAAACAAGAGATATAATCAGCGATGTTCATACGCTCAGAAGTGAAATCGGGATAATTTATCTTGATAATTTCAACCGCCAGTCGATAACAAAGCTGCTTTCGACGAACAATCTGGAATTTCATAAGCTTACTGACTGCAAGCCGTACGTGTATCTGTGGAGCGGACATCCGCTTGCAAAAAATAAGTCGATTAATTTTTCGCAGCTTACGGATTATCCGTGCCTTTCCTTTGAGCAGGGCGAAAACAGCTCGTTTTATCTCTCAGAGGAAATCCTTAGCACAAGTGAATATTCTCGTACAATCAAGACATGTGACCGTGCGACGATGCTCAATCTAATGATTGGACTTAATGGCTATACGCTTTGCTCGGGAATAATCTGCGAGGAGCTTAACGGTACGGATTATATTGCAGTTCCGTTCTGCGATGAGGATAAAGCCCCCGATGAAATAATGGAGATAGGTTATATTGCGAGAAAAAATTCAATTTTAAGTGAGATTGGACGGCTTTATATAAGTAAACTAAAGGATTACCTCGGGCTGTCGGAGTAGGTGTAACGGATTGCAAAATGCAGCTGTTGCTTTTGGATATTTTCAAATGGCAACGTTAATGTTTTCCTCTTGAAAAGAAGGAATATAACAAGAGTTGCCGTGCAGGTTTACTGTGCGGCAACTCTTGTTTGTCATCAGTTACTTGTTTTTTAGCTATTTTAAAGTAATTTTCTTCTCGGTACCTCTGCCTGTAATCTCAATCAGCATTATGCTTTCCATTTGCTTTATAAGCACATACGCCCTTGTTTTTTTGATACTGAGTAGCTTCTGAACATCTGTTTCGGTCATTTTACCATACTTATTAAGGAAGTCCAGCACCGTCTGCATTTGTGATGTAACGGCGGATTTGACCACAGCAGCTGTTGCTGAGCCACTCTTATTCATATTCGGTAATGTTATCTTAAAACTGTTTGATGTGACATTAATTCTCGGCTGTTCAGCGCAGTCTGCGTAGAGAGCATAGATTCGTCGGATACCCATGCCATAGGATTCAATGTAGTGGAGTCTGTGGAACATTTCCGCAAGATTGTGGTTACGTGACTGTGAAATACCATTCTTGATATCGTCCGAAGATAGTCCCTGAAGTAATCCTCCGAGAGAAATAAACTCCATTGTACTGTCATTGACGTTGATAATAATACTTCCGCTGAAGTTGTACTCGCGGTGAACAATAGCATTGAGGAGCGCCTCACGGATTGCCTCCTCAGGATAGTCCCATTTGTCAATTCGTGTAACACCCGAGAATTCCGACTTGTTCTGATTGCAAAGCATGAGGTAGGAGAACGCCTCATCAATCTGTGTAAATACAGAGCCTGTGAATTCTCGATGCGCCTTAAAAATTGTATTTGTGTCGTCTGCAAAAACTGCAACCTTTGTGGTATGCTCACACTGATCCGAAACGATTTTTCCGAGATTTGTGTAAAGATTATCATTTAGCCTGCAAATGCCCAGCGACTTGTATTTGTCCTCGCCAAACGGGATATTATGTGCAGAGAATGCCTTTGCAGCAGCGTCAAATGTTAATACTTGATCAAGCGAGCGTTCAGCCTCATAAATATCACCGTCTGACATTTTAATCATTAGTCTGATTTGCTCCGCGGAAGCAGGCACGGATGAAGCACCCTGTCTTATATAAACACCGGATGGTTTCAGACCTTTGGATTTAATATAGTACGGCTTGTTTGTTCCCTCGGAAACCTCAATCACAATAACATTACCGTCTAAGGTATATTTCACGAACATTGTTATGTCGGGAACAAGAGCATCTCGTATGCTGTTTGTGATTTTTGAGTAGATACTGTCAACGTCGGAAAGTCCGATTCGATTACCGGCATCATCAACACCGACATAAATCATTCCTCCCGACGAATTTGCAAACGCCATTACTTCCTTGTACATCTCGTCAATATATTCACTCTTATATTCAATATTTTCACTTTCGTATATCATATCACACCTCCTGCAAGAGTAGTATATACATATTATAGAGTGAATATTCACTCTTGTCAAGTGAATATGTAGTATAATAAAAGTACAGTAGGTAAACCCCCAAATTTGATATGATAAAATCAAATGAAAGAGAGAAATCATAATGCAATCTGGCCAATATTGCTCAAATAATAGATTTGTTTATTAAGTTAATTTGGTATCCGAAAGGCACACAATAGCCTTCTTTAAACGATGCTCCTTTATTTCGCTAACTTTTATAACAAGTCCATATGCTTCAAGTTCTGGAGTACTTCCGTCAACGGGAATGCTGCCTAGTAATGTGAAAACCATTCCAGAAAAGGTATCGTATTCATCACATGGGAGTTGAACATTAATAGATTTTGCAACTTCAACTAAAGGTGCATAGCCGCTAATTTTCCATGTGCTTGAATCTATCATCTCTATTAGTGGTAATTCAACAGGAACTGAAATATCGTCATCTAAATCTCCGACAAGTTCCTCAAGAAGATCGCTGATTGAAACAATTCCGCTCATGCCACCGTATTCGTCCAACACAACTGCGAAATGATTTCGGCTTTTCTTCATATTTCGAAATAATACATCAGCACGAACTGTTTCCGGCACAAATTGAGCAGGTTTTACGGCATTCAGGAGTACATTTTCTCTGGTTTTATCTGTCAGTCTGAAATAATCCTTTGAATTGAGTACGCCAACAATATCATCGGCGCTTTCTTCACAAATTGGATACATGGAATAACGGCTTGTGGTAATTGTTTTTTCCCAAGCCTCGTCATTTTCTTCAAGCCAAAGGAGAGTGACACTGGTACGATGGGTCATTAATTCTCCGGCATTTTTATTGTCAAATTCAAAAATATTATGAATGAATTCTTTTTCTTCAGTGTCTATAGCTCCATTTTCACTGCCTGCATCAACCATCATGCGAATTTCTTCTTCTGTCACTTCGTCTTCATCGGAATTAGGGTCAATGCCGATTAAACGCAACAGGCCATTTGTTGACACTGTAAGAAACCCCACGATCGGAGCAAAAATCTTGGAAACAACATAAATAAATCCTGACATAGCAAGACCGATGGATTCCGCTTTTTTCATGGCAATTCTTTTCGGAACAAGCTCGCCCAGAATAAGAGTAAAATATGAAAGTATGATGGTGATTATTATAACAGAAATTGTGTCAAGTGTTGCCAGTGGTATTTTAACGCCAATGTCAACAAACCATGTTACGAGTTTATCAGAAAAATTGTCTGCAGCAAAAGCGCTGCCTAAAAATCCAGCCATAGTAATGCCGACTTGAATGGTAGCAAGAAATTTTGACGGTTGGTTTGTTAGAGATAACAGCCGTTTTGCTTTTCTGTTTCCTGATGCCGATAGTTGTTCCAACTTATTGTCGTTTATAGAAATTACAGCAATTTCGGCACATGCGAAAATGGCATTTAATGCAATTAGAAATAACTGCAACAACAACTGCCATAAAATAGGATCAGGGTCTTTCATAAAGTAAGCCTCCAAGTTATTTGAAAAATTATTTTAAATAATACCATGAATATGTGGTGTTGTCAAGTTGGGGTGTCGGGCAGATGAAATTCAATTTGACCTTTTAATATAACTTGCCCCAAAAACTCAGCTTTACTGAACTTTTCGGGCTTTTTGTGGTATAATAAATACAATAAAAATGAACGGAGATGAGCTGATGTAGTATAATAATTCTTGACAACTTCTATTCACTAAAATTATGATTAAAAGTAAAGAGATAAGAGGAATTGTCTGGAGATGGAATTGTAACGAGTGTTCTTCGTTTCTTCAATAACGTAAGTATTGACTTTCTGTTTTGATGAAAGTATAATTTACATATATCCTTACCGGTTTTATGCGAACTTGTGAGTTTTGCTCAAGGCTATATATACATATTATAACGCAAAAAAGCTGACAGCTTCTGCGCCTAACTGCAGAAGAGATTTTAAGAAACCTATCCACTAATCAGAATGTATGTAAGTCTGACAAAATAATATTTTAAATCAAGGGTTCATTTTTTATTCAACTAAAAATATACAGGAGGACTTGTTATGGAACTGAAAGAACAACTCAGAAGTGTATGGGAGGAGGTGTTGGAGAGTTCTGATTTTACCAATAGTGATTGTATTATGGATATAGGAGGAGATTCGATTAAAATATATAAAATATGTGCTGTCGCAAAAGAAAAGTTTGATCTGGATATCTCTCCTATGGACGTTTTTATGTATCCGAGCATTGATTCGCTAGTGAATATCAAAACAAATAAAGAACCTGCCGAACAAATGCATCAGACCAAGATTCTTAAACGTCGAATACCAAGAAAATAACACTGCCGGACTTGTAGTTGATATTATTTTCAATAAATAAAGCCTGTCAGTAATACAAAACAATAGCTACAATACTTATAACCATAAGTTTCTTTGTATCAGAAATGCTTTGATTAACGGATATTTCAGAGAGTCAGAGGTTCATTAGGGTACTCTTAAAAATACCCTAAAATATTATTTTAATATAAGGAAATCAATTATGTCAACACCTATAATAAATCTTACAGATGTAAAAAAAGAGTATACTGTCGGAACAGTAAAAACAAAGGTTCTCAACGGAGTAGATTTCTCTGTGGAAGAAGGAGAAATTGCAATCATCGTTGGTGCCAGCGGAGCTGGAAAAAGTACAGTTCTCAATTTGCTTGGTGGTCTGGATTCACCGACATCAGGACAAATTTCAGTTTCCGGTGAGGATATATCAAAATATTCAGAAAAACAGCTGACTGCTTATCGTGCTAGTAAAATAGGATATGTTTTTCAATTCTATAATCTTATTCCTAATCTGAATGTTCTTGAGAATGTTATTTTTGGCAGTGAAATAAAAAAGGATGTTATGGATCCAGTTTCGGTTCTGAAAAAAGTAAATATGGAAAATAAGATGAAGGCATTTCCTTCTACACTTTCAGGCGGAGAACAGCAGAGGGTTGCTATAGCAAGAGCTATTGCGAAAAAACCTCTTATTTTATTATGTGATGAACCGACTGGTGCATTGGATTATCAGACAAGCAAGCAGGTGCTGGAGTGCATTGAATCACTTAACCGGGAGATGAATATGACGATATTGATTGTTACTCATAACGATGCAATATGTCCTATGGCCGATAAAGTAATTCATATGCATAACGGAACCGTTAAGGATATTAAAATTAATAAAAATAAAACTTCTGTAAAGGATTTAGAGTGGTAAAGTGATATGAAGAAATTATATATAAAATCCTTTAGGGATCTGTTGAAAAATAAATTTCAGCTTCTGGCGGTAATGATAGTTGTTATACTGGGTTCAATGCTGTTCATTGGTTTTTCATCAACAGCTGATATAGAAAAAGACTATATAGATAAATATTATAGTGAAAGCAATCTGCCTGATCTATGGTTATATTATCAATCAATATCCAAAGAAAAGGCAAATGAATTAAAGGAAATTGATGGTGTTAAAGATATTCTTACCAGATATGAAAACAGGTTTTGTGTTGATTCGTTTGAGTATCAGTCTGAATTAACACTAATGAGTTTAGATAAATCAAGCGATATAAGCAAGCCATACATAGTATCAGGAAAACTTCCGTCAGATAATCATGATATTGCTATAGACAAAGAATACGCCAAGGCAAACAATATTAAACTTGGTGATAAAATAGTTATTTCCTGTTACGGGTATGAAACTCAAGTAACAGTGACTGCAGAAGTTGAGAGTGTTGAATACCTTGTCAAGCTTCCGGATACACTTTCAGATATACCTAACCATAAAGCATACGGCATTGGATACATAAAAGAAGAACTGTATGAGGAAGAGTTCGGTATGAGCGATTCATATAATGAAGTACTTATTGATCTGATCAATAATGATGATGCAGATAAAATCGCACTGCAGGCAGAGGAAATGACAAAAGATGAAACTTTTCTGTATTCAGCCCCAAGAGAACTGAATTCCAGTTATACAATGTTTCAGTCACAGATAGAACAGAGTATTTCATTTGCAACTCTTTGCCCGGTTGTTTTCTTTGTTATTGCAGCTGTAATGATATTCATAACCCTGACCAATACAATAAGTCGTCAGAGAAAACAGATAGGAATAATGAAGTCACTTGGTTATAAAAATATAAATATACTGACTCACTATATTACAGGCCCTGCTATAATTTGTGTTGCCGGTTCTATAATAGGCGGATTGATAGGTAGTTATGCTGTTCCGTCATTTATGCTCAATGCTATAGGCGGTCAATATGATTTGCCTGATATCGGTATAGAAGTGTATCTGTCTAACATTCTCCCTTCAGCTGTTCTTATTCTTTTATGTGCTGTAGTATCTGTTGCTCTGGCATGTCACAAAATTATCAGGGAAAACACAGCTTCTATGATGCGTCCTGTTTCTCCAAAAGACGAACACAAGCTGCTTATTGAGAGATGCAATAAATTCTGGAATAAGCTGTCCACAAGTTCAAGAGTAGTTTTCAGAAATATTTTCAGCAATAAAACACGAACTATTCTTAATGCAATAGGTATTATAGGAAGTACGGCCGTAATTATTGTTGGTACAGGACTTGGTGATTCGGTCGATGATCTGCTCAGAATCCAGTACGAAGAAATATTGATCTGCGATGCAGAGGTCAGATTTAACAGTACAGTTACAAATGACAATGGTTCAGTATCTGCTGTAGATCTCAGTGACATAGATGTGCCCGAGGGTACAGAGGCACTGCCATACAGTGATATTCTCTGCCGTTTTGATTCGGATGACAATGTAACGTATGTAAATCTTATAGCATTCGAAGAACAGAATTATGATAAATATTATTCAGTTCAGGATGAAAACGGAAATTCTCTCATGACAAACGATGACGGAATCATTATATCTCAGAGACTTTGTAAAAAATACGGATATGAAAAAGGGGATACAGTAAAGTTTAAAACTATTGATCCGAACTTTGAGAGTAAAGATATTGAGGCGAAAATTACTGATATTTCGTATCAGTACCTTACTCAGCAGATATACTGTACCCCAGCATTTCTGGAAAAATGCGGAATAACGCCAAATCCGCTCAATATGCATTTGATCATTGATGAAAACAAAATATCATATGAAGAAACTGAAAACCATTTCCTTGATATGCCTGAAATTAATTCAGTAAAGAGTGTTGATAAAATTGCAACAGATATGATAGAGTATTGTTCAACTGCAATAAGAACAGTAGTAATTCTCGTTATTGCCGCATTTATTATTTCACTTGCGGTAGTATCATGTATTTCTTCCATCAATTACACAGAGAGAAAACGTAATCTCGCTACTATGAAGGTTATGGGATACAGCAACAGGAACATTTTCGGGTTATTTGTAAAAGAAAATATATTCATTACTATTATCGGGCTAATAGCAGGTATTCCGCTTGGACTGGTTTTACTTAATGTTATCCTCGAAGCTCATGAAACAACGACATGTGCTTATCCTCATCCTGACTGCACTTCAAATGTAATTATAGCTTTTGTTTTAGTAATTCTTTTCACACTTGTAGCAAACTATACAGTAAGAAAAAAAGTCAATAAACTTAATATGGTAGATAACTTAAAAAATATTGAATAAGGATGTTTCACAATGAATGAATCAGAGTACAGTATTGCAATAATAGGAATGGCAGCCAGATTTCCTTCTTCCGAAAATCTGAATGAGTTTTGGAAAAACCTTAAGGAAGCAAAAAACTGCATTACAAGAGATAATTCTGCTGATAAGCTGGGATATGTAGGTGCATACGGAAAACTAAATGACATAGGATGTTTTGATGCAGACTTCTTTAATATGACATCAGTTGAAGCCGTAGATTCTGATCCGGAACAGAGAATAATGATGGAACTGACTTATCACGCCCTGGAGAATGCAGGGTATGACAGTTCCCGATGCGAACGTAAAACAGGAATTTATACGAGCTTCTCAAACGGCGTTTATGTTTGGAATTATATTATGCAAAGCGGAAGTGACTGGTATGATAAATACGAGATATACAAAGCATATCTGTCAACAAGATGCGAAAAAATAGCATACAAGTTCGGTTTTGAAGGGCCGGCGATAATGTCAGAGTATGCTTGTGCATCTTCACTTAACACAATACATCAGGCGTGTCAGTCTCTTCTCAATTATGAGTGTGACATGGCTCTGGCAGGGGGAGTATCCGTAGACATGAAGCAGGAAGGGTATCCTGCTTCCCTTGCTACAACATCATCAAAAGGTTGCATGAGACCGTTTGATAAAAATGCAGACGGCCTTGTTCCGGGTTCTGGTGCCGGAATTGTTGTACTCAGAAGATATGAAGATGCGGTAAATGATCATGATAATATTATTGCTGTTATAAAAGGAACGTTTGTAAACAATGACGGTAATAAAAAAGCTGGATTTGCTGCACCAAGCGTATTCGGACAAACCGAGTGCCTCAGATCAGTTCTCAGTGTATCAGATGTTGAGTCTGATGATATCGATTATTATGAAACACATGGAACTGCAACAGAGTTAGGGGACAGCATTGAGCTGAGAGCAATTAAGAATGTAGTCGGTAACCGAAGTAACAATAATAAGCTGTATATCGGATCAGTAAAATCAAATATCGGACATACAAATATGGCTGCCGGAGTTGCCAATGTAATAAAAACTGCTCTGATCCTCAGAAACCGTACAATTGTTCCTACTGTCAACTTTGAACATCCATGCAGTGAACTTGAAGATACCGCCGGTCATGTTTGTGTTGCATCAGAAACAGTAAAGTTTAATAAAGATAAACAAATGCTGGCAGTCTGCAGCGCAATAGGAATGGGCGGAGCAAACGCAATGGCTGTTCTGGGTGAACCATATGAGAAAACGAGCCGTTCTAAAGAGGACAGATTATTGTCACATCTGCTGATATTCAGTGCAAAAACAAAGGAAGCCCTGTCTGAGATCGCAAAGGAAACACTGGAGTGCATAAAAGAAAACAGTATACGTGTCGATGATGCAGCATTTACACTGCAAAAAGGAAGAACAGATCATAAGTTCAGGGCTTATGAAATATTTGGCGAAGGCGCAGAAAACAAATTAAGAAGAATCCGTTGTTTTGATAATGAAAATAAAAAAAGAATAGTATTTGTATTATCAGGTGCAGGATCATTTGACAGAACGATATGAAAAGAACTTTATAAGTCTTTTCATATTTTCAGAAAATATATGGATACCTGTTTTGATTGCTGTGAACAAAACGGCATAAAGGGAATAAAAGAAGATTTTCTTAATTTTGACGTGTCAGCTGAAGTGATAATGGATAATATCCGCGGCATACAGATCCTGTTTGCACTTGGTTACTCACTTGCAAAAACATATATGGAACTGGGAATAACTCCTGATGCAGTAATTGGCCACAGCAACGGTGAATATATTGCGGCAGTTATCAGCGGGATTATCAAATTGTCTGATGCAGTATTTCTGTTAAAAAAGCGTGCAGAACTTATGGAGAAGCTTCCGGAAGGCGCAATAATAAATGTTGCTGCGCCGCTAGAAGACGTTGAAAAACTGTTGGTTGAAGGAGTAACTATTGGTGCTGTAAATGCTCCGGGTCGCATAATGGTAACCGGAAAGAAAGAAAATATCGATTTATTTGAAAATAAGCTGATCGAAAATGAATTGATGTACAGCCGCATGCATGTAAACAGGGCAAGCCACTGCGGTTTAATGAAAACGATTGCTGATGAGTATTACAGTATTCTCAGGACAATAAGTTTCAATAAGCCGTCTATAAAAATAGTATCATGTTGTGAAGCGGATCTTTCAGAAAATTCTGCAGATATGCAGACTCCAGAGTACTGGGTCAAGCAGATGTGTGAACCGGTTAATTTTTATGATTCAGTTATTAAAATTGACAATGAAGCAAAGAGTATATTTATAGAAATGAGTACCGGAGATACGCTTACATCAATGATAAGAAAGATGAAGCCTGTGGATGACGCGATCAGTGCATTTGCTTCATTTGATTCTCCTGCTGCTGTAAACTCAAGAGACGGATTTCTGGCGTCACTTGGTGATCTCTGGTGCAACGGGATCACTCCTGACTGGGAAAAGCTCTATGAAGAAAAACCGTATAAAGTATCGTTGGCAAATTATCCGTTTAAACGCACAAATTACTGGAAGTTCAATGCTGATCTGAATCTTGATACCGGTTTATCCGCTCGTGATCAGAACATTCTGATTTGTGACGGACTTTCTGAAGCCGAATTTTCAAAGACAAAGTACATAATACAGGAGAATGCAGGAAATATTGTTCTTGCAGAATCAGAAAATGAGCAGTACTTTACTAACGATGCAATAAGCAGCTTATTTACCCAAACGAAAGATTTTAAAAAGGCAGTAAAAGAAAAGTTCTTTAACTGCACAGATGTTACACTGCTCAGAGATGTTGAAGGTTTTGAAGAAGATTCAAACAGGCTTTGTGCAGCTTGTATAATGGATTACTTCAAGCTCAGCCCGCAGTTTGATCCAGATGATGTGTATACACTTGACAGTATTGTCAATATCATGGGAGCAGTAGAAAAGCATATACCATTTATCAGATATTTCATAAGCTTTCTTACTGATTATCAGTATATTTCAAATGAATTCGGACTCATCAGGTTTTTGCCTTCTGCAAAGAAACTGCCTGATAAAAACAAGCTTTTGGCGCAATACTCAGAAAAATATCCGATGCAGTGTGCTTACCTTGAATTCTGTGTGTATGCATCTGATCATTACTATGAGGTATTCCGAGGTGAAAAAGAGGGAAGCCCTGTAATATATCCTGAAGGTAAATTTGATCTTATATATAAATATGAGTCAAGAATGAAAAAATACAGCTATACTGATCAGTGTATACAGTCACTGGCAGAAGCAGTGTACCAGGCTGTCAGATCATCAGGTAGACGTATACGTATTCTTGAGGCAGGTGCAGGCTCAGGTGAAATGACAGATATAATTCTCAGCCGCCTTCAGGGACTTGATTTTGAATATTGGTTTACAGATATAAAGCCTTCACTGGTAAACGTGAGAAAGAATTCTGAAAATAAAGCTAACAGTTTTATGAGATATAAGACACTTGATATATCAAAATCAGCTGCAAGTCAGGGATTTACTGAAAATTCATTTGATGTAATTATTCTTTATGATGTAATTCAGGCAACACAGAATATACATAATACACTTGGCAATATTTCTTCGCTTCTTGCTGATAACGGAATGTTTTCATTTGTTCAGACTTGTGATGGAATTGAGCTGCTGAACATGATCTTCGGATATGCACCTGGATGGTGGAATTATTGCGGTGATCCTGACAGAAACAGAATTACTATGCCTCCTCAGAAATGGAGAGAATGTCTTGATACATACGGATTCAATAATGTATTTAGTTTTCCTGAGGATGGTACGTCGAATGCATACTTATTTATGATGCAGAAGAAATCAGATAATAAGACCAGAAAAAATTTTTGTTCAGAAGTAAAAAATGAACATTACTCTATGATAAAGAAACAGTATCCTGATCTTACAGCAGTATTTGTTGATCTGAATTCTGAGGATGATATTAAAGCAGCTGCGAAGAAATATGACTGTCAAATTATTATAAATAATGACCTGGACAGCGAAACTGCAGAGCTCAATAACGGCTCCAGAAGTACACTTGATGACAGTGTAATAAAAATCGTCAAAGATATTTTAGGCTGTGATGTAACCATAGATGACGATTTATATGAATTGGGAATGGACTCATTAATGGCAATGATGATCTCTTCGAAAATTCAGAAGGAACTGGGTTATAATATGCAGTTAAGTGACATGTATGATATATCATGCGTCAGAGAAATTTCAGATTTTCTGGGCAGTGCAGATAAAACTGAAATTTCCGGCACAAATGTTGATATATCCTGTGAACCGGAAAAATCACTGGATGATTTATTTGATGATCTTTAATAAAGAGGTTAAACTATGATAACAGATGTATTAAAAAATTCTCCATATATAAAAGATGCAATTATTGAAGGAAAAAAGGTATATTTTGTTTCTGACTCGGACGTATCATACGACATAATTATCAGAGATTTTTCAACAGAATATGAATTTATAAGGGTGCCGAATCTTTTCGGTGACAGCTTCAGAGATTATAAGTTTTCTTCATCAGTGTATCAGAAGCTGACTGAGAGTTTGAAAAAAAATGCTGTGCGTAATATTAAAATAGAGCAGGCTTTTACAAGTAAAGCAGAAGGCTTTGACAGGAGCAGAATTAAGAAAAAAATCACACAAAGTCATAAGAAAATAGAATCTGACAAACCTGCATTTATATATAACGGCGATATTGATTACAGTAAACTTACTTGTACTTCATTGTCAAAATTGATCGAAATGAGAAAAAACAGCAGTCAGACTATTCTGTATATAACTCAGAAAGAAGAGTATAAGCAAACTTATGGACAGTTATACTGCAGCGCTGTAAAAATAGCAGCTGCAATTCAAAAAAACGGAATAAAAAAACATGATAAACTCATCTTTCAATTCTCAGACAACAGAAATTTTATAGAATGCTTTTGGGCTTGTATGCTGATAGGGGCTGTAGTAGTGCCTGTCGGAGTTTTGGAGGATTATCATTCCAGTAATGTGAATGCGGACAAGCTTGCAAAAATATGTAATCTTTTCAGTGATGTGTATATTATTTCTGATGAAAGTCTGTTTTCGGATGTAAATGATTTCATCAGGAACTATAATCTGGATTGCGGTTCATTTTATGCGCAGCAGTTTATGCACTCAGAATCGGAATCATTTACTGCACAGCCGCTTGATTTTGAAGAGCCATGTATGTACTTCTTTACATCAGGAAGTACAGGAATGCCTAAAAGCGTAGGGCTGTCTCAGAAAAATGTATTTGCACGTACTGCCGGAGAAATCATGATGTATGGTTTCGATGAAAAAATATCTGATTTTAACTGGATGACTCTGACACATGCAGCAGGTCTGATCTGGTCTCATATACGAGATATCTATCTCGATGCTTTTCAGGCTCTTGCCGATACATCAGTTATTCTCTCTGATCCTTTGTCTCTTCTTAATTATTTCAGCAGGTTTTCAACTACAACATCATGGGCACCGAATTTTGCATATGCAATGCTTGCAAATGCTATTGATGATAATGTAGATTATGGGTGGGATCTGTCAGCTGCATCTAATATATATTCCGGTGGTGAGGCAAATGTCAGCAAGAGTATGCGTGCTTTTTTAAAAAAGACCAGAAGATATGGTTTTCCTGACAACGGACTCAGACCCGCTTTCGGAATGACAGAAACATCATCATGCATTACATATTATAATCAGTTTACATATGACAGTTTTTCGGATGATGATATGTATGTACCTATCGGAACTCCCGGAAGAGGTATTTATATAAGAATAGCTGACAGTGAAAATAACATTCTTAAAGAAGGTGAAACAGGTTATCTTCAAATAAAGGGAGATACTTTGTTAAGAGAGTATTACAACAACCCTGAGGCAAATGCAGCTTCTTTCACGTCTGACGGATACCTGATAACCGGCGACCTTGGTTATATTGAAGATAACAACGTAACTCTCACAGGTAGGGAAAAAGATATTATTATCATAAACGGTCTTAATTACTGTATTCAGGACATAGAAGATTGTGCAGACGTAATTGATGGTGTAGAAATGGGCTTTACCGCTGTAATATCTGTGATGCAGACGAGCGGTGAAAACATTCTGTTATTTTATGCGCCAAAGGATGAGCAGATATTTGAACCTGAAAATATCAATGAACTTAAGGCCCTGACCGCAAAGATAAAAAAAGAAATACAAAGAAAGTGTTTTCTGACTCTTAATCATATTATACCTATACGTCATAATGATTTCCCAAGGACAGAAATAGGAAAGAAACAAAGAAACCCGCTGAAAAAAGATTACATCGAAGGAAAATTTGAAGGAATTTTAAGGGAGATCAGCGAAAAAGTATCTGACTGTGTATTGCATAAGTGCATGAAAAAAACACCGATAAGCTGTCAGACCGGGATGCCTCAGAAAATACATGTATGTTCAGTCAGCCAGGCACAAACAGACAGTATTCTGTCTGAACTCTCATTAACTGAAAACTGTGAGCTGGGCGACAGTGATTGTGTTGTTGATCTGTCATTTTCTGATCCCGTAGAATTTTATGAGCCGGAATGCTCACAGGAAATGATAAAGAATTCATTTGAGTATATTTTAAAGACTCTTAAAAAGTATGCTAATGTAGCTAAACCTTTGAAAGTTGTATTTCCTGTATTGTACAACAGGGACAGATTTGATGTTATAAGCAATTCTATAAGTGCTGTATTGCGTACTCTCTCTCTTGAAAATGATAATTTCTCTTTTAAAATAATCCGTATGGACAACCTGCATCATAAAATGATCCGCAGTGAGCTGTGCTCATGTGATAAATATGAAGAAGTATACTACATTGATAATGTCAGGTACATTGAAGCCCTGCAGACATGCTCAGGGGTTTGTGAGCATTCAAATATAAGCGGAGAAATAGAAAACAAGCTTACTGTAGTATTGGGCGGAACAGGCGGAATAGGACAGCTTTTGTGCAGATATATCAGTGAGACCTACAGCAATAGTATGATAGCTGTAATAGGCAGGCGTAGGATAAGCGAAGTAGCTGATATAATCGCCGGATCAGGTCATGATAATATGATCTACAGATCCGCAGATGTAACAGACAGCCAACAGCTCAGCAAGGCGTTTGAAGATGTTATTCAGCAGACAGGCAGGAAAATAGGCTGTATTTTCAATCTTACTGCAAAAAGTGTACCGAGAAACGAAGAGATGACAATTGATTACATTCTCAGTAATGACAGATCTGATATCTTCAGTGGCAGCGCAGCAGTAAAGCTGACAGGACTGATCAATGCTGAGCAGTTACGCAGGAAATATTCCTGTAAGATGTATGTTCTGGGTTCTGTGACTGCCGACTTCGGAATGGTAAAGATGTCAGCTTATGCAGCATCTAATCTGCTTGCAGAGAACTACTGTTATTATACAGATGATGAAGATCTCGTATATATAGGACTTAGCGGCTGGAACAATATCGGCATGAATCTTAAAAGATCATCGGGTGATATGAAAGAATTCCTTAATGATTTTAATACTGATAAAAACGGTTTTCTGCAGGGCTTTACAGCTGAAACAGGAATAAGATCAATCAATGATATTCTTATGACTCACACAGGAAACTGTCTTGCAGGCGTTGATAACAGCTTTACAGGACTTCAGTTCAGAATCGATGATAAAATAAACAATACAATAACGATAACTCTTGACGATAACAGTATGATCCAAACAGCAAAAAATATTATAGCATCAGATTTTGAACAGCTTAAACCATATGTTGTATATATGATCAATCCTATGTCCGGATTTTCAGATGTTTCTGGTTCCCGTCAGCTTGAAGAAAGAATCAATAAGATCTGGAGTAAAATTCTCAATACTGAAGATATAAATAATAATGATAATCTGTTTGATATCGGGGGAAATTCACTGACAGTATTTAAAATTGTAAATGAGATAAAGGAAAATCTTGCGGTAGAACTCAGACCAGTTGATATAATGACGTATTCAACTGTAAAAAGTTTGTCAGAATTTATATTAAGCAGATCAGGTGAAAAACGACCATCTCCGGCCGCTGATACCTCTGTCAGAAAAAGAACACTGAAAAGAGGGATAAGATGAATTTTATAGAAAAAATTTCGCAGCTGGATGAGGCTAAAAGAATCAAGCTTATTGAAAAAATAAGATCAGACGGGGATGCATACGGAATATATCCTCTTACAGAGAGTCAGATGATATTCTGGAAAAAGTTTGTGTTAAAACAGTCCACACTTCTTATAGGAAATCTGAGGTTCATTGTTGAAATGAGATCTGTGAGTTATGAAGATGTGGAAAAGGTAATTAACGGACTCAGAGATCTGCATGATGTTTGCAGATACAGATATGTTGAGATCGACGAAAATGTCTTTCAATATATAGACAACGAGAAAAAACCTTACATAGCACAATACAGTGCTGATCAGAAAAATCCGGAAGCTCTGTACAGATGGGAAACTGATTTTTTTGAAAAGCCTTTTGATCTGGCTGAAGATTTTCCGGTTTTATTCGCGATAGTCAGGATATCAGATGATGAGTTTCATCTTATGATAAAAATGCATCATATTATTGCAGATGGTTTTTCTGTAGGCGTTGTAAACAGAGATATTTACAGTATTCTCAGCGGTAATGCAGTTAAAAGCAGAATCCAGTTTGAAAATTATGTTCCGGTCATTAATAAGCTTGGAACCGCAGATACACAGTACTGGATAAAAGAGATCCGTGATACAGATAAACAGCTTGGTTTGACACTTGACTATGACAGATTTACAAGTGACAGAGATGATAAAGAAGATTACTGTTGTGTGGACCTTGATTCAGAGGATTTTAAAAAGATGAAATCCTTCATCAGAAATTCAAGACATAATTTCTTTAATATTACTTCATCTTTATTCAGCATTATCCTTCAGAAATGGGCGGCTAAAGACAAAATAATTATGGCCTCTACATTTTTCAACAGAAGTGATGAAAAGTCATTTGATATTATAGGTAATTTCTCGAGCTTTCTCCCTCTTGTATACCGCAGTAAAGGTGACATGACACTTGATGAATATATTCAGGCAAATACAGAAAAATTCAAGGAAGCTATGGAACACGGCAATATCGTCAGTCTGAATTTACAGGAAGCTTATCCGTTTGACTGCTGTCTGATGACTCTGCCTATGTATCAGGTTATATTTGCATATCACAGTAAAAATCTTTATTCAGGATTTAATGATGCTGCGCCGGATGTAAAATTAAAGTTAAGAGATTATAATTACAGCGCAGTACTTAAGCATTCAATCACGGATATTGTTGTCAGGATAGATGAGATGGATGATAAGTATTCGATACTGATCGGTTATAACAACAGGCTATTTGAAAAGAATACAATACAGAATATTGCTGATATATTTAAACAGCTTCTGAAAAATGCGGATAAACTTTGCAATCTCAGGCTCAATGATATTGTTCTGGCTGAAAACAGCAGGTCAATTCTCCCGGATATACTGACCGGCAGTATTCCCGAGGCATATGAAGAGTGTGATATTACACCTGATGACAGATTCTGTGTCAGATGTGCAGACAACACTATGCTTTGTATTCTTGATAGATCAGAGAATCCTTTGCCGGTAAACTTTGTGGGAGATATCTATGTCGGAGAAAACTCACAGTGGTTCAAAACAGGAAAAGCAGGGAAAATTGATTTTGAAGGCAGACTTCTTATTGACGATTGTAGGTCTGAACTGATATGCTCAGCAGATAAGAAAATCAATAAAAATAACCTGATCACACAATTAAAGACCAGGTATGAGGATATACAGGTCAGATGTGAGATGTTCAGTGACAGTATACTTGCTGTGGATTACGGCAACACTGATGCCTGCCTTACTGCAGAAGATATAGCAAATATGACAGGGGTCAAGCCGGATCTTGTATTCAGATCCATGAGAATAAATCAAAGCTCTCACAGAAGACACCTTAAAAATATAGCTGGTGCAGCTGCTGTGCTGAACAAAAATAACTTTTCTTATTATGTTTATCAGATACCGGATTCTGAAAACGTCATCATTTATATAGCGGGTGATGTTCGTCCGGATGAATCCCTGATAAAAAATATATATGATGATTTCCCGGATGACAAAATACGTTTTATATTTGATACAACAGGTACATTTGATATTCACTCATCAGATAATAGCAGTGAAACTTATGAATATCAGCAGCCCGGACTAACTGAGATGCAAAAAAAAATATCAGATATCTGGTCAGGAATATTAAGTAATAATGCTTTTGGAATATTTGATGATTTCTATGAAACAGGGACAGGTAAGATATATGACTTTATAAATGAGATCAATAAAACGTTCGGTATCGGTCTTGATATAATGACACTATTCAGATATCATAATATTTCTGAACTTGCCAGATTTATAGGAGAGTCTTGAAAATATGAATTTTATAGATAAGATTAAAGATATGAGTCCGGAAAAAAGATCAAAACTGGTTGATAAAATTTATTCAGAAGGAGATAAATACGGCATATATCCTTTGACGTACGACCAGTATCTGCTTTGGTGCGGATTTATCGCTGAAATTAACAAAGTACATTACACTAATCCGGGTATTATCGTAAATATGAAAAACATCCCGCACGACAAATGTCTGCAGATCATTGAGCAGTTGAGAAAGCTGCAGGATACGTTCAGATATAAATATACACAGATCAATGAATATGTTTTTCAGTATATTGATAATGACTCACCGTACAGCGTTATAGAGAAAGATATTTCGGGATATCAGGATAAAGAAGCATATATAAAAAAATACATAAAAGAGTTCTATACGCTTCCGATAGATATAAGTACTGATTTTCCTGTAATTTTTGAACTGATCAAAATATCTGAAAGTGAATACAGCATGCTGATATGTATGCACCATATAATAAGTGATTCACTTTCTGCAGGTGCTGTTTATAAGGATATTTGTTCAGTTATTGAAGGCAGAGCAGTCAAGAGCTGTTATCAGTTCGGCAGATATGCTCTTGAAAAAAACAGTCCTTCCGGAATTAAAACTGAAAATGACAATGCTCAATACTGGGTAAGCCAGATAAATGATGCAGCAAAATTTACGGATATTCCTACAGATTACAGCCGTTTATCTGATGGGTCTGAGACATCCAAAACTATTACGGGAGAAATAGCAGGTGATTGCTATAAGTATCTGAAAGAAAAAGCTCAGAAGGAAAGAGGCAGTCTTTATAATATTATTGTTTCTTTATTCAGCATAGTATTACAGGAATACTCTATGAAAAACAATGTCATTATAGGAACATCCTTTTTTAACAGAAATGATGAAAACCTCAGTCAGCTCGTAGGTGATTTTGCAACAGTTGTTCCATATGTTTTCCGTGGACAAAAGGAAATAACACTGAATGAGTATTTTCGTGAAAACATGAAAAATTTTAAATCTGCTATGGAGCATTGTGATGTTACTATTACAAATATACAGCAGGCTTACCCGTGGGACAGAACAAAAATATATTTTCCTCTTTATCAGATCATTTTTCTGTATGAAAGTCTTAATATTCTTGGCGGAAGCAAAAACAATGTAAATGGTGTTGAATTGGAATTGAGCAATCTTACAGATGAAGACAGACAAGATCAGTTTAAAATGGATATGTTTATTGAAGCTATTGATATGGGAACCAAATGTGTTATCAAAGCAAACTACAGTGAAAAGCTGTTCAAACGTGTCACCATCGAAAATCTGATGAAGGTATATATTGGATTTATAAATAATCTGAAAGTATATGAGGATCAGTTATTAACCAGACTAAGCATTGCGGATGAAAAACAGTTTGATGATATTTTACCTGAAAATTCTTACTCTTTTGATAATATCGAAAAAACAGATATAAGTGTTGATGAAAGGTTTGTAATTAAAATTACTGACTGCAGTATTTGTATTCTTAATGATAATCTGCTGCCGGTGCCTGTTAATTTTTACGGAAATATCTATAAACAATACGAAAATGAATGGTATTATACAGGCAAAACAGGTAAGATCAGTCCTGAAGGAAAGATACAGATAAATGAAGCAAAATCTGATGTGATAATGATAAAAAGTCAGAGGGTTGATCTGAGATATGCAAAAAAGATACTGAAAAAAAATTATGAAGGCCTTGATTTTAATTTCAGATATATATCAGAAGACAGGCTTGTTCTGAATTATTCCGGTGCAGCAGAAAAATTTCCTGATTACTGCTGTGTATATAAACTGTGTGGATTTATACCGACTCTTATTTATCATACCGAGCATTATGATAAAATGTATATAATCAGACATCAGAATAATATAATCAGGGCATTGGACATTATTGAGTCAAGTGGATTTTCAGCTCTGGCTTTACAACATGGTTATTTTGAAACAGATATAGTCATATGTGCAGATAAAAATGTAATAACAGAAAAGATGATTTGTGAAATTTACGATCAGACAAAGGACAACAGTATCATTTTAAAATACACCTCTGTAAGCTTTGACATTGTATTGAGAAATGAATACAGCGAATCTGATCTGCAGCGCCTTAGCAAAATAAAGCTGAATCCGGATATTGATGAGCTTGTGTATCTATGGAGCAGCGTTGTAGAGCATGATAAATTCGGTATATATGACGATTTTTTTGAAATCGGTGGAAATTCGATCAGAATAGTCAAATTATGTTCACAGATCAATCAATGCTTCGGCATAAATATTTCTATTGCTGATCTATATGCTAACAGTACAATTTTTGATCAGGCAGAATTTATCAGTAAAAACAAAGTGCTGCGTTGTCAGTAAAATCTATAAATAAAAATAAGGATGAATAATATGCATTCAGATATTATGGGCGAATTATACAATCAGTATTACAGTATGACTGATGAGAATAATGCTGCTGACTTTACACTTAATTCAATAGGCTGGAACAGTTCGTTTACGGGATCACCGTACTCCAGAGAGGAAATGAGTGAATGGAGGAACGATACAACTGATATTATATCTTCACTCAAACCGAAAAAAGTCCTTGAAATTGCCTGCGGAACAGGCATGATGATGTTTAATATTATTGATAATATTGATTATTATCTTGGCGTTGATGTTGCCGGGGAAGGCATCCGTTATATAAAAAGGCATCTTACAGAAAGTCAGAAGAATAAAACTGACTTTTATGTAATGTCAGGTGAAAATATTGATCGTATTGATCAGAATGAATTTGATATTGCTTTTATTAATTCTGCAACACAGTATATGGGGGAAGAAGAAGAGTTCACGGCCTGTCTTAAGAAAATGACCGACAAAGTAAAATACGGAGGAAAGATCTTTTTAGGGGATATGAAATCTGCTGCCCTCAGAGATATGTTTTACAAGACCGTCGAGCTATGGAAAGAAGATAAAAACACTATAAATGATCTTGAGCAGCGTATAAGCAAAAGGAAAAAACGTGATTTTGAATTTTATATAAGTACGGATTATCTCAACTCATTAAAAGATATTATCCCAAGAATTAAAAAAATTGAGATCCACCTGAAAAAAGGTGTTTACAAAACTGAAATGAATCTTTTCAGATTTGATGCAGTCCTCTTTCTTGATGAATGCAGTTTATATAACTTCAGCAGTATTGACTGTAAAAATAAAAGTATTAATGAGATCAAAGAAGTATTATCCGTATGCAAAAATAAGGAGCTTAAACTTACAGGCTTCAAGAACAGGCTGCTGACTGAAATTGCTTCAGATAAGCTCGGAGAAAAACGAACTCAGGATAACGTATATACAATAAATGAAATATGTTCAATCGCAGAGCGTTACGGTTATTCAACCATTGCTGGTTTGCATGACAAGGACTGTTCCGAATACTTTGATATAACAGCTATTAAAAATGGTCAATCATAAATAAATACTATTTCAATGGAGATGCATACTTTGAAAATTAATACGGCGTTTGTCAATTATGAAAAAAATATTACCCATAACGGATATAAACTTATCTGTATTCCATATGCAGGTTCCGGGGCCAGCGTTTATGCCGGCTGGCAAAAGGTTATGGGAAGTGATATAGAAATCCTGCCTGTCCAGCTGCCGGGAAGAGAAAACAGGATGACAGAGGAATGTCTTTTAAGCTGTAAAGAGGCTGCAAAGAAAATAGCATATGAGATCGGTCCTTACTTACAAAACGGTAATTTTTCTGTGTTCGGCCATAGTATGGGCGGTATAATAGCATTTGAAACTGTAAAATATCTTGAGAAAACCGGAAAAAATCCTGATGTCTGTTTTGTTTCTTCAACGAGTATTGAAGATATGTCTGGGATAGTAAGATCCTCTCAGCTGAATGATGAACAGTTTTTTGAGAGAGTATCAAAATACGGTGCAATTGATAAAAACAGTGAAATTTTAAAATTTCCTGAATTCAAGAGTATTTTTATGAAAATATTAAGAGCCGACTTTAATATTATAGAAACTTATAAATATGATGGTATAAAAATAAATTGCCCTGTTTGTGCTTCATGCGGGGACAGCGATCCGATGGAAACAATTGGGAGAATGGAATCCTGGCGAAACTATGTTAATTCCGAAGTGACATTTAATAAATACAGCGGGGATCACTTTTACATTGCACAGAATCTCAGTAAAATATGTACTATGATAAAAAAGATGATTTATGATACGAAAAAGAAAAGTGAGTGATACTGATGGAAGTTAATGAAAAAATCCTACAATGGAATAACACTGATCTCGATGTTGACTTCAGTAATAATATGGGAACTATGCTGCACAATTCCGCAGTCAGGTTTGCTGAATGTACAGCGACAGTTGATTTTAACGGCAGTATTACTTATGAACAGCTGGACAAATACTCCAATGCAGTGTGTAATATGCTTCTGGAAAACAAAAATAAAATCAATTATGGTTATGTTTGTATCCTTACTGATGAAGTAAAAGAACGACTTTGTTATTTGTCGGGTATTCTCAAAGCAGGTATGGCTTATGTACCATTAGATAAAAAAGCTCCTGTTTCAAGAAATAGAATGATATTAGAAAATATAAAAGGCAGTATTATTTTAACAGATGAAAATAATTATGATACTGCAAGGCAGATCGCAGATACGGACAGTACTCTGATATGTTCTTATAATATACAGGAGCTCGGGCAAATGAACTGTGAGTATACACCGGTAAAACACAGTATAAAAGATCCAGCGTACATTATTCATACATCCGGTTCAACCGGCAGACCCAAAGGCGTAAAAGTTTCTCAGAGAGCTATGATCAATATCTGTGCAGCAACACGTGAGATTTTTGATATAAGCTCATCTGACAGAACATGTATGCTTCAGAATGTTTCCTTTGATTACTCTATTCTTGATATGTTTCCGTTCATGCTTGGCGGTGCAGCTTTGTACTTTGTTCCTGAAGATATCAAGGCGGATGTAAACAGACTGAATCAGTTTATGATCGATAACGGTATTACTCTTCAGCCGATCACAACTGCTTTGTATAATATGTTATGTGAATTTGATAATCCCGTATTAAAAAAGGTATTTGTTGCAGGAGAGAAGATGATCAAATACTTACCCAAATCATACGAGATATATAATTTTTACGGGCCCACAGAATCAACAGTTTATATTACATATTATAAAGTTGAGAAGCAGGAAGAAAATATACCTATAGGCAGACCTGTAGCAAACTCAAAAATATTTATTATAAAATCAGATGGGACAGTTGCGGATATCGGACAAAAAGGTGAGATATGCATAACCGGTGCCAATCTTGCAGACGGCTATATAAATAATACTGAAGAGACCAGAAAAAGATTTGTTCCTTTTGTTCTTGATCCTGATGAGATCATGTACAGAACAGGTGACGTAGGCGAATGGAGAGAAGATGGTCAGATTGTCTGTTATGGACGAATTGACTTTCAGATAAAGCACAGAGGATACAGAATAGAACTTGACGAGATAAACTATCATATTCTGCAGAGCGGTCTGGTGACAGAAAGTATAGTTCTCTACAATGACAGAGCAGAAAATAAGTATATAGTATGCTTTTACTGTACGGCTGACAACAAGGATATAGACAGCAAAGTATTATCGGGGATCTGTGCTGATCTGCCCGAATATATGATCCCTGCAAAGTTTGTGAGAGCAGACAAGCTTCCCCTTAATAATCATGATAAAGTAGACCGCAGTGCCCTGCTTGACAGTCTTGCTGCAAGAAAGAATAATGATCTGAGCAGCTGCAGTGATGAAGAGGCTGTACTCAGAAATATTTGGAGTGAGTTACTGGATATCAACTCTGATTTTGATGAAAATCAGAGCTTCAGAAATCTTGGGGGACATTCTATTCTCAGCATGATAATGCTCAGAAAGCTGAAAGCAGAACTAGGTGTAAATATCAGTTTTGCAGAACATATCAGTGCAGAAACCCTGAGAGGGCATCTGGATCTTATAGACTCAAAAAAACACAGCATCCGCAGTACATTAAAGAATATATGGTGTGAAATGCTCGATCTCGATGAGGAATTTGATGACAGTGATTCGTTCAATTCTCTCGGAGGGCACTCAATTCTGAGCATGTTAATGCTTAAAAGGGTTTCGTCTGAGCTTGGTATAAATATTTCACTAACAGAATTTCTGAAGACTGACAGTTTCAGTAAGTTTGTAAAACTTGCAGAGGACAAAGAAAACAAAAACACAGCAATTGCAGATGATTATAAAGACTGCTATGAAAACAGATACGAACCATTCGGACTCAATGAGATGCAGCAGGCCTATTATATCGGAAGATTTGACGGCATTAAGCTTGGTTCTATTCCTACTCATCTGTACCTCGAGTTGGAGTGCAGAGAATTTGATATGGATAAGTTTGTACGTGTGATAAACAGGCTGTTCAGGCACCATGACGCTCTCAGGATACGTGTTGACAGTAATTCGACACAGCATATTCTTGAATATTATGAGATTACTGCACAAAACATACCTGTGATAGATCTGAGAAATAATGATGATGCCGGCAAGAGATTTTTACAATGCAGAGATGGGCTCAATAATATAAAAATTGACATGAGCAAGGATTCACTTGTTCACATCAGGGTCATTCTCAGAGATGATTGTCCTGCAACTGTACAGTTATATCTTGATGGTCTCGTTGCAGACGGATGGGGTCAGGAAATACTTATCAGAGACTTTGATATGCTGTATTCTGATGAAAATGCTGAGTTAATTCAATCGCCTCATTTATTCCGTGATTACGTATTATATACAGCTGATCATGAAAACAATCAGGACTATGAAAAAGCAAAGAGTTACTGGACAGACAAAATCAAAGCTCTTCCAGATGCTCCTGAACTTCCGCTGCTTAGATCTCCTGAAAGTGTTTTAAAACCAACTGTTCGCCATGTTAATGAAAGTGTCAGCGAGGATATATGGCACAAATTTGAGAATACATGTTCAAAAAAGGGTCTGACTACGTCAAATGTAATGCTGACTGTTCTTGGAAAAGTACTGGCCAGGTGGAGCAGAAAGAAAGATTTTGTTATTAATCTGCCTGTTTCAAATCGATTTTTTGATAAAATTAATTATGAAAACACCTTTGGTGTTTTCAGCGATTTTCTGCTTTTTGATATACACGATGAGAGATCAGAATCGTTGAGTGCGGCAGCACAAAAAAACCAGAAAAAGTTTTACGAGCTTACAGCCAACAGAGCTTTTTCCGGCATGGATGTTATTCACGAACTGACAAAAGTAAAAAGAAATATCGGAAATGCTGCTCCGGTAGTTTTCACAAGCCTTATTGACATACCTGAGTATACAGCAAACTATGTTTCGAAAAAGTATTTTCAGACGCATACAAGTCAGATATGGTTTGATGTGATAGTACTTAAATGTAACGGCGAGGTTCAGTTCAGCTGTGACTATGTTGCAGATATTCTGGACAAAACCACAATAAGTGCAATTATGGCGACTTTTGCGGGAGTTATCCGCAGTTTAAGTGTTGATGAGGATTCCTGGAATAAATGTAACATTGATATAATTACTGATATACCAGTGAGTATTGATTCAGCCGCAGGCAGAAAAACTCAGAGAGTTTATAAGCCGATTGTCAGTTTCCTTGAAGAAAGTGCGGTGAAATTTGCCGAAAATACTGCAGTTCGCACTTCAGAGCGTTCTTACAAATATTGTGAACTTTTTAATGATGTAAGAAAAACTGCAGCTGTATTTAAAAGCTATGGAATAAAAAAGGATACAACAGCTGCAATTTTAATGAATAAAAGATATGAACAGATCGTCAGTGTTCTTGCAGTACTTTACTGCGGTGCGGTATATCTTCCTATGGATACACAGAATTCTGATGAAAGAATATGCTATTGTCTGAAAGAAAGCGATGCATGCGCAGTAATAAGTGAAAGTGCTATGATTGAAAAATACAAGCAAATGAACAGCGTATGTACAGTGCTGAACGTTGATTCATGCAGCTGGAACGAATCAGATGAGAGCTATATTGATCCTGAACTATCTGAAAATGATCTTTACTGTATAATCTATACATCAGGTTCAACCGGTACGCCAAAGGGAGTAATGCTTGAACAGCGTGGATTGCTCAACTGCCTGGAATTCACAAATGAATTGATTGATATATCAGAAAATGACAGCATTATTTCACTCACCAACCTGTGCCATGATATGTCGATTTATGATATATTCGGGATGTTGCTTGCAGGTGCATCAATAGTGCTTCCTGATGCTGATAAAGTAAAGGAGCCTGTTCATTGGATCGATCTTGTTGAAAAACACCATGTAACACTATGGAATTCTGTTCCTGCTATTACAGAGATGGCTCTGGAAACGCTGGAATACACGGGCAGGGGCAATGTATCTTCTTTAAGAGCAATTATTATGGGTGGTGATGTCCTTCAGGTAAATATGCCTTCAAGATTAAGAAAATACTCACCATTCATAGATATTTACAATGTCGGAGGTCCTACTGAGGCAACTATCTGGTCTGTATATCACAAGGTTGAGAAGGAAGATGAGAGTCTTGTAAGAATTCCTCTTGGCAAGGCAATAGATAATGTAAACTATATGATTCTCAATGATAACCTTCAGCTGTGTCCGTATGATACTGCAGGAACAATTTACACTGAGGGTATTAATCTGAGTAAAGGTTATCTTAAATCTCCTGACAGAACCAAAGAAAAGTTTGTTATAAACCCATATACAGGAAATCTTATGTACAATACGGGCGATATCGGTAAATACCGTAAAAACGGTGATATTGATATTATAGGAAGATCGGATTTTCAGGTTAAGATAAACGGAAAACGTATCGAGCTTGGAGAAGTTGAGGCAGCTGTTGTGAGAAACACAAAAATCGATACCGCTGCAGCTGTCTATGACAAGGAAGATAAAAATATATATTTATACTATAAGGTAAACTCTCCGATCACTGTTGATGAAATAAAATCAGAACTTGAGAATATTCTTCCTGACTTTATGCTGCCGTCAGTATATATGGAAATAGAGCAAATGCCGCTGAGCCTTAACGGAAAAATTGACAGAGACAGTCTTCCGGGGATCATAAAAACTTCTCAGAGTATTTCAGATGAAATCCTGAATGACACAGAAAGAGAGATCCTTGACGTTTATAAAAAGGTTATTGATAATGAAAATGTCAGTGTAAATGATAACTTTTTCAATGCCGGTGGTGATTCAATCAAAGCGATCAGACTGCTGTACTGCCTGACTGAGAAGTTTGATGTTTCACTTCAGCTTACAGATATTTTCAAGTACACTTGTGTCAGAGGCCTTGCAGAATATATAAGCAATAATAACTTATGTTCAGATAAAATTACCCATACTCCTGTGTCAGACAAGATGGAGCTTTCAGTCGCTCAGAAGGGAATGTGGTTCCAGGTCAGAAGCGCAGATATCCAGAATTCTTCACATGTATTTATGCTTGCCTCAAGTGCAGTGATTTTAACTGAGGACTTTGATCTCAGAAGGTTTACAACAGCTGTGAATCTGCTGATCAAAGAAAATCCTGAGCTGACAACAGAAATATATGAGGTTGATCATGCGCCGTATCTGAGATACTCAGATGTGGGCGAATACATCCCGCAACACACCATAATCGAAAAAAGCAGTAAAGAAGTCAAAGAAATTCTGGAACAGAAAGCTATGAATGAGAAGTATAATCTCTCAGAATATCCTCTGTTTTCAATTTCTTCAGCCGATGCTGATGATGGAAATACAGTGATCACAGTGGGAATACATCATATTATTGCTGATGCATATTCTGTCAGCAAAATTTTTTCAAGGCTCGGATATTTTTACAGCATGCTTGCAGCAGATGCCAGTGTTCAGGTACATAAGCGTGATCTGAACTATAATGATTTTACGCAGTGGCAGTATAAGAAGCTTGAAGAGAATTATTATGATAATGATATTGCATACTGGCGTAAAAAACTTTCGGATGTTCCGGTTAATAAATTTTCTGACACTGATAAGAAATGGGGAGATTTTCAAGGAGCATTAATGCCTATAAATATTTCAAAAAGATCACTGACCGAATTACGAAACATATGTGCAGATAACAGCTGTTCTGTATTCGCAGGTCTGGTATCAGTAGTAAACATTATGATACATTATTATTTCTGCTCGGACCGTGCAGCAGTCGGAATCGCTTATTCGGGAAGAAGCAATGCACAGATCAGTGACATCATAGGAAGTTTTGCTGTCCCAAGCCTTGTAATTACAAAAATGAAGGACGACATGACTTTTGATGAATTGCTGAAGCTGACGGATAAAGAAATGAAGGATGCCATAGAGCATGCAAATCTTCCGATGAATGTAATTGTTTCTAAGTGCGGTGCCGATATGAGATATTCATCATTGCCTTATAATATTCTTGTAAACTGTCTTGATACGCAGACAGACGATGAAAATACTCTGTTTAAAGATTTCAGATATTCAAACATCGTAGTTCCGGCAGACTTGATTCTGACAGCTGAGCTGAGTAAGAGCAGTAACAGCCTGTATATGCTGTACAGGAAAAATATATTTCAATCAGAAGATATCACGGAATGGTGTTCAACTATTACTGATATTATACAGATTATACTTTCAGACAGGAATGTTTTACTTTGCATGATAAATGAAAAGCTTGATAATGAGTAGAACGGAGGAAAGTTTGAACGACAGGATATTCGGATTTTCGAAAGTGCCTGAAACAGAAAAGGCCCGCCTTTTCTGTTTCAGCTATGCAGGCGGCAGCGCATCTTTTTATTCTGACTGGAGCAGCTTCCTGCACAAAAATATCGGAGTGTATCCTTATGAGCTTGCAGGGCACGGCGGCAGAGCAGAAGAGAGTACTCTCCATACTGTAGAAAGTGCTTCAAAGGAAGCAGCAGATACTATAAAAGAATTCTCTGATAAGCCAATATTGCTGTATGGTCACAGTATGGGCGGAATAATTGCTTTTCAGACATCATTTGAACTTGCTGAAAAGTACGGGACGGCGGCAGCCGGGTTATTTATTTCAGCATCTGTACCGAATTATTCTCAAACCAGTAAGATGAACGGTATAAAAATGTCTGAACTGAATGATGAAGAATTCTGTGATAAACTGATAGAGTTTGAAGCAATTGATAAGCGCATATTCAGGGTCAAAAGCTTTAAAGAGATCTATCTTCCAGTCATCCGTTCTGATTTCTATATGACAGAAAACTTTATTCCGACAGACAATATAAAATTAGACAGTGATATGTTTATTTATGGCGGCAGCGGGGATAAAATAATCTCTGCACAGCTGCTTAATGAATGGAAAGTTCATACAAATAAGAAGATTCAGATAAATGTAATGAGCGGCGGCCATTTTTTTGTAAGACAGCATAAAGAACGGATATGCAGTGATATCAGTAATTTTGTTTTGAGAATGGAAGAGATATAAAATGGTTAAAAGAATAAACACTCTGTTTGATGTGGGGACACTTCCTGAACTGGGAACACTTCCTGAAAAAATGCATGCATGGACTATAAGAAATGAAACACTGGGTGAACCGATAAAGGCATTCCAACAGGAAATCGTACCTGTTCCGAAGCCTCAGAAGGGAGAAGTTATAGTTGCCAATATGTCTGCAGGCATAAATTATAATGGTGTATGGGCATCTACAGGAAAACCTAAAAATGTAGTTGCCGGAAATGGAAATTATGACGATTCTAAAGAAGAATTTCATATTTGCGGTTCTGAAGCATCAGGAATAATATATGATATTGGTGAAGAAGTTACTGATTTAAAAATAGGGGATCATGTAACCGTTGGTGCGTCACAGTATGATGAAAACTGTGAAATAATAAAATCCGGACAAGATCCGGTCCGAAGCCCTACTTTCAGAGTATGGGGGTATGAAGGCAACTGGGGAGCCTTTTCACAGTTTTGCAAGGTAAAATCAATTCAGTGTGCTCCGATTCCGGATGGTATGAACTGGCAGCAGGCATCAGTGTTTACTGCTGCCGGAGTTCCTGTATACCGTATGCTTACTCATTGGTATCCTAATAACGTTAAAAAAGGAGATGTTGTTCTGATATATGGTGGTACAGGCGGTGTAGGGAGTATGGCTATTCAGCTCAGTTCATACTTTGGTGCAATACCTGTAGCAGTAGTATCAAGTGACTCACGAGGTCAGATATGTATGGAGCTTGGAGCAAAAGGTTATATCAACAGGAAGAATTTTCACCACTGGGGAAGACTTGACGGTTATCTGGATGAAGACAATCAGAGAAAATGGACAATAGAAGCTATGAAATTCAAAAAAGCAATATGGAAAATAGTCGGTGAAAGAAAATCACCGGCCATAGTAATAGAACACCCGGGAATGGATACAATGCCTACATCACTTTTTGTATGCGATAATGAAGGAATGGTAGTTACCTGTGGTGCAACGTCATCCTATCTTGCTGATTTTGATCTAAGATACCTGTGGCTGAGCCAGAAGAGAATACAGGGCAGTCATTCAGCTACGCCAAAAGATTATGAAGGCTATATTAAAATTATTAAGGAAAGTGGGATAAAACCATATATTGGTGCAGCATTTAACTGGGATGAACTTCCTCTGGCTCATCAGCTTCTGTATGAAGGAAAAGGCACAGATGGAAGAATGGTATTAAATATTTGTAAATGATAAGGAGTATTAATTATGACATACACTGAAAAAATTATCGAAATAATAAAAAAAGAAATGGATTCAATTATAGATCCTGACATGGAAATAGCAACAGATATGGATCTTGCAGCTGATTTACATATTGATTCACTGGACATGGTACTTATTATAGACGATATTGAAGAAGAGTTTGGTATAAATATTAAAACAGCTGATATGGTTGGTATAAGAACGATCGATGACATTCAAGCCAAGATCAAAGAACTTCAAAAAAGTCATGAATAATAGGGAGGACATTATGCGCAGAGTTGTAATTACGGGCATGGCCCCTGTTTGTTCGTTAGGATCAGATCATGAAGAAGTCTTCAGAAACTTGTGCGAGAAAAAGCAGAATATATTAAAAATAGAAAAAAACACACCGATGAAGGAGACTCTTATAACCAATTATTTTGTACCTTATCCGGAATTTGATGATTCGAGATACGCTCAAAAACTTGCGCAGGTGAAAAAAAGAGGAGCAAAAAGTGCATATACAGCTGTATATGCAGCATTAAAAGCTCTCGAAGATGCAAGTATAGAAAAACCAGATGACGATACAATGGTTTTTATAGGTGTTGGTGCGCCGACAATGTATGAGATAAGCAAGCAGATATTAAAGTCTGAGCACCTGAATAAAATTGATGCTATGGGTGTCCTTATGGCAATGCAGAGCTCCATCGCAGCATGGATCTCAATAGTACTTGGAATACATGGCAAAAGTGCTGTATTGAGCATGGCCTGTGCATCCGGTACTGAGAGTGTTGGAATGGGATATGAAAACATTCTGAATGGAAAGTGTGATATGGCACTTTGCGGTGGAAGTGACTATCTGACTGATGATAATCTGACACTGCTGAAAGGATTTGAAAATCTGAAAGCAATATCAGATGACAAGGAAGGACTGTCTTTGCCTTTTTCAAAAGAAAGAAGCGGTTTTCTATTCAGCGAGGGTTCAGCAGCAGTTCTTGTTGTTGAAGAGCTTGAGCACGCTTTAAAGCGTGGTGCAGAAATTTACGCTGAAATAACAGGATTTGAAAGTTCATCAGATGGATACAGTGTTGTATCCATGCATGAGGATGGGAGAATAATCAAGCAAATGCTGAGAAAACTGATTGGCGACAAAAAAATAGATTATTATAATGCACATGCAACAGGAACACGATTAAATGATGAGGTTGAGGCAGGAGTTATACAGGAACTGTTTGGTGACAAAGAAACACAGCCTGCAATAAGTGCCACTAAAGCATTTATAGGACATACTCTTGGTGCGAGCGGTGCTATAGAGATAGCTGTTTGTGCGGATTCTATCAGGCATAGAAAAGTTCACGGAAATATATGTAAAGATGTTATGGATAATCTGAATTATGAATCACAGACAAGAGATATAGATGTTGACAGAGCTGTTTCTGCTTCATTCGGTTTCGGTGGTCATAATGCAGCTGTTATGATAGAAAGATATAAATAGTATTTACCTGATATTACATATTCTAATATAGATGAGAAGAGTATTCAGAACACGTTTACGGTTATTATCATCATATAAATAAAGAAAATGCCGCCAAAAACATGACGGCATCTTCTGAACAGATATTCAGGCTGATTGATTGCATTAACAAGAACTCAGGGGATATGGGATAAATATATTAAGTGGTTGTTAATTGGGTTGTGATTAAAATTAGATTATATTATATTATGATTAAATAAACAATAAATAGATTCGGATTTTTGTATTTATATAGTAATAAATTATGTTATTAAATATTTATTATATACAGATAAAAAATATGATAAATTGCTGATATTATGGAATCAATAATTTTTATATGGTATAATAAAATAAATATTCTGAGTGAAATTATACTATTTTGTTCTCAATAAAATTTATTATCAGGAATGGTGGTTAAAAAATGAGTATAAAACTGAATGAAGATACTGAAACTGTCAAGGCTATAAAAGAGGGGCTGAAAAAGAAAAACGGTTACTGTCCGTGTCGTTTAGAACAGACAGAGGATAACAAGTGTATATGCCGTGAATTCAGAGAGCAAATGTCAGATCCCGATTTTGAAGGTTATTGTCACTGCATGTTATATTATAAAATGAAAGACTGAAGGGAAGAATAATTATGAGTATAATAAAATTAACAAACGATAATTTTGATGAAATGGTTATAAAATCTGACAAGACTGTTCTGATTGATTTCTATGCAAAATGGTGTGGTCCGTGCAGGATGGTGTCACCAATAGTTGATGAAATTTCAGAACAGACACAGGAGTATAGGGTCTGTAAGGCAGATGTAGACGAAGAGCCGGAACTTGCACAGAAATTTGGTGTGTCAAATATTCCGACTCTTGTAGTTGTTAAAAACGGTAAAATTGCCAATCAGTGCGTAGGAGCCAGGTCAAAAGAGTTTATTCTCAGTATGATGAATGAGTAAAATGTATAATCCATGTTTAAAAAAACAGGGAGTAATTGTAACATGCAACTATTTGATGCTGATAAAAGCTCACTCATTTTTTAACATAGGCCAGATGTGTAGCGAACCCATACATCTGGCCTATGTTATTTCTCTGATCAGTGATTTCCGCACGTATGGCTTCCACAGCCGTTACTGCCGCAGTTGTGACCGCTGGTACCGTGTTCATTGTCATGATGAGTGCATTTTACGTTTGGGTTAAAACCAAGATTTCCAGCAAGAAGCGCTGTTACGGCATCATCAGCACTTCCAGTTACTCCCCCGTAAAGTTGAATTCCAGCTTCGGAAAGAGCAGTCTGAGCCCCTCCCCCTATTCCTCCGCAGATAAGAACATTTACGCCTGCTGATGAAAGAAATCCAGCAAGTGCACCATGACCGCTTCCGTTAGTATCTACGATTGAGGATCCGGTTATTTTCTTGTCGGCTATATCATATATTTTGAACTGTTCTGTATGGCCAAAATGCTGGAATATTTGTCCGTTTTGATATGTTACTGCAATTTTCATAAATTATTTCTCCTTCTGTTTTATTGGTCCGGGAGTGAAGTATTGTCGTGCTGTATATTGCATTTATGGCGCTGACAGCCACCACATCCGCATCTGGCTTCTTTTCCGTCACACAGAATATAGTCTCCGCCTTCAATTTTGAGTGAAATGTTATCTACAAGAGCAGCAGCAATTTTTTTTCGTGCTGAGTTGTAAATGCTTTGAACAGTAGTGCGTGCAATCTGCATATATTCACCGCATTGTTCCTGAGAAAAACATTCTTTGTCAATAAGACGTATTGTTTCATATTCGTCTACGGTAAGAATAATGAAGTTATTTTCTGCAGAACTTTTAAGCGGGATAAATACTGATGACTTTGGCATACAGCATACTTTTCTGCATTTTTTAGGACGTGACATGACTGACTCCCTCCAATATATTATGTGTAATTCTGAATGGTTTATGATATATGCCACTTGTATCAGTTTATCATGATTTCGGGCATATGTCAATAACTAATATATATTATGAGTATCTGATCTGTTTATTTTCTTTTTTAAGATTATAAAACAGATAACAAGGACTAAGAAGGTAATTGCCCATGAAATAGGATAGGACAAATATACTGTAGTCGGATTATGATATTGTGCCTTCTGGAATACCGTTGCAATCCATACAAGTCTTATTCCGCATACTCCTACAAGTGAAACGAGCATAGGTATTATAGAATATCCTATACCACGAAGTGCACCTACTACAACCTCCATCATTCCACAGAGTACATATGTTGTGCATATTATAGCTATTCTATGCATGCCTGCCTCAATAACTGAAGGATTTGATGTGTATATGCAGAGTAACGTCCTTCCACCGAGAGCAATAGCATTTCCAATGCAAATTCCTACTACAAATACACATATTTCGCCGACAATAAAGATTTTATTTATTCGCTTGTATTTACCTGCACCAAAATTCTGACTTGTAAAAGATATTGTTGCCTGATAAAAGGCAGTCATCGAAAAATATGCAAAGCTTTCGATATTTGCAGCAGCAGAATTTCCGGCTACGACTGTTTCGCCGAACAGGTTTACAGATGACTGAATAACAACATTCGACAATGAAAAAATTATTCCCTGAATTCCTGCAGGAAGACCTATTTTCAGTATTCGGAAAAAAACATTCTTATGTATATGAAGATGACGTATTACAAGGCATACTGCACTGTCTTTCCTTGAAAGACATTTTATAATAAGAAATGCTGCAACGCTCTGTGATATTGCTGTTGCAATAGCAACTCCTGCAACTCTCATACCAAATACGATTACAAATATGAGATTGAGAATAACATTAATAATTCCTGCAATAATAAGATAATACAGCGGCCTTTTTGTATCTCCTATTGCTCTGAGAACAGCACTTCCAAAATTATATATCATTGTTGATGTAACTCCTATAAAGTAGATTCTCAGATATACAACAGCCTGATCAAGAACCTCTGCAGGAGTTTTCATGAGAACTAAAATATAACGTGCGGATGTAATCCCGATAATTGTCATGAGAATTCCGCTATAAATGCTCAGAAGCATCGCAGTATGAACCGCTCTGTCAAGATCCTTCTGATTTTTTGCTCCGTATAGTCTTGCTATAAGTACATTTGCACCAATTGACAATCCCATAAAAAGATTTGTAAGAAGGTTAATAAATGAGGTGTTTGCACCTACTGCTGCCAGTGCGTTATCACCGGCAAACTGACCAACAACTATAATATCAGCTGCATTGAACAGAATCTGCAGAATGCCGGAAAACATAATAGGAACAGCGAATAATATCATTTTTTTTAAAATTGATCCGCTGCACATGTCAATATCGTGAATTGCCGGCTTGCTTTTGACCTTTGGAAATTTCATGGATTAAAGAGTCTCCTTTTACGATTGGGTAGTTATTTTAAATTAATGGTATGATATAGTGATTATATATTGTATAGAATGCTGATACTGCATATTTAAAGTATACGTCAAATAAATAACGTTGTCAATTTTCAGATCACTTAAGAACATTTGATTTTTAATATATAATATGATATACTTGAATATATGGATTAAAAAAATGGATTTCCTGTTTTCAATGTGATAATATTGTCCGGACAATATTAATATGGTATTATGAGGGGGATCAGGTAATGAGGATAATTGATATTTCACAGGAGATTTTAAACTCCAGGATTTTTCCGTCTGATAGTATACCGTCAATACGGAGAGTGTCAGAAATAAGTAAAGGCTCAGAGTGTAATCTTACTGATATTTCAATGTGTCTTCATAATGGCACTCATATAGATGCACCATTTCATTTTATTGATGATGGAGATACAATTGATAAAATACCGCTTGAAAGTTGCATCGGTCAATGCAGTGTAGTGAAAATGCACGGAATGATAAATGCTGATGATATAAAGCCTGTTTTAGAATACTGTAAACCAAGACTGATTATAAAAGGTGATGTTGAAATAAGTAATGAAGCAGCAAAGCTTATGAGCAGACAACTTATTCTGATAGGGGTAGAAGGAGTGACAGTAGGCAGTGTAAATTCTCCTGCACAGGTGCATAAAATTCTGCTTGGAAATAATATTGTTATTATAGAGGGACTGAATTTATCAGGAGTCAGTCAGGGTGAATACTTTCTTTCGGCTGCACCACTTAATATAAAAGGTTGTGACGGTGCGCCATGCCGTGCAGTATTAATATGTGAGTAGCAAATTTAAAAGCATTTTCAGAATATCTGAAAATGCTTTTAAATTTGTTATTATGATTATATTTCCCATTTTCTGAATTTATCAAGCTCTGTATCAGAACAGTCAATAAGCTTGAGGTTAAAGCTTCCAAGCTCCATGATTGAAGCAATTCCTAATGTACTCTTTGCATCGACATTAGTTTCGCCCTGTATTGCTCTTGCGAAACCGTTAAGCATTGTTGCAGATTCCATGAATTCTCTGAAATCCTTCAGAGTATTTAATTTTAAGGTGATGATTTGTTCCATAGGTCATATTTCCTTTCGTGTAATAATTTAAAAAGGTTTTGTCAGTATATGTGACATCTAAAATAAGGGACCGCCCTGATTTTATACAGCTATTGAAGCAATGCTTCCCGCCTAAGTTATATTATACAGTATTTTATAAATACGGTCAATAAGAATAATACATAATTTATGTTAACTCTTTTTCGTGAAGTCGGCAGATATGGTAACTGCTTCAGAAAATGTTACAGTTATGGTGGGGTCAGAGGAATTTACTTCTTTGCCTTTCCACTCTTTAAATGAATATCCATCTGCACACTGGGCTGTAAGTGTTACCGGATAATCTGTAAAGTACAGACCGGTCCATTTTCCACTTGAGAAATCAGGAGTAATAGTATTGATCTTTACAGTTCCTGCATCAGCATTATTTACATTTACAGTAAGTTCAACAGCTTCTCCTTTGAGTGAAAACGCATTTTTAAGCATCTTAGGCGCATATGAATAGCGTTTTGAAAGAAAATCACGTATCTGATTTACATTTTCATCGTAATATTCAGTTTGTTCAATTGAACTGTCGAATAACCATGACGGACCGAATCTTGTAAATGTGTTAGTAGCATTGGAACGATATTCATCAACTAATGAGTCTAATACAGGAAGTGAATTTTCAGGATTGAAATTAAGATTTGTCATATCCATAAATGTCAGTGCAAATTGCTTTTTAAAATCATCACTTTTTGTAAGAAAGCGGAATAGACTGGACTGCATAGCTGCTGTAAGAGAGTTGTCACCGCTATTTTTGCCACCTTTATAAAGTCCCAGTGAAAATTCAGTATCGTAAAGCATAAATCTCCATTTTCCGTCATGATAATCCTTGTCAGTTACAGTACGTGAACGCCATAAACGCCAGTTGTTATCAAAGTTTATTATGCAATCTTCATTTGCCGTATATATGAGTGTGCAGTAATAATCTATAAAATTCTGAATATCAACCATTTTGCAGAAATCTTCATAATCACTTTTTTTGGAAAGGTCCTTGTTATTTACAAATATATTATAATCATTATATAGTGAAATGTCTTCTTCAGTGCCTTCTTCTAAATCTCCGCACTTTATCATAACCACATCATTATTATCTATACCGTAATGATATTGAATGTAATTATCAGAGTAATCCTCCTGAATGGAATACAACCCCCAGTATTCTCCGTCGAGAAATACTACTGCCGGACGTGAACCCACCGTTGCTATATCTCTGTCAGATAAAAGTTTCTGAATGAGCGGGTCGCGTATTTTAGTGTAATCACAGTCATTTCCACCATTTCTAAGAAGGAAAGTCTTGTATTTATCAACCTCAGTTTCCGGATCACCCTTTTTCTGAAGATCAGGGATAAGAGAATATTCAATGCGCTTTTTTCCGTACTCATCACGTGCATAGAGTCGCAGGCTTTTCTGGTTGTACGAGCGTGTAGCCTTTCCCATTATACGTATTCCGAGGTCCTGCTCAAATACATATTTTCCGTCAGGCTCGATTAATTCCATATGTACAGGGCGCTCCCACTCACGGCCACGCTGAGTATAATTCCCTTCCATTTCCCACGTATCATAACTGTTGACATTTACAGACTGTGACCATGAATCATATGCAGCACCGAGGACGTATATTCCATTGTTATAATCAAAAAAATTGTTCCTGTCTGTAGAAAGGGAAATAATCACAGAGTTATTGTAATCATTCTGCTGACTAAGTCCTACAAAATAAGTATTTGTTGAAACGATGCTTGATGTATTATCATCATCAACTGCAACAGCACGTATTACAGTTCCCTTTTGTACCGGGGATGAAGGGATAAATTCGGAATTTTTATCAGGTGTGATTCCGCCTATTGCAGACAGAACATTTGGCTCGGATGACCTGTCGGTTATTTGAATCGGGTCTGAATAAAGGTTTGATTCTGATGTAGGTATACTGCCATCTGTTGTATAGTATATTTTTGTATTATCTGACTCTGAGCTCAATGTAAGACTAAATGAGCTGTCATAAAATCCGCTTTCACAACTGAATTCCGGTGGCTGTAGTTCATTGTTTACCGGCATTGCTGTGGTTGCTACAGCAGTTGTCTCTTTTGGTTTATTATCAGCAGTACTGCTACCCGGACTGTTTTCATTGTTGCACGCAGTAAATGAAGCAGATATGAGCGTTATAACGGATACGGACACTATAATATTTTTTATAAATTTTTTCATCAGTAATCTCCTAAATCATCTATTTAAAGGTTCTTCAGTCGTAAAATACCGTTTAAGACAGTTGTTAAGATGCTTTTTATGAGAATAATTATACCATCTGATTTAATAAGTGTCAATTTAATCGTAGAAAAATAAAAATTTTTAAAATAAAAAGGTATAAGAGTATTTTTTATAAAATACCCGGGAGTTTTACAGCCAAATAATTACATGTTAGTCATAACGCCCGGGAGTTTTACAGTTCAAAATAAAAATATTCGTCATAAAGCCCATAAATAGGGCGATTTTTTTGTCAAGAAATAATTCTTTATATGTAGCATTTCGTGGCCTTTTATAGTATAATAGATATATAAGCATCTGTTAAGTTTTAAAATCATGAAAGGCCATTAAAATGAAATTAGGAATCACAAAATCAAAAAACTCAGAATCTTTTTATGTTGCTAAATCATATAGAAATAATAATGGAAAATCCACTACGAAAAATATTCGCAAGCTGGGAACACTAAAGGAATTAATGGAAAAACTTAACACTGATAGAGATGGCGTTATCGCCTGGGCCAAGGAACAGGTCAGAATCGAAACGGAAAAATACAAAGAAGAAAAAGAAATCAAAAATGTCACAATAACATTTAATGCAGACGAACAGATGGAATACAATAAGCAATCTTTTTTTATTGGAGGATATCTGTTCCCGCAATCAATATATTATGACCTTAAACTTGATTACATCTGCAAAAAGATAAAATCAAAGTACTCATTCAAGTATGATTTAAACGCAATTCTCTCTGATTTGATATACACAAGAATCCTTGAGCCGGACAGTAAACGTTCATCATACAAAACTGCTCAGCAACTTCTTGAAGCGCCTACTTACGAACTCCATGGCGTATACAGAGCACTGGCTGTTCTTGCAGATGAATGCGATTCTATTCAGTCTGAGGTGTATAAAAACAGTCACTTCGTAACTAAACGAAGTGATAAGGTTTTGTATTATGACTGCACCAACTATTACTTTGAAATCGAACAGGAAGATGGCGATAAGAAATATGGCAAGGGAAAAGAACACAGACCTAATCCAATAATCCAGATGGGTATGTTCACTGATGGAGATGGCATACCACTTGCATTCTCGCTGTTCCCTGGAAATCAAAATGAACAAAAGTCCCTGAAACCACTTGAGCAAAAGGTTATCAGAGACTTTGGATGTCATAAATTTATTTACTGTAGTGATGCCGGACTCGGTTCAGAATCTATTCGCGAATTTAATGACATGGGTAATCGTAAATTCATTGTTACTCAGTCGATAAAAAAACTCGCCAAAGAAGAACGCGAATGGGCTCTCAACGGCAAGGGGTTCCGAAGATTGTCAGACGGTGAATTAATCGATGATATCAAAGATATCGATCCGGACGATAAAGATGTCTACTACAAGGAAGATCCATACACTCCAAAAAGAATTCATCAGACATTAATTGTAACTTACTCACCTAAGTATGCTGCATATCAGAAATCTATTCGTGAAAAACAAGTTGAAAGGGCTAATCAGATGCTTGCATCTGGTAATCATAAAAAGCAAAGAAAAAACCCAAATGATCCAGGACGTTTTATTAATCAGACTTCAGTAACAACAGACGGTGAAGTCGCAGAAAAAAAGATATATACACTGGATACTGAAAAGATTGACGAAGAGGCAAAGTTTGATGGATTATACGCTCTTTGCACTGACCTTCTTGATGATAATCCCAAAGATATCATTAGCGTAAGTGAAGGCAGATGGCAGATTGAAGCCTGCTTCCGAAATCTTAAAACTGACTTTGAAGCCAGACCAGTGTATGTCAGGACCGAACAAAGCATTAAGGCTCATTTCCTTGTATGTTTTCTTTCTCTTCTTATTTACAAACTGCTCGAAAAGAAAATGAATAAACAATACACTTGTGACGATATTCTTGATACCCTCAAAGCTATGAACTTCGCAGACATTGAAGAACAAGGCTTTATGCCGCTTTACAAAAGAAACAAAATTACTGACAATCTTCATGAAGCTTGCGGATTCAGAACCGACTTCCGTTTCATAACGAAACAAAAAATGAAAGAAATCGAAAAAAACAGCAAGTGCCACTAAATACTGGGAAAAATACTACTCTTCAAGAAAAATATCAACAGCCTCCGACCTTCGAAATCACGTAGGTTAGAGGCTGTTTGCTTTGAAAAAAGTGTAAAAGACCGGATTATATTTTTGAGATAAATGCAACTACTTGCAACAACTATTTGCAAATTGCTTATAGCATGATTTTACGTCGTTTGAAGGTGTTTTTTATGGCTGAAGTGTAAAACTCCGGTTATAGCACATTTTTATATTTGTCAAACGTAACTTAATCTTTATCAGTGAATGCTGCTGAATCAATATTAAGTTTATTTCCCATATCATCAGAGATAAGTTTATTTATATATGCATTAAGACTTAAGCCTTGACTTTTGGCGTAATTTGAGATAACTTCTTTTTTACCTTTTTTAAAAGCAATGTTAACCCGATCATAGGCTTTAGCGTTATATTTATTTTTAGAAGCTGTTGATGTTTTGCCCATAAAATGATCTTTCCTTCTTTCTGCAATTTTATTAATTTTAACATTAATAACTACATTTGGGCAAGTATTAAAATGACTAAGTACTTGTCCACATAAGTAAAATGTGATATAATAGAGGGATGAGATATACAA
>OBID01000043.1_pt1 | contig 52797 bp, 67 predicted proteins | sample 1519781 | NCBI WGS metagenome assembly OBID01 (sample SAMEA3991478, study PRJEB22521) | metagenome | biome: anthropogenic terrestrial biome; feature: sewage plant; material: sludge | place: Sweden | collected 2012-09-26 | reverse complement strand
TGTGACTGGAGTTCAGACGTGTGCTCTTCCGATCTTGTGTGTAGGTTGTAACTATAAATCGACCATCATCATTTAAATTGTAAAAATCTACTATATAATCAGATATGTCTCTATTAACTGTAAAGTAAATATAAAACTTACCAGAATCTCCTTCTGTAGTAGTTGTCGCTAACTTTCCTGCGTACCAGTAACCTGGAGCAGCATTTGGCATCGTGAAATTATCTTGAATTAACATATCTAATATTATCTTTTTTGTTTTTCAGAAACCGGAAAAAATACATGTAACAAATTTTCTTCCCTCTTATTAGCTGCTTGAGTTTTATTAGCAACTTGACTTGAATCTATATAACCTTTAGCAGCAATTGCTCCTTCAGTAACGTGGTCAGGAAAAATAATATAAAGCATTTCGTGATGGGTACTTGCAGATGGTTCTGTCAAGTCATTTTTACCCATAAGTGGTTGTAACATTGTATCTATAGTTCCAAAACTTTGAATAGGGTCATTTGTATATGGAAGATTTGCTGAATGGCTACCTTGTTCGTTAGAGAAAAATGTACATAGTCTTTTTGAAACAAATCCAGAAACTGCTCCAAAATCAAGAACAGGATTTTCTCCATTTTTAAAGTTGAAATGAGTAACACTTCCTAGTGTAGGATGCGAAGTAGCTGACCCTTTCCTTACTTTAGCAACTCCAATTAAACAGCTTTTTGAAAAAGGAGAGCTATTATTATTTTGAATTATCATAATTTTAAACTTTAGGGTTTAATAAACTTTCAGATACTATCGCAAGGTCTCCATTTGTGTAATGGTCTGCGGTTATTAATTCAGTTAGAGAAACATATATAAGGTAATCAGTAACTGCAGAAACTAGTTCACTTGCTGCATCAGACAATATTACTGAAATTGTAAAAGTCTGAGTGCTTTCAGAATAGCTATATGTTTTTATGTAACCTACCGGGCCTGAAACATTCGATGCCGAAAAAAATGATATTATATATCTTGTTAAATCTTTGTTACAGAGAATATCAACTGAGCCTTGACCAGATGCATTTGTAGTAAATTTACCTGCAAACCAATATCCTCCTTTGGCGTTTGGCATTTGAGTACTATCTTGTATTAACATTGTTTTAAATTTAAAGTTTAATAATATTGTTTAAAACTTAAGAATGCTCTAAGTGGTAAATTAGATAAAACTATTCCCGTATCACCTGTTCCATCGTTAGGATTTTTATAACATTTAATTGAAAAACTATTTGTATCTACAACTTTTGCTCTTATCTCATAAGTATTATCGCTAAATCCATCGTCTTCAAGAGTTACATGAAACATACATTTACCGTCCTCGATTGGCTCTCCAGTTGTTGTGATTAAGTAAGTTCCTGTTGACGGTTTAGACAGAGTGATTGTATTAGGAAAAGTATTCTTTAATTTAATAAAGTCAGTATCATTAACTCCATCAGAAGGAATTATACACTCAAGTTCAAAAGTTTGAGCATAATTTAGAGTTCCAGACCCTGTGGTTATTTCTGTATGAGGACTAGTTCTAACTTCGTGAGAACCAATTATTAAGTAATGTAAAGTATAGTTACTTTTATTCTTTACAGTATAATTCAATCCACCACTTGTTGAATCAGTACTCTCGATATAACCTAATTCTTCAATTTTAAGCTCTGAAGTAGGAACTCCTTCTTCAAACTCAAAATCTTTACTTCTATAAAATCTAACATAAAACGTTTGTCTTAGTACAGTTTTAATCAAAATTATGTTTTCTACTGAAGTAGTTGAGCCAGAGTATATATGAAGTCCATCATGTAAGCTTGGATATGAACTATTTGGTTTTATAATGTCCATTATAATTTGGGGGCTATGCGCCCCCGTTTAAGTTAGTAAGAAAGACCTATTAAAACAATTCTCAGATTAACATCAGCAGGAATAACTACTAAAGTGTCGTCTGAAGTTTTATATGAAATAGAGTCGATTGTTAAACTTCCTACTGTTCCAACAAATGTCGGAACTAATGTGGAAGAAAATCCTAAAGGAACAGTAGTCCCTGATAGTTGAGTAACTATGAATCCAATAGGTTGTTTCAATGCAGTGGTTAATACAAACGAGGCAGTCGAACCATCACAGTCAACATAATGATTTTCTAAAACTAAGTTTAATCCACCATTAAGACTATTATTTTTTAACTCCATTGTATTACCTTGAATTACAGGTGTTATTGCCATATTATTTTAGAATTTAAAGTTTATAAATTATAGACGACATAGTGAGCGAATGGACAGTTTCTCAAATAGCCTCTATTGTTATAGAGATAATCAACTCTCTTAAGTGGATTCAAACCGGACTCAACATCAACCATAATTGTGAAGTCTTCACCTTCTAAGTGAATTGGTTTAAAGTAATCAAAGTCAATTATAAACCCTTGATTCTTTAATCCGTAAATACTAAACAAATCTGATTGAGCTAAGTGGAATGTACCACCACCGGAAATTTCCAAGTCATTGATTTTGAATCCATATTTTAACGACAATGACGGATTGTAGTTGATTCTTACTTTGTTATCGAATGAGTTACTTATCCTTGTGAATTGTATATCGTCACAGACCCACCATTTAATATTGCTCCCGTAATAGAATTTATTTCTTCCGAACTCATTCAAAGACTGATAATTAACAGCTCCGTGAGCTTGTTGGAAATTAATGATTTGTCCATTAGGGTCAGTATCGGTAGTTGGAAGTGGAGCATAACCAATACCGGATTGAGCAGTTCTGATGTACTCGTCAATTCCACCAGTTTCGTAAATTGGAGAACCATCAATAGGAGAAGGATTATCTTCACCGTCTTTCTTTCTTCCAAAAACTGATTTTAGTTCGTTTTTCTTCCAAAATAAATCAATCTGTCTTTCAGAGTTTCTTTGTAAGATTGTTCTATCTTGATAAATTTTAATCTTATCTGCTGTTCTTGCAACACCCATTTTTTCAAGTGTTATTTCGCAGAAGTTTGTTTCGGTATGTGGAGTATCTCCATAAACACCACCAGTATTGTCACCAATAGCTTGAGGGACAAGTCCGAGTAATAGCTTCATTGAAGTCGTTGGAATAACGGTTGTTGAACCAGTTGCACCACCACCATCAATACAGGATAGACCTGCGCTTGTATTAGTTCCCGAAGGAGCATATCCTCTTTCAACTTTGAACGCTGTGTTAGCTCCAGATACTTCCATTCTTTCTTTAACCTTCATACATTCTCTTTGAGAATTACCGGCTGTGACAGGTAAGTAATCATCACCAGTTCCCGCTACAAACGCTCCAGTTCCACCAGCATTTCCATTATAGTAAATTCTATCACAGTAAAGTCTAGTTCCTTCTCTTAATAAAACAGCTTGTTGATTAGGAACCCAAATTTTAAGGTGATAGGTGTCGAGAGATGTAGTGGTAGTACCAATTGTAATAAGAGCTTGAATTGGATAATCGCTCTTGTACTTTATATGCATGTCAGGTACTGACATTTTTGCACCCATATTTTCAGTCATAATCCTCATCATTGGGATACGACCTTTTGTAACTCTTAATATATCTTTTGTGCGACCGTATATTCTTTGTTCAGCGGGTATATTCTGAACATTTCCTATCCCAGTATACGCACTATCCATTGCTACTGACATTGATTTTTAAGTTTAATTTAACGAATAATGTTATAGTCTTTTAATCGTTCGGGGCTATACAAATCACCTAATCCTCCAACTTCCACCCCAATTTGCTGACTTGCTCCGGGTGTCGAATCTGTAATCCCTGGTGTAGCAAATGCTCTTGAGACTGGCTGTTTAATGTTCTTCTTGACTTTATCTATATCCCTCAACAAAAGAGAATGATGAGCTAATCGGTCAAAAACTTCTTCCTTTGTTAACCCCCTAAATTCGTTCCACATTGGGTCAAAGGTGGCTTCATCGGAAACTCCATATTTATTCATAATGGAGGTTTTTAATTCGCTTAACTGTTTTTCTGCATCTGCTTGAGTATTTGAAACTGCTTCTTTTGCATTTCTTTGAAGAGATAGAGCTTCAGTTTCAAGCTCCATTTGTCTCTTTAAATACTTGTTCGAATCAGAATTATATATTGCTATTTCTTCTGGTACAATTTTAAACTCCTCTCCAAATTCTTTAGCAAGACCAAGTGAAACATATTTCTCTATGTTTAAGTCTTGAATCAGAGCAGGAGTATACTTTGATTGAAACTCGTACGGATTCTTTTCAAAATCTTCAATCATCTTTGTCGCTTTTTCCCACTTAATAGCTTCTTCTGCTCTCGCTTGAGCAATCATCTCGTTAACTTGAGATTGTGAAAAAGCAGTAGGTTGAGAAGGTTGTTCATTGTTTACTGCTGGAGCAGGTTCTTGAGGTCTTAATAACTTGTCAAGAACATCAAATTTTTCTTCAGTAGGAACCGGAGTAGCATTTTCAATAGGCTTTGGGGTTTCATTTTGGGCTAATGTAATATTTGGGTCAAGAGAAACTAATGGTGGAGTTGGAACAATTCCTGCTTCACTTTCTATTTGAGCTATTTCTGGATTAACTGTTGGAGAACCAGCAAGAAACATCACTTGGTCAAATGCTGACTTATCTGTGATTGCTCCTTCAGGTGGTGTGTCTTCTTTTATTACTGATAGTTCCATTTTTGTATTTTGATTGGTTTATGAATATTCTACTTGTTTCTTTTTAGCTTCTGCTTTATCTTCTTTAATCTTGCTTTCCATTTCATTAAGCAAGGCGTCAGCCTTTGCTTTTCTGATTTCAACAGCAGATTCAATCTCAGCTTCTTTTGTAGCAAGGATTTGTTGCTCGAGTTTATTTTGTAAATCTTCAAGAGCTTTAGCGTATTGTTCATTTTGTTGAGTAAGTTGTTGTACTTGTTTTTCTGATTGGTCGATAGCATTCATATTTCTCAATACTTCATCAGCTTCTGCAACGTCTGCTAATTTGAATAGAGCTTCTACAACCGCTATTGACATAGCGTCAGAAGACATACGTCCAAGTAGTGTTTTAAGGAACTCAACCGCTTGAGCTCTTGTCGAAGGCAAGTTACTTGCACTTCTAAAGATAACATCATACTCACCAGCAGTTACATCGGAAAATATTGTATGAGCTTCTTTTTCGCCTTCAATCTGAATAACAGAAGCTAATTGACCATTAGGGTCGTTAGTCTGCATTATCTTTTGACCTTCAGGTGTTTGCTCGATTTTAACTCTTATGTTAGACATAATTTCAACCATCGCAGAAGTATTGTTTATATACCTCATTACGTTTTCTTCAGGAGCAAATGCTTGATACATTTGAATAATTAACTTACCTAAAATGTTAGTACCTGAATCAATACGTCTTGCATAAAGTTTTGGTCTTTGCATACCGAAATTTGCAAGAGTATTTGTAGCTCCAGCAGTGTCAGGTGCATTTTCTGCACTTCCTTGAAGTAATGGAAGAATACCTGTAACGTATTCTATAAGAGATTTAAATATTGTAAATAAAGTATAGAAAGCATTATTTAATGGTAAAGGTAAATCTCTTGTAGGTTTACCACCATCAGGTAATCCAGGTTGAGGTGTGTATTCTTTTAATGCACCTGGCTGATTTGAGTTTTCCCACTTTGCTTTATTAGAAACAGCACCTTCGGGAGCAGTCCAACCAGAGTTGGAACTTTGTTGAGCATTCTCAACAATAACTGCAACTACCTTATTCAAGGCGTGATTAAGGTCTATAAAATTATGTATAACTCCATATTCAAATGGGTTTCTGTTCCAGGTATGCCCTATTATTGCAATAGGGTATAAGTTAATAGGTAATAATGTTTCATCTTTAATATAATTACCTATTTTAATAATTCTTTTAATAAAGACTTGTTCTCTTTCATCAACTACTAAGTTTTTAATCCTACCTTGTTTGTCGAGATACGGTTCAGGCTTTGTAAATGACTTTTGACCTTCTTCTGTTATATATAGAGTAGCCTTAACTTTCTCGTATATTTCTTGTACCCAAACAAAAGTTTGATTAGTTAAGTTTGAAGTATCAACATAAGACGGATTGTCAATTAAACTATCAGCACCTTCCCACCATAGACCAGATGATAAGTCAACTTCAGCTTGACTTAAATTGTAAACCTTCTTAGCTTTCTCTGAAAGCATAGGTCTTGCAATGAAAAACATTTCTTGGTCTTGGTGTGAGCGAAGTTTTGAATTGGGGTCGGGGTAGTATAGTCTATAATCGAGTGGCTCAATTACAACATTAAAATTATTGTATTCGTAAAATGAAGAAGGTTTAACAAAATAAATTCCTCTACCAGAAATTAACATGTCTTTTACAATCTGCTCTTGTATTTCAGAAAAATTATTAGCATTAAGACAAGCTTTAATAACTTCCCTATGAAAGTAGGCTGAAGTTTTAGTGGAGTTTCCAACGGGGATAACGTCTGGAGATGGTTCGTTTGCAGTTAAAAATGCCTGAAGAGTTTCTACTATAGCAATAGAGAAGTTAATAGAAGTTCCAATTAAATACTTTTCTGTTAAAGTCTTTAATTGTTCTTTTGAGAATTGAGTCCCAGTTCCATCAACATCGTTATGAACAACTGCTTCGTACTCTAATACTCTATTAATCCACTTGTCTCTTTTGCTTTTGTAGTACATAAAGCTAAGATTATACCTATGGATTTTTTCGGAGTCTTGATTTAATAATTTAGAGGAGTCGGTCAATTAAATTATCTCTGTTTTAGGATTTTTACAAACCTAAGAAATAAAATCTATAAAAGATAGGGAAAAATTTTTCCTATAAATTTCTTAAAAAATGACTTGACGGATAGTTTAGTTTTGATTATTTTTGAATAAGAATGAGAACGATAACCTTCTTATTTGAAATTATTTTTTAATTAATTAAAACAAATAAAAAAAATGTCAGAAACGACAACAAATGTGGAGACAAAAGCTCCAACAAAAGCTGAAAAGCCTAAAAAGACGGCTGAAGAAATTAAAGCAGCAGCTTTAATTAAAGACAATAACAGGCTCGAACAAGTTATTGGAATGTTAAAAATTGGTGTTACTTTAAAAGGTGAGCCAAAACAGGTATTCTTTAATAGTATTTCAGGTAAAAAAGACTTCCAGTTAACACAACCTCAATGGAAAGCTGTCGAAGAATCAAAATTGTTCAAACCGGACTTCTTGATAGAACTCAGAAAAAACTTTTCTCTTGACAGAGCAAGTGGAGCTACGGCAAGAGTTGCTTCAGGTGCTACCAGAGCAAAGAATGGTCAGTCTATCGTAAGGTCAGTGAATGAAAGAGCAATGAACGAAACCGGAGTTATTACAAATCAAGCCCTTTCAGATGCTGGAACAAGACTCGGGACTGCAATAGATGAGTTACTGAAAGCTTACAACGCAGATTTAAAGATTTTGGAAACTCACAACCTATTACTGAAGTTCTATATCAGAGAAGTTGTTGAAAAGCCAAAAGAACCGGCAACACCAGCACCTACTGCTTAATGTGGATAATGGCTCACTTTTTCCTGCTTGATTTAGTGAGCCATTTTTTTATTAACTTTTAAGCAAAAAGCCTATGTCTGATGAATTAGAGAAAGTAGAAGAAGAAACAAAAGAACTTGAGCTTGTTAATAAGAACTACGATTTAGTTTCTGTTAATAAATTAGCAAGTTCAGCGTTTAAAATTCGTAAAGATTTAATGGATATAAAAACAAACCCAAACTATGTTGATAACAAGAATGGGTTTCCTTATGTTAAGTCTACTTATATGGACGATACGTTTAAGAAATTATACCCATTACATAGAATAGAAATTATCAATTCGGGAGTTGTTGCAAATTGTTGGATATTCTTTGATGTAGTTATCAAAGCTTATTTAACTCCAACGATTTATATAAGTAATTCAGGAACGGGTGGAGCAAGGATACAGATTCCAAAAGAGTTTAACGATAAAGCAAAAGCTTTAAAAGCCAACGGTGAAATGGATAAGCGAAGAGATTTCTTGATGTCTCTTAGCCCTACTGATTGGATAGACTTTGGTAATGACCGCAAGTCTGCACTTACTAAAGCAATAGCTAATGCTGAATCTAAGTTTGGAGTTGCTGCTGATATATATAATAAAGGCATTATAACAGAAGAACAGAAAGCTTTTATTATGAAGGCAGTTGATTATGTAATAAATGAAGTAATAGTATCACCAATGGAAAGAATGAATGTTCTTCAATATTGGAAAGAGTTACTTCTTAAGAAAGGAAATATCGTTCAGTTTTATATTTCTTTAGCAGAGAAGTATGAAATAACAGAAGACTCAATTTTAGAAAAATTAAATAAATAAAAATGTCATTAGAAGATAAAATAAAAGAACAATCTGAAAAGAACAAAAAGCCAAATGTAAGTATTCCGAGTGGGTCTTGCGTTAAGGCATTACTAACAGGGATTAAATATACAAAGAAGGGAGAAGCTGCTGCCAGTATTATGGGTGGTATTGGAGTTTCATTTGCTTTTGTAGGTTATTACAAAGGCGATGACATGGAAATATATGTTCCTACTATTGATTATTCAGACCCTAAGAATATTAAGTTTCCAGCAGATATCAAAAACATTGACGGAACTACTGAAAGACCGGGATTAAACTCTAAGCCAATTTACTTGACTCCAGGAGTTCTTTCCGCTAAGAATATGGTAGCCGGTGATGATGAAAACAGTACTGCTTTATTGTATGCTTATCATTTAGGCAGAACTATAGGTACTCAAATGCAGGTTCCATTTATGAATCAATTGATGGGCTCTGGATTAGTTAAGTTAGAACCTTCTAATCTTGGTATGACTGAAAAGGAAATTGACATAAATTTTCCTATTGTTCATTTGTACAGATATACTGATATGAAGTATCAAAAAGCTGACTTAATTGACGGACATCCTAAGGAAGGAGCTCAAAAGCAATTTGAAGAACAGCTCGGAACTTGGAGGAAAGGTTCGGATAGCAAAGACCCTAAGGGAAATATGTTAGCAAACATTCCTTTAGAATTTATTACTCCGGAAGTTGCAATAGCTATTATTTCTGCACTTGCCGAAAGACAGCTCGAAAAGAAAAGAGAAAAAGAATCGTTTGGTAATGTAACTCCTGGAGTTGCAGACCCGTTCTAATGTAAAAATAAAGACTATGGAAGAGTTAAGAACATGTATCGAAAAAATTAAGCAAAGAAATCCGTTAGAAAGATTAACGGTTGACTCTTACATTAGGCTTATTCAACGAGATTGTAGTCATATCGCTCAAGAAATGATTACAGAAGCTTGTCGTATTTATTCTGAAAAAGATTTATACGACAAGCCCGTTGTTTATTTGAAAGCTATAATGCTTAATTTGCATAGAGATATGCTAAAGAAACGGGAAAAAGAATTTTCAAAAATGGGTTCAGTCCCTCAAATTAAATTATAATGCCAAGAACAGGACAAGATATAAAGAAATTAATAAAACCACTACTTCTTCCAAGCGAACATGCTGTTGTGTTCGTAATAGCTCCAATAGAAGGAGACGTTTCTAATGTCTCTGTTTTTATGGAAGAGTGTAGCGAAGATGAAATTAATGCAATAATAAATTACTTAGAGTCAACTAAATTAACTTCAAACTTATACAAAAATATAAATATAAACTAATGTCAATTAAACCAATAAGCAGGTCAGATGAAGTAGCTGTTAAGATAGTAAATTTAATAAAGTCTCACGGTCTTAATAGCTATCTTAATGAATGTATTCCACAGGTCAAAGCTATCCTTGACAATGACTACGGAAAAGAAATTCTCTATTACAGAGAAAGACTTAAGTCTATAAGGGAATATGCTCGTGATAAAAACAATGAAGAATTAATAATTTTAATAAACTCAGAAGAAGAAAAATGCAGGAAAATGTTCTTAAATGGATTGGCGGTAAGCATACTTTAGGCGAATGGCTTATTAAAAGAATGCCACCTCATTCTACGTATGTAGAAGTATTTATGGGTGGTGGTAATATCTTCTTGCAAAAGCCACTTGCAAAAGTTAATGTGGTGAACGACTTAAATGGAAATCTTGTTAATATGTATAAAGTCATTAACCACGAAGTAAAGAAGGATTTACTTAAACATAAATTTGATAATGTTTTATATGATAGAAATATGTTTGAGTTCTTTCTGGAACTTTACAAAAATAACAATATAAGTTATTTAAAAGCAAATGATGTTGAGAGAGCTTTTATTTACATTTATCTTAACAGAACTTCTTTTAACGGAATGATGCAAAGTTATGCACGTAGAGATGACCCTACAGTTTTATATACACTCGACTCAATTATCGAAAAGATGTATAAGAAATTCCAAGCGGGTAGAACAGTTATTGAAAAATTACCATTTGAAGAGCTTCTTGCTGAAATGAATTGGACTAATAACCCGCCAACAGTAACTCAATTAAAATACGATAGACAAGATGTATTTATTTATTTAGACCCGCCTTACTGGGTTACCACTGAAGCTCAAGGCTCGTCATACTATGAAAAGGTAATGAAACAATCAGAGCATACTCTTTTAAAAGATATAATGATTAAACATAAACGAGCAAAGTTTATGATTAGTTACGATGACCACCCTATGGTAAGAATGTTATATAAGTTACCAAGAGAAGGAGAAAATGTTCTTAGTGATTATGAAGGAATAAGAGGAGTATTAACTCCTAACACATTTCAAAGCTCAGGCTCTCTTGCAGAAGGCGAATCAATCTTTAAGAGGGAATTAGTCATAACAAATTATGACACAAATATAACGGGGACAATGTTTGAATGAAGAGCGAAGATATTAGTGTCGAATTAGAAACAATAAGAATAGCTGCAAATTCAAAAGACCCAAAATTAGTAGCGCAATTGAACCCCGATTGGTTCACATATTTACCTTGTAAACATGCTATTAATATATGGTCTGAGAATCCTAAAAATTTTGAATACATTAACTTCTCTGCTTTCAACAATGAGAATAGTTACGGTATGTCAAAGTTAGATATGCAAGAAGTTTATGAGTACCCAATGAACAATTCGGATATTTATGATTGTATAAAGATAGTTAAAAGAAAGTACAGACAAAGACTAATTTCTAGTAAAATAACAGACATTCAGAAAAGAATATTTTCAATGTCCCCAGAAGAAACTGAAGTTGAGTTAATGTCTTACTTTAAGAATGAAGAAATTATTGAGCGTCAAGAACGAAGAAAAATAACAGACAACCTTACACAAGAAAATGCTGACTTAATGGTTATTGGTGGTTCTATAAGACCAGAGTTAGACGATATAATGCCGCTGAAGAAAACAATAATTACAATTGGAGCCGATTCGGGGCATCATAAATCGAATCAAGCAATTGATATGCTGGTTCTTTATATTAAGAATAATCCCGGACGTAAAGCAGCTTTCTTTTCCTATGAAATGGACTTTGAAGAAGCAAGAGCAAGATTGTACGCAAAGTGTTTAAAGGTTGATTTAAAATCTGTTTTAAAAAGAAAACATAAAGATGGTTCTATAATAGATGTAGAAAGATTAACCGATGAGATGCACAGACTACATCCAGACATTGTTGAGAATTTTCTTTTGTATGACGCTCAAGATTTCAAAAAGACTTCCGATATAAGTCGCATTTTGATTCAAGAGGAGCCAGATATTTGGGCTCTTGATTATCTACAATACTTTGCTCAAATGCAGGCAGGTAATAACGCATCAGAGCAGAATAAAAATGTAATGGAAACTATTGCATTTACTAAGACTATTGCCCAGATTACTAATAGTCTTGGTATTGATTTGAGTCAGATTAAGAAGTTCTCTGATTCAAGAGTGACAGTGTTTCCGAGAATAAACGACCTTGAATGGTCAGGTTTAACGAAACAAATAAGTCATAGCATTATGATGTGCTTTTGGCCTTTTAAACACAATGAATCTGCTATTAAGAACTTCTATATCGGTTCTTGGCAAAAAGTAAGGAATGGTGAACTCTGGACAGAAACATCTAAAGTTATACCAGAGTTATGTTCGTTTGAATATCCTTACGACAAGAAAGGATTAACAATTCAAGATTTAACTCAAATTAAAAATTATACAAAATGGTAAAATTAAAAGGAGTAGCTTGGGGCAGTTCTCTCGTAAACTATCTTGGACTAATGGCTACTAAAGATAGTGCTAGAAAGTTTAGTTTAAGATATGGGTATAAAGTAGTCCCAGTTCAAATACTAATTTCAGAATCTAATTATAAAAAACTATGTCCAGAGAAGAAATCAAAGAAGTTACAGAAAAAGAAATAGTTCAATTTCCAGTAGAACCAACTAAGGAGGACTTAGTTGGTTTATCTAACGCTATTATGAATAGCCCCACTCCGTTAAAACATTTCATAATGACAAAAGCGTTAGAGAAAATTTGTAAGAATGTTGTGGACAGTAAAGAGTTCAGACACAGAGTCAAAGAAGATTTCTTAGTTCAAACTGAAGGAGCTCTCGATAAGAAACATATATTCGGAGCAGATATTTCAATAAGAAAAGCTGCTATTGATTATGATTTATTTGAGTTCTCTAAAAAAACAGAAGACCTTAGAAAAGAAATAGAAATCCAGGAGTCAGAAATAGACTTAAAGAAATTAACACTAAAACAAAGAAGAGACTCGGAAATAGTTTTAGGGATAGCAAAGAAAGTAACAATTGATTCATTACTTGAAGAGCAAATAAGAGAGTCTAAAGGACTTACGGCTCTTCAAGATTTTAATTTAACTATATCATTTAAATAATGAAAAACATATTAAAAAAAGACTCAGACTTAGTTGAAAATTCTTACGTTATTTCAACAAAAGGAACAATAATTCCCCTTAGTCGACTTCTTTCAAAATTACAAGAAGCTTATATGAATCATCAAGATGGAGATGAATGGGGAGCTTGGGCATCAGGAACTACATCTGCTGTCCTTAGTAAATTAAATATTCTTTACAGCAGAAATCAAGTAAAGAAAATAAGGAAGGAGAGAACTAATTAATGGAAAAAGAACAATTTGAAGTCCTAATGGAAGCTAATGTAGACTTTGGAAAAGTTTGCACTAAACTTACCGATGGACTTTCCAGAAGCTCGAAACAACAACCAATGCTTAGTTCTATTATAACTGATAGTCTTAAGCTGTTGGAAAGATTAAATAATTATTTAGAAGCAAATAAACCAATGGAGGAAGAAAATGTCGAAACAGAATGACAAAGAGTTAGATGCTGAAACTCTTAGTGCTACTAATTTATATTACCGTAAGAGAAAAGAAACAGATGAAGAATACGAGCAATGGGAAAGAGAACAGCTTCTTAAGAATGAACGGAAAATGCCAAGAGGCGAAATACTTTGCGATGACTCCTGGGAGATAAAGAAAGTCTTAACACCGGAAGAAGTCGCAAAGGAACGTGACCGAGTTGACGAAGAAGTTCGGGTAAGGAGTTATTATAGATGATTGAGTTTGTAGAAAAAGGTCAGTCATATTATATTAATCCTGATTTAGTTTGTTTTGTTCATATAGACCTTCATTGTAAATATATAAAAATACAATGTACAGGAGGTGGAATAATAAGTATTACTCTTGATAGACAAATGAATCGAGATAATTTTCATCAACTGATAGGTCGAAATAAACTTATTAATCAAGAAGAACAAGAATTAATTAAAAAGTATAACGAGAAAGCATTAGATTGAAAAAAAGTCAAGCTAAAAAGAACTTTGAAAAAGGTTCTCGTAATCAACGTAAAAGTAGGGATTACATAATCAATCACCCGCTCCAATACGGCATATTAGATGAGGGTCGTATATGTATCGTAAGGGCGGGTGTTGGTTCTAACGACTTCTTTAGTGTTTGTTACGATAAAAGAGCTGTAATGAATACAGAAAAGAAGTCTAAGATAGACCCAGATGGAGACCCTGTTAAAGTTGCTTTAAGAAAGATTGGAATGTACTTGAAAGATATTATGGCTGGATTTGATATTATCGCTACACCACATCCAATACCCGGCTGTGTTCAAGATACGTTTTGGATACAGGTTAAAACTAATAAAGAGCCAGAAGAGCCATATATAGAATGTTTAAGAAAGATTCAAGTTCCCTCATATGTCAAAAAGGAGTTACATATATGGATTGATGGTGTTCAAGAACCTAAAATTATAAAACTATGAAAGACTTAACATTAATCTTTAAAATAGACGGCAAAGAAATAGCATTAAAAGAAGGAGATGTAGTTGTTGATAAGCATGGGGAATTACATATAGTTCATTTTGGAACTACTGTGCATGAGACGCAAGGACATGGGGAATGCTCTACTGAAATATGTTGCGGATTGTACTTTGGTGGTTGGGGGAAAATGGAGGGAATTAAAAAGCTATGAATGAACTTGAAATTAAATTTACAATTAACTTAGATAATTACGAGTTTGATAAAGAGAAAGAGCAACAACTAAGAGAGGATATAATGTGGGACATTGAAGAAGGACTTGATAGGTCTGTTAAGTGTTGTATTCGTAACTTAAACAAGACTAGAGGTATGCTTCAACAAGGCTGGATATTTTCAAAAGACGATAATAGCGTTTGGATAGTTAAAGAATCAAGTGAATTAGGAGCAATAATTTGTAAGTTTCCCGATATGTCTGACTCGTATAGAATATCGGCATACACAAGTGTGAATCTTATATCAGACGGAAAAGTCTGATTATGGTAACCTTCTTATTTGATTTTAAAATTTAAACATTAAATAATATGACAATAGTTAAAGCAAAAGAAAAAGATAGATTTGTTAATTTAGAACAAGTTGTTAGTCTTACAGTTGACGAAGATAAAAAAATAATTGACTTGTATATGTCAGATAGAACTATCTTTAGAGTTTCTCCAATTAGTTATGAAGTTTGTTATAATTATTTAAAGGAGAACAAGATTGATAACAATTAAAGAAGCGGTAACGGATATAGAAAAACAAGTAACATATTTTATAGTAGAGTCGTCTACGAATAGCAATCTCAAAAATCTTTCAGCAGATGAAATAGCTGAGTCTGGGTGGATTAAGAATCGGATTGATACAATGTTTCAAGAAAACAACTTTACAATAAATCAAATTAAGCATTACTATGAACAATTTTGTCAAAAAGAACTTTTGATGGAATTAGGGTGTATAGATGCTCAATTAGAAGATAAGCATTTATATGCTAAGAACTTGGTTGATTCTGTTATTAATTCTATTGTTAAGTCATCAATACATTTTCAAATTTACAAACTTTTAAAAACATTAAAAAATGTTAGTCCTACTTAAAACAAGAAATATATTTACACCAACTGAGCCAAGAACTGTTCTAAATAGGGGTCTAACTGAAGGAATTTTACATAGACATCTGTGGAACAGAGTTAGAGGAAGACGCTCAGGATATTATTCTTTCGAGCAAGTTCCTTATCCATTATTAGCTAGCTTTCAAACCAATCCAGATTTTAGGGTTGGACAACCTGATAACTATAGATATGACTTATGTCTAACTCCAATGCCTTATATGGAAAACTATAATTATTGTTACGAACTACATAATATACATGAAGTCCAGACTCATATGGATAGGCAGATAGCTAATAAATCAATTCAAATAATTTATACCAACTCAAATCTTTGTATAATAAGAAATGAGGAGTTATTCTACAAAAATACCTTGTCGTTAAAAGAATCAGATAGCTACACTATATCTGAACAGTTATATGAATCTACTTACATAATCTTTAGAAGATTTCTTCAGATAGGGGTTGTCCCAAGAGAAAAGAAAGATAAAATCGTTGACAAACTTATCTTAGGTAATAAGCTTCAGTCGATGATTCAAGGAGCTGATAATAAGAACTTAGAGTTAGTTGCTCGAAAGAAGTTAATGAACTTATCAGTTGATGCGTTAAATGTCCTGCAGGAATTTTATGAAAAAAAAAACTAAAAGATAAAACTTTTGAAACTGATGGGGTTGATGCTATTATTTATGGAATTCGTAATGTAGCTAATCCCACTGTTCAATACGGACGAGTATCTTATTCATCGTTTCAATCAATTTCGAAAAATTTATATAAAAAACCATAATGAATGAATTAATAAAAGGTCAAGAGTCTATAAGTTCTATCTCTAAAGAACTTGAGTTAATAAAGAATCCACCGCCACCACCCGATACTTCGGACACAGTTTTTATTGTTGATTGTTCAGGAAGTATGGGCTCGCTGGTTCAAGGTAAGCCAAAAATAGACCATGCGAGAGAAGCTCTTAAATCTGCTAATGCAGTTAATATAATTTTATTTGGAGTATGGAATCCTGAAGCACATCTTTATGCAAAATGGGGGACAATAGATGACCTCTGTACTCCGGGGTCAACTCCAATGGACCATGGATTCAAGTTTTTAGCAATGTCTGGTAAGAAATTTAAAACAATTATTTGTGTCTCAGATGGAGAGCCTAATAGCAAAGACTCAGCTTTGTCAGAGGCTAAGAAATTAGGTCAACGAATTGAATCGGTCTACATCGGTGAACCCGGCGATGATGGTTCACGATTCATGTCAAGTCTATGTAAAGAGACTGGTGGTCAATCATTTGATATAGACAATAATCAAGTTAACTTTGGCGGATTAATATCCGAAAAAGTTACTTTATTAATTGGTGGAAAACAAGAATCTACTATTGAGCTATGAAGACAATTGTAGAGCATAAAAAAACTCTTTTAGAATTAGAAACTAAGTTAGAAATTGAAACTTATGTTGCTGATAATATGTCTGTTAAAGAGTATTCAACTCAGGCGATTAAAGAAGTAACAGCATTTGCAAATCGTCTTTTAAAGAACTATGGTGTGAAATCTAAACCTAAGTCTAAGAAAAAGAAAAATCAAGACAATCAACAAACTATTTATTAACAAGCTGCCAGGTTGGAAGGGGTAGTCAATTTATTTCTGGAGAAAAGAAGCGAAAGAGTAAAACTAAACTAACTAATTTATTAACCAATTGGTAATGAAGAATTACTGATAGGGTGGACTGGCAGCTTTAAATTAAAAACTTATGACAAAAACTAAACAAGAATTAGCAATAGAAATTACAATGATAGTAAAGACAACTAATAGCCTTGATAGTTGTATAAAGAAGGTTGTTAAGATTCTTACAAAGGAAGGAGTAGCTTAATGGCACAGAAATCTACTGTTTTGACAAAAACAATTGATGTTGATATAGACATTGAAATTGAGGATGTATTAGATTTTATTGATGTATGTAAAAATCAAGATGAGATAGATGAGATAGTCAGCTCAATAAAAACAAGTCATTTAGATGACGAGTTATTTGACTTATTGTCTAAAGTTAAAACTCTCGACCAACAAATATTATTAAGAGATTTTTTAAAAACAATGACTAAATATGGTTAATCCTAACAAAGAACGGGTTTATGTTAAACGTAACGGATTAGAGCCTCCGATAAACTATAAAGATTATTGGAGTCATTATATTAAGTTAGTTATTAAACCTAATAAGCAAAAGAAGCCCCGATTAGAAAGAAGTAGCCCAATGAAGCCGTTAACAATTAACAATAAGAAAGGTATACTTTAACATAATTACTTGTTCTGGAAACGTCCCTGAATGAATAGGGAGATACAACGTTCGGGTAATGAATATAGAGAGAAGCAAGACAATGAAGTTCGTGGAACGGTTTACGGAATTGGAAGTTTCTTCGCCACGTTAAAAACCTTATAATAAGCCGTCTCTCTATATATTTATTAATTTTAAACTAAAAATAAAATGACAGTAAAAGAGTTAATTGAAAAGTTACAGAAGTACCCAGAGAACCAAAGAGTTTTAGTTTCTGTCGAAGATGAGAACTTTCATGCTGGTCTTGTCGAAGAAGCAACTCTTGAAGAGCAAGAGCTGCTGGAGTTTGAAGAAGAAGATGCTGATGATTTAGTTATTGAAGATTTTGTAGTTATTAAAGCATTATAAATGCAAGGTAAAAGGGAGTTGCATTCCGCATATATTCTGCAACAGAATTTATATGTTGCCTTGCATTTGAATTTAAAGACAACGGCTCTCCTCTGGATGAAACACGGGTTGGAGAACACTCGTGGAGCGTAAACGCGTATAGTCTATGTGCAAGTTCTTAGCCGTTGTCTTAATTAAACTAAAACTAAAATGGAAAAAGAAAAATTCACAAAAAAGGGGGATTGCGGTTTATGAGTAATTGGGAAATAGTTCTTATCTGTTTATGCTGTCTATTTGTAGGAATATTTATAGGGAGATTGTGGAATGAATAAATCCGAAATTTAAAAAAATTAACTAAACTGAAATGAGTGAAGAAAAAGATAGAATAAGAGCAAGGAACTCTCAAATAAGAATGGATGAGTTAAAGGTTGAAGAATACAACAATAATAAAATGAGTAAAGAAAAATTAACAGTAGATGAGGTTTTAAATGAAATTAAAAAGCATTATTACCAAGTATGGATTAAATGTAACCTGGATACAGGTGTTAATGTGGAATCTCTCATAAAAACTCTTCTTGAGCAAATTAGAGATGAAGTTTTAGAAAAGAAAACACAATTTTTTGATTCGGATAGAAAATTATATCCAAATCAAACTGTTTTTACAAATCATATAGATTCTGTTTTCAACAAATACTTAAACAATAAATAAAATAAAATGAAAAAACTAATCATTATAGCATTAATTATGCTATCGGGATGCACAGAGCAAACCCCATTGCAAGTTACAGAGACAGATGATTCTGGGTTGAAATATGATAGTGTAACAACTACTATTAAGAATGGTAGATTCAGCCAAAATGATACAATCTACACCTTTGACATTTATTCTAAGTCAAAGATTTCATCATTGAGAATGGGAAATACTACAATGACATTTGAAATAGAATCTAATGGAACACCTTTAAGGGACTTCAGATTGACCTATGTTAACCCAAGGTATACTCTTGGCAGTGGCGTTGGGTACCAGCCAATGTTTCTCAAAGCATACGAAGAAGGTAACGATGAATATATTTATATACAAGTAGTTCTTGAAAATAATGGAGAAGGTTCTTTGATGAATCAGAGTGATGAACTTATTTGCACAGTTGAGGCAAGAGCATGGCTTAATATATTTGACATTGTTTGGGATACGCCACTATGCTTCATGTGGTATCCGGACAGAACTATAAAGAATGCTTGGATAGGGCAAGTATCAGGTTGGTTAACTGACCAACTTCCAGTTCATGCCATTCTGCAACCAACTCCATTAGACCAATGACAGTATTCATTTTAGTAATGATAGCTCTCATTGTTATATATTTTATTTCAGAAAAAACTAAATTTTAAAACAAAATGAACAAATTTCAATTTACATATTGGACTATAATCTTTATGACTATAGTATCATTAATATGCTATCTTTTCTCATTACCAAAACCTATTACGAATTATCGAGTAAGCTCTAATGGGAATTATGGAGTAGCAGTTAGGGTTAGTTACGATAATTGGTTCGACGATATAATAGTTCCTCAGGGTCTTTCGTATAGTCAAATCATACAATTAACAGATTCATTAAATCTAACACTTAATAAATAAAAACAAGGAAGAAATTGGAAAATATTTTATTGAGTTCAATAGGCTTTAAACGAACCCATGTAAGGAACGCTACTAATCATATGCGAGCGTAGTAACCTATTGAGCTCAATTTTTGGTAAAATTTTCTGGAATATTTTTTTTTGAGAATGGTGTAGGGGGCTTAGCTAACAGGCTTGAAAACTTTATAAGAAGCATAAAGATTAACGTCCATGTGAATCAGACGTGTGCTCTTCCGATCTATGTAACCTGTGAGAGCCCTCTTTTTTATTTATAAAAATTTTTTATGTAAAAATATATTGAGTTTGATGTAGGGGGGTCTCTTTATTAAGTAGCCGACCGCCCGTCCGAAAGGGCTATACCCCCCGATACTTTCATATCCCTATTGAGACACACACAACGACTTTGATGATAGACCCCCAGACAATAATTCACACTACTCTGAATTAACTTATAAGAAATAAACCTTCTTACTTGAGAGATATAACAAACTTAACTATCTCTCACATAATACTATGACATATCCAAGTAATCCAGAGAACCCGAATGATTTAAGAGTCAAGGTATTAGAGCTTCCTAAGGAAGTCCTAATTGACTCGTTCCCATCAGGGAACTACGTCATTGCCAAGTTGAATATAGACGGCAACATCGTCTATCAGTCAACTGGTGAATTTAAAGCTTTTCCTATGGACGAATCCAAGTTCAACGCAAGGAAAGCTCCTCAGTCCGAAACAGCTCTTGACATAATTAAGAGAGCTCACGGGTTGAAGTAATCTTTAAGGGAGGTGCAAACCTCCCTTTCATTTTTAATGCTGATGAATGCCTAAGAATGCTAATGAATGCAGCCGGCCTAAATATGACTTGGCTCTACTACTGTATACTAGTTTAGACAAGGACAAGACTTGTATTACTCTTAGTACAAAAACTAGTCCGTCATATAATATAAAAGATATATATATATATTATATTATATATATTAATATTATACTAGTCTATAGTAGTATGTACTAGTGTATACAATAGTTATCTTTTGCTCTTGCTCTTAGCTCTTAAGTCTTTAATAGGCGATTTAGCCTGACTACTTTGATTAGTTTTGCTTAGTCTTGTTCTTTCCTTTTACTCTATATACTTCTCTTTTTCTACTCTCTCCTTAATGGTCTTCTACTCAATTAACCTTCCTACCTGATTTCTATTTATAAACTATATCTATAACGGACGCCAGTCTGAATAGGTAATATGAGTAGCTGACTCGTATAAAACAGCTCATCATTATGAAATGTTCAGTCTGTAATAAGCAAGACCATACAGTCTTTCATAGTTCAGTCTATGATAAGATGGTATGTACCCAGTGTTATGAAGAAATAACAGATGTAAAGACCAGAAGTCTGTTAAACTTCATAATCCAAATCTTAGTAGTTATTGCAATCATCGGAGCAATAGTAGCTATTATGATGGTAAACAATTCATTTGCACAGTCCGATGAAGAATTCAGGATTGCCAATACACAGTATGACTCAATTGGGTCACTATACTGTTGTAATGAACATCCCTGGCCTTGTACAGAGCCATTTGAGCCTAAGTTAACTATTATTGGCTGGGACTTACGCGTACATGAGTGGCTGGTCGTTGATACATACACCGAAAGAGCTTGGGCTTTCAAGTTATATTGGGTGCCCAGGTATAAGGGGAATTAGAGCTCCTCCAGAACTACTCTAATCGTGATAACTTACGTGAAAGCCGTAATACGTTCGACGATACTGGTTCATTAGCATATCCAATGAAAGCTAATACAATTTTAAAATGGCTCATAAGACAGTCTTGCTAACTGTTTAATGGGTGGCTCTTAGAGCCGGAACTGCTACTATTGGATAAACAACCGTCCAGGTAGCATACTGTAAAGAGTAGAGATACTCGGAGGACTGGTAAATACCAGAAATCTTTAATGCCCGCATGAGTGGCTACAGTATGAAAGAAGTTGTGGATAATATTAACCTTAGATAGGTTGTGATAAATCCCCACCCGTAAGGGACTGACAGTAATGGGGGACTGTGGCGAAACAATCGCTACTACAATGGTTTGGTATTGGTGCCTAATAAGCATTGATATTGGACTGAGTAGGGTCTTATCGGACACAGGCAATATAATTATCCATGGTCAAACTAGGGGGACGAAAAACCGTCCCCACAGTTCTCATATAATTTTAACTCTAAACCATACAAGAGTATAAAACCGTGTGGTCTGGTGACGAACTATTAATAATTAATAAATACTTAAAGGAGGTAAGAAATGGCAATTGAAAATAAAACACCTTTACTTTACGCAATTGGCTCTAAAAGAACTAAAAGCTATACTTGGAAACATAAGTATACTGGTAAATTAGTTGAAGTTTATGCTAATTCTGAAAACTTTTCGGGTAAACTTGCTATGTCTTATCTAAAAGAACATGGAGAAGACAATGAAATAACATTAATTAAAGTTAAACCATTAAATCATAAGGAGGACTAAATGGAATCAATATTTATTGTCAAAGAGTTATCAACAGGTAAGTATCTATCTATGGACAGAGATAAAGGTTTATACTTAGATATAGATGTTAATGACGCTAAAATATATTACACTAAAGACCAAGTAAAGGAGAGTCTTATACAGATAAATGAGGAACATTGTTGGAAGTCAATTGAACCAAAGAACTGCTATATATTTCAAATCATTAAAGTGTATCAAGTAGTAATTAAATAATTAAACTCAAGAGGGAGAAGCTACATTCTCCCTTTTTCCTTCATAAAATTCACACTACTCCCTTTCTCTCTCTACACAATAAACCTTCCTATTTGATTTTTATTTCATTAAATTAAACTCTGCCAAAGGAGGCAGCTAAAAAATGAAAACGTATCAATTCGCTACAAGTAGATTTGACAATCTACGTACTTACAGTCCCACAGCGGTGGTGGCTGAGTTTCAGGCAAGAGATTCAAGAATGCCTAACGTACAGTCTGCACGGGAATATAAGCCTGCGTCAGAAGAGTACAAAATGATTTGCGGTTATACTGGAGAAGTTCTTATAACATCAGTTGACGCAAAAGCCAAAAACAATTTTCATAACAAGTCGTTTATGGAAATTCAGTTCAGGGACCCAGTCGATATGAAGAGTTTCGTCGAATATATGAAGTTAAATGTATCAGACCCGCAGTCATTGCTCGATGAGCAGAAAGATGTTATTACTAAGTGGTCATTTGACCCAGCATTGAAATATCTGTTTGTTCAGACATCAAGAATAAAGCCAACACTTACCGTGCCTCAGCTTGATGCTGAATTGAAACACATTAACGGTGCAATCGCAGCTATCGAAGAAGTATTAACAGATGAGTTCGCTCAGACACCGGTTACAGCTCCAGTAGTTACTACTCCGTAAGTTGTTAAGTTCTTATAGAGTAGACAATCGCTCCCAGTTTAAATGGCTGGGAGCATTTTATTAATCTTAAATTAATGTATATGAATAAACCGAAGGATAAAATAGAAGTGGTATCCCGTTTTCAAGACTCGTATCATTATATAGTTAAGCTACAAATTGGCAAGAAACTGTATAAATATGATTTCTTGAGTCAGGAACAGTGGGAGCAATATTATTATCACTACTCTTATAAGTCGCATCCAACGGCTTATACAAGAATAATAAAGTTCTCGTTACTAAATGCAATTAAACAATTTTTAATAAATTAAACTTAAAACGAAAGGATTTAAAAATGAGAAAAGCAATAGCATTAATAGTTCTCTACATTATAGAGAACTACAAAGACAGTCCATTAAGAACTGCTTTGATAGTCTTGTGGATAGAACAGTTAGAAATACTGTATAACCCTGAAAAGCATCCAGACTATACTGATTTAAGTATTCATAAGAGTAAGAAGCACTTAACCAGCCAAGTTTTAACTTGTAAACTTTTAGGTGCCGATTGGGTTGAAATAACTCACGAGATGGCGAAAATTGAAGCTGATTTAAGTCAAATTCTTAAAGATATGGACGAAAAACATCCTCTATCTCCAGAAGATAAGAAAGATGTAGCTGAAACCTGTGCCTTAATGTACACGCAAAGTCAATTAGGTAGCGGTCTAATGGGTCTGTTAAATATATTAAAATCCAGTAAATAATCATTCAGCGGGAAGTATATCGTCAACGCTAATATTGCCTTTAGCGTTGGCGACTGCTTTTTTAAGCTTCTCCTCGAACGAATCTTCTTGAACCTGCTCAATTTTTTTAGGTAGTTCAGGAATAACCACCGCTTGACCCTGTGTAACTTCAACAAACTTAGCATCTTCAATACCCTTCCCGTTAGAGCCTACTTTAGAGCCATCAATGTTTAATGTATTGGAGTCATCAGAGACGAACCTCTGTATATTAAGATTCATTTCAGCTGCTTTTAACTTAGCCATTCCAGCTTTTCCATTATCGAGCATATCTTTAATAGCTGCGATAGAATCTTCAGGGCTAAGCCCGTGTTTCTCAAGAGAAAGTTTAATGTTCTGTTTGAAATCGTCCATATTATATTGTAATTTTTTAAGTTCGTCCCTAACGTAGGGGTCTGACATTAACTGTAAAACTGTTCTTGTCTTCCAAGCAGCTAACCTTGAGTCAGCTGTTTCGTACTCTTGAAGTTTAAACTTCTTAATAACATTGTCAAGAGCTATAAATGGGTCATTAGTAAGAACCCATTCAATAGCATACATAATCTTTTTATGCGTCTTGTATTTGCCTAAGAAGTAAGTTTTATCTCCCATCTTATACCTGTTTATCTTAATCTCATTGAAGCAATTCGGCATCCCCCACATCTTTGTAGGAGCCCAAGAGCCGTCAGATTTATTCCAAATAGAATATCTACCTATTACATAGACAAACATCCTCGTCTCAACTGGCTGTTGACTAGATTTGAATGTTCTCATAGTAACTCCATCTTTTCTGTATTTAATTCTATCCCAACGATTAAGACATTGTAATATTGCACCGTCATCTGCTTTTGCCCAATCACCTTTATTAGCTTCAAACCATCTTGGAAACGCCGTCAACTCATTAGATAAGTCTTGCTTATTTACATTAAGATTATCTAATGAACTAGTTAAGTATTTAATAGCTTCGGTAGTAGATTCAAATACATAATGAGTTCCTTTATTAATCTTTGTAGATATATAATGCTCTTTCACGGCACTAGTCCTTTCTTCCTGTCTTTTTTAATACGCTTTATTTTAACAGGTTTACCATAATAATAGTGTTGATAGCATAAATGTTCATTATTCTCTGCTGATAGACAGACCTTATTACTACAATTAGGAACAATACATTTCTTCCAAAATATTGCATTTGTCTTGTTTAAATCGTTCATCATTAGAGCTTTAAACATTGGATTATCAATTAATGCAGTCTTTACTATTTCATTAGGTCTATCGTATTTTCTTTGTTCACTCATTTTAACCTCTCTTCTTGTTTTTTACGTATTCTTTCTTTAGTATTTTCTAAGTTCTGTTTTGATATACTTATAAAGTCTTTAGTAATAGAAACAGTACCAATTGCAAGATATATCATTATACAAAATAATAATGTATACAGTATAATCATTGTTATCAAGACTGTATCTCCCTCTTAACAGTTAATGGGTCTACAAAATCTCCTTGAGCATCCATATAAATTTGCTGTTTCTTTTTTTGTTCCTGCTCGTCCATAATATCTTTAAGATGCGGAACATGATTATGCATATAATCTAAACTCATTTCATCTATATGAAAGTTCTTACGAATGCGTCTCTCATACTGCTCATTATCTAATATAACGACTCGTGTAATATTAAAATCTTTAAAGTAGCTTGGATTATTCTCTAACTCTTTAATAAGAGTTGGTATTTCTCTCTTACAAGTATACCAGGTTTTACCCATATTTATATCTGTATTGTTGTCAGTTCTAAAAACTTCACCCTGAGCTGCTGTTGAGAGAGCTCTTCCAACTAAGACAGAAAATGTATTCATAGTTGCATCACCGAGCTCCTCTAAGTGTAACTCTTTAATGTTCTTATTTAATTTTATATTAATGTTTTTTTGCATTTTTTATAAGTGTTTTAAGATGATTAATTTTTATATTTAATCTTATTGATTGTAAGTCTCCTTGCAACATTATAACTGATTGGTCTGGGTTTTCAACATTTTGTCTTGCCCAAAGAACCATACTAAGGTCAATTATAGCGTCGAACGGATACTCGTCTTCAGGGTTGTCAGTATCAAACATCATAATTTCAAGTTCGTCCATTAAGAAGTCCTCCATTTATGTAAATCGTTAATAACTTTTCCAAACCCTAACTTTTGAGCTATTGTTTGTAATTGTTTAGTTGTTGGTTGCATTAATTCAGTTAAATTTTGATTAGGTCTTGTTATATTTGCTCTGCCAATTGCAGAAGCATCAGCAAGGTCGTCCTTACTAGTCTTACCGAGATACTCTAATTGATTTTTAAGCTCTTCCCAGTTCTGATTAGAGTTAAAATAGACCATACCTGCTTGAAAATCACCAGACAATTCATCTGCTATTCTATCTTCCTTCTTAACTTGCGAAGTAACTACTTCAATAACGGGATAACTTACTCCATATTGACGCATTTTCCTGTATACTGCTCTTGTCGCTTCATTTCCAACTGAATTTGTCTCAATTACAAACGAAAGACGATATTTATGTTGAGAGTTTATTACCCATCTAAATAATTCATCGCTTGTTCCAACTCTCTCTATCTTTTTTCTATCAGTACAGAGCTTATTTATATACTCTTGCTCATCTTCTGCCTTCTTAAATGTATCGTTTATTCCGTATTTACCAGCTGAAAACTTATAGAAGTAGATTCTTCCATAATAGTCAATAGCAAGCCATACAAGAGCTGAGTCGTCTGCCCCAGTTTTATATGAAGTTGCGGTATCTACTGCGATACAAGTATTAACATTTCTATATATGTATTTAAGTTCACCTTTTCCATCTTTACCATCAGGTATTTTAACATATGTAATGTTATTACCATCTACATTATTAACTACTAAATCAAAGTCTAAGTCTTTCATCTGATTACGCCGGAACTTTTTATCCTCTTCTGAAAGCGTTTCGTGAAACATTTCCTGCCAAAACATTGAAAGAGTCTTCTTTTCCTGTTTACCTTCAAAGGACTCTGAATATTTTGATAATAACATGTATAATGATAGCCTTTCAGGCCATATTGTAACAAATCCTTGAGCCTCAAGAGCTTTACATTCTGCTTCAGTAGGGACTAAGCAGATTCTTTTCTCTGAATCTATCTTACAATAATTATCAACCACGTGCATAAAGAGCTTTTTATCCATTGCACAGTGTTTTATAACTTCAACTCTTCTATTATGCTCATTGTCTATCATAATTGTATCTTCGTGAACGACTGTTCCAATAAAGATACTCATACCATTGTTACCATCTATTCCATTTTTAACTTCAGCTTGAACAAGGTTACGAGTCTTTTGCCTCGTTTCAACTGTAATAACTGTCTTTGCAGAATATAAGTCATCAAATATTGCACAAGTTATTCTACCAAGAGTATTGTAACCTCTTGCCTGTTGATTTACTCCCTTTGCTACAATTTCAACATCTCTACCCTGTTGCCAAGGTAGAGTCGTTGTCTTATTTTTAAGAGCTACAAATGTAGAAGCTGTCCATTTACCTTCATCATCAAAGATTGTTCCCGGCTTCATACTTCCGAATACTGTTTTTAGTAATGAATTGCTTGACAGTTCTTTACGAATCTTCATAGTCCAATTCTCTGCCATAGCATGTGTTTCTGAAAAGAGCATAATAACGTCTTGTCTGATAGTAGTTGCAACTCCTGATAATGACTTAATCTGACTTCTCCAATCATCTTTATCGTATAACGGGTCTTGAGAGTTTCTTGAGTCTGCTATTATAATCTGGTGTCCATTCATACAAACTAAATATAATGGAAATATGAACGAGCCTACTGTTGACTTAGCAGCATCTCTTGAAATCTCAAACTGTATTTGTCTGTCAAGAGCCATTTTCCTATCAGGATGTAATAACTGTAACGTCTTAAAGTACATCTCTTTATGTAACTCAGGTACTCCATATTGGGGCTCTATCTGACGAGGAAATAAGTATCTACTGAAACTGATAATGCCCTTCTCAATGTCGAAAGGATTAGAGTTGTCACGCCATATATCAAACCATTCTTTAGCTGTAGCCATCTATATAGCAATAAAGTGTTTTAAAAAGCTCTCTTGATTAAATACTGCAACTCCACCAAATTCTGTAAGAGTCACAAACTGTCCTTCATAACAAGAAATTGTTCCATTAGATGTCTTCCAGTATGCTATTTTACTTGTTTCATCATAAGTACCTTCAATACCCATATCCCTAATTTTTCTAAACGATTCATAATCACCGGAAAACAACTCTGCTTTTACGTATGTGGTATCTTTTCTCTTAAAATTCATAATTTTTCCTCCTGTTTACTGAAATTTTCATCTCTTTCATCTTCTATATATTCATAGGTTCTATTTTTTATATGGGTAGGTTCATCTAATTCAGGCCGACCTATATCAGATATAGGGATTTCTTTAGACCCCCCTACGTTCTTCTCTAAATTGCTCACTTTATTATTAAGTTCCTCTATTTTTAGAATCATTTCTCTGTTTTGTAATTCTAATTCAGAATTAATAGATAACAAGTCTAAAACTTTATCATCTGCGTATAAGAGCGTATTTAAAGGAACATCTAAGTTTGCTAAGTCGATTGGATACGTCGTCTGATACGTTAGACCTGGCACAAGCTCTCTAACTTGACTTATAGAGTAGCTATTATTTGTAAAGTAGACTGCCGGAACTTGAACAGTCTCATTTTTATTTATCTTTTTATTGTATAGGAATGTGAATAATACCATTATTTTATTATTTAGGTTTTTTTAAATTTAGTTGAGGAGGATATTTTGAATTATCGTTCTTGTTGTTTCCTTTAACAATTATTCTACGACTTTTTGCCATGTTATCCGAATCAGACATGCTAAATGGTTTAGAAGGTTGAGTTTGTGCTGATTTTTTAGGAATATATGGAGCGTTGCTAGCTGTTTTACTTTGTTTTGATTGAGATGGATTATCTGATTTTTTCAATGCTTATTATTTAAATTTTTATAAAATTAGTAAATTAGTTTATATAAAACCTGGCTACAATGAACGAGAGCCCAAAGTAACCAGATTTTCTTGATGATAAGGAAGAACAAATATGAAAGAACGAGTGTTGAATTAATTTTCGTTAATAACAACTGTTGAGGTTGCACTTTCAGCCTCATCAGGGATTGTTGTAACTGCGATGCTAATTGGAATGTCAATACCTGATGCGGTCTTTCCAATTGCTCTAACTTCTCCAGCTGTAGCTGCAGTTGCTGTAATCTTAACATTAAATACAAAGTTTTCTCCATCAGGAAGTCTTTCTACTTGTATATCTTGAGTAAGTGATTCAACAGTGAATAGAGCTACATTCACTGGAACTCCATCATCATTTAAGAACTGGATTGACCATACTGCGTGTTGGTCGAGTTGAAACTGGACTATCATTTTGTTGTCTCCTTTCAGAGTTAGTTTAGTTGATTGAATTTGAATTGATTGTGTTAATTTGTATGTTTCTTTATTACAGTTTAATCCTTTGCAGATTAAATCTAATAAATAGTCAATAATTTGTTTAATACACTTATTCATTCTTTATTAAGGTTTGTAGAGTTCTAAAGTCGGCATATATATTTTATATCTATTCCAAGTAGCATAATGAGCAGGTGGAGTTCCTCCTTGATAAGTACTATGTCTTGTATTAAATTCTTCTGTAAATATAAACATAGTATCATCTTTAATAACCGAACCTGCTGAAAATATTTGTTTTCTATTACCGTGTAAAGGTATGATAGCATTTGTATCATTCATAGGAACCCAGTTAATTAAATCAATGCTATGATACATTCTTACATCACAAGTATCTGCTGTTGGAGTTGGTCTATTTTCTATAGCATCAGATGCTTGATGAATAACATTTACAAGAGCATAATAATCATCATTGTATTGAGTAACTGTCATATTGTTAAAAGCTACTCTATAATCTATACTTGAAGTATCATGAAAATTACTTCTAACAACAGGGAGAATTACTTGCCTGTCATTAACAGAGTTATCGTCTATTATTTCTCCGTAACAGATTCTTCTTAGTGGCTTTTGTCCAATTACTCCTGCATTTCCATATTGTCCCCATTCTTGAGTAGTTGAATCTCTAAAGAAAACAAATCTACCACTTTGAGTGGTTAAAAAACTTGCGTCTTCACCAGTTTGAGTTCCTCTTACATCGAAGTTAACTACTCCGTAGCCTGAGTCCCAGGTTACTCCATCTCCTGATGGGTTTTTAACTATATGATACATATAATGTTGTCCCGACGCGTCTGTTCTTGCCCAATAAGCTATTTTGTCATTGTCTCCATTTTCATAATAACCTTCATATATACATCCCGCAGTCGTTTGAGTAGGTTTAAATAACGAATCCCAAGTTAACCCATTATCTGTACTTTGTATCCAGTATGCTTCGGTTGAACCACCTAAAGGACTTATATTCCTTCTAAGAGCACTCCAAACTCCTACAAAACCTCTTGCATCATACTGAATTGTATTGTACGGAACAAATATTTGGTTAGTATCACTAACTAGTGTTCTTGAACTTACAAATATTGAAGACAGACTAGGAAGTGCATCTTCTGAAGGATAGTAACGGTTTGTATCAACTCCAAGCTTCTGGCTATGTAAATAGTCAAAAGGGTCAGATTGAGCATTTAATATTCCTACAGTTAAAAAAATAACTCCAAGAAGAATCATTATTTTTATTATAGTCAATGTTTTCATACTTAAAAGTTTAGGAATCTTGCCCATTTACGAATAATAATAGGATTTGTATGAACACTTTTCGAACCGAATTTTATTAACAAGTGATGAACAAAAGGTGTTAGAATAAGACAATGAACTGAAGCACCAGAAGTCCAAAGAGAATGCTGATTATCAGTGTAAGTATCCATTCTTCTATACGTTAAAAGAGAAGTATCTCCTTGCCAAATATCATAACACATTAAAGAGTCTCCATTTTTAAAAGACTCTGTTGTAAACCCTATATAAGGATAGGCTTTAGTATTAGGAAAATTCCAACAAGAATCAACTCCTATCTGTAATGAATAATTAGGATTGTCTTGAGCAAATATTAGACTTGAACAGAAAAGTAATACAATTAAAATTAACTTCTTCATTTCTTTTTAGCTCCTTTCGATTCAGTATATGTTTTTGTAAATTTTCCTTGCTTTGGGTCTGCTCTTTGAGTTCCGTCGTAATAGTATGGAGCATTCGGAGCTGGTTTTTGTGGGTTTGGGTTATTTTTAGCTTTATAAGCTACCGTCTTTGGGTTTGATTTTGCCATATTATTATTTGTTTAAAGTTTTTTACTTCTTCTATCTCTTGATTCTCTTAACTCCTTAAGAGATTCATTATAAGCTCTTGTAAATGAACCGTTCATACTTGGAACAGATTTGAATCCAAGAACCATACTCTCTTGTTTATCCTCGACCTCATTGAGTCGATTGTCTTGCTGTCTTTTAACAATGATTAAGTAAATAAGAAGAATCTTTGTTAATAAAGACGAGTCCGATAAGTTCACTATCAGTCCCCATAACTGATTTAAAAATTCCATTAGCAATTTAGTTGTTTATTAAGTTTGAAATTTCATTAAAATCGAACTTTTTTTCTTAAAAAGCATTTTTTCGATTAAAATAATGGTTATTTATTATTAATTCAAGGGAAAAATTTATCCCTATTCTATGGTTCTTGTATATACTCTTTAGCTGTTTCTCCTAATCCTGTTTCATCAGTTTCTTCCTCAGGTTGAGGAGTTCTTTCATATTGTCTACCTTCTGACATAAACTTTTTTACTCTTTTAGGTAATAAATCAAGTGCATTTGGAGCATTTTCTACCTTTTCAATTCGCTTTTTTACTCTGTCAGAAGGGGGCTCAGTTACTTTTGGTCCCATTTTAGTATTAGGAACAAACTTTAAAACAGCATCTCTCTCTTTTGGAGATAAGTCATAATTTGAAGTTGAATCAGGCTCATCATAATTAAGTTGTTCTTCTTCTATTGACTTAGGTGGAATTTGCATCGTTGAATCAATTTCATAAACTTTATTAAAACCTTCTAATATAGCATTATACTCATCAGTAGGAAGAACTTCTCGAACGTCTGAGTCTGTAAGGAACCCAACAATTGTATTAAAATCTTTTTCTTGAGCAGTTCCTGTGTAAAGTCCTTGAAGTTCTTGAACTCTATCTAAAGATTTTTGACCTTCATCATCGTCAAAAGATAACAATGAACGAAAGTTTTGCATTTTCTGTATCATTTCTTTAGCGCTTGAAGACTTAAAATAAGTAGACTTTTCCGCAATAGGAAGAATAGAAGTATCTCGAGTCTTGTTAATCTTATCAACCGCTTCCTTTATAAGTTTTAAATCGTCCTTATGGCTAGCTTTATAATCTGATTTAGCTGAATAGTATGGGTCAGAACGCCAAGCAAAGTCAGGCTTAATTGATTGTATAATTGGAACAACTATTGACATACCTGGAACTATTGTAGTCAAGGTAGATTGAGCTAGTTCCATTGCATTATCAAACTCTCCTTCAGATATAAATGCACTCATAAGTAAAGTGTATAAATCTCCAAGTCCAACTCCCATAATAGGTATACCTTCAACATATGTACGAGCCTTTCTTCTTTGGTAAGACCTTCTTAACATTTCCTCTGTCTTCCCTAATTGGTAGAATCCAGGTTCATTAGCTTTTATCTTTTTAACTTCCCAAGCAACATACTCATCTTCAGAATAACCTGCTATAATACCAAGAATTTTATTTACTTTGTCTAATTCTTTATCTTCAGGGTCAGACGGCATTTGATTAACCGAAGCTTGAATCAAATACATAAGTCCATTGGTGAGCCCTTTAATAAGGCTAATACCTATACCATCACCAATAGCATTAATAAATAAATATTGGAAAAGAGTTCCTGCTACAGAACCAGCTCCGTAACCTATAACTTCTTTAGTGAAAGCAACTGAAATCAAATCTATTATGCCAAATATGAAGCTTCTCCAAGTCATACTCAGAGCTTGTCTTAATGCATTAAATTCTTTAAAATGATATAATTTAACTTCACCTGTAACTGGGTTTAATAACCGAGCTTCGTACCAAAGTTCATCATTTTTCATTACTCTTAGAACTGTAGCGGTTCCAAACATTTTCATTTGCTTAGAAGCTTGAATCCACCTATCAATATAAGTAGAAGTAAGTGAATTGCCAAAGTGAGAGAATTGAAGTAAAGTATGACCACCCATTGTAGAATCGTAATGAGATAAATCTAATCCTGGTTGGTATAAGAAGTCAACTAATTTAATACCTTGTTCATATACAGTCTTAGATAACTCTAATATTATTGGTTTCATCATCTTTTGCTCTTCTTGAGTAAACTCAGTAAGGTCAAAAACATCAGCAAATGCCATAACAGCAGTAAGAATCGTAGTTTTTCTATTTAGCTCTTCTGCCTTCTTAGGAGAAACATTATAAGTTCCTTTTCCAAAGAATTTATTAAGTAATGTAATAGGCGAATCAAGATGATACTTATTGTAGAAGTTTCTCATAAAGCCACCTTTTGTAAACACTTTTCTAACGAATAAATTACGAGCATCAATAAACTTTCTTTCGTCCCAACCAATGTCTGATTTAGAACCATTAATAATTTTTAACAAAGGTTCTAACTCTAACTTTACATTTTGCCATTGCTGATTAGACTGAATCAAATACTCACTAAAATCTTTATCGACGGCACTTGTTACGTCTGCTGTAAATCCAATCCTACCCATAATTTGATTAACTCCACCAAAGAATGCTGTAGCCTCATTCAATAATAACTTCCAAACTTCTTTTTCTTGGTCTTTTATAGATGATTCGTTTTCGATAGACTCAATAGTTCCTAATGCTTGAAGTTTATCAAGTTCTTTTTCAGCTAAGCTAAAATAACTTTCTTGAGTTTTAGTCTTAGTGTTTAAAGATTCTTTAGTTCCATACATTGCCTTTACCATTTGGTTTTCACCAAATCTATTTCTAAGAGCATAATAGAACTTAATTCCAAGTAATGATTTATTTCTTAAAGATACAATCATTCTGAAAGTTGTATCTACTTGTTCAAAACTGTAATCCTTTCCAAACATTTTATAACAAAACATTTTTAATTGTTTAGAAGCTACAATTCCAGACATTACTCTTAAATTAGCAACTTCATTATATTTATAAGTTACATTAGTATCTCCAGTAAGTTCTTTAATTACAAATGTATTATTAGATTTGTTAATACTTACAACTTCACCATATACTATATCGTAAGTCTTTGACTTTCTAAACGAAATAAAGTCTCTTTTATCAAGTTGATTAATATTCTGAACTGAACGATAAACTGCATTTTGTGTTTTAAGAATTGCACTTTGCCACCTTAATTCATCGTTCATAAATTTATTATCTTCAACAAGCCATTCTTTATTTATTTCTTCATAAACTGTCAACATTCTTTGTCTAAACATAAGGTTTAAAGTAGAGAAGTAATCTTGAGCTACATTCTCATCTTTTCTGTAATAACCTAATGTTCCAAATTTACGTTCTAAAAAGTTTAAGTGAGTAATATTTTCCTTAACATTACCCATATAGTTAGCTTCATCTGCTGATTTAGATAATTCAGCTTCAACAGCCTTTGTCACGTCGGGGACGCGTTTTTTTATGAAAAAATCAGTTAAAGCTCTTTTAAACATCTCTTCGCTACTAAACATATGTGGCATATAAAACTTATTTTGAGACCTCATTTGGTTCTTCATAAGTTCTATTTGCTTTAGCATATTCTTTGACTTATTCAAGAAGTCTCTAATAAGAGCTTGAGACTCTAAAATAGTCGGACTTGACAATCTATTAACATACTTCGATAGAAACGTTAAGTCAGTTATATGTTTTTGAATTTGAATTTCAGCATAATAATCATATAACCATCTTTGAGCAATTGCTCCCATCGTAAGCCTTATCTGTATAGCGTTGTAGTTATTATTAAATATAGTTTTACCCTTATCAGTAAGAAGTTCTTTGTCTGTTAATATGTTTCTTGCCAGACTAGTTAAATCTTTAATATTAAAGTCAACTGTCATTCCATCTTTATTGCTAATAGTAGCAATTTTATACTTAATATCTTTGTAAGTTATTTCTGGAAACCCGAAATTCATTCCTTTAAGAACTTTGTTTTCATCAGTACCTTCGGCAATATCTGCCATCTTTTCTTTAAAACCAAATCCTTCCCACCAATTAGCCTCTTGCTGTTCGTGTAAAAACGCATTATCTTCAGTCCAAATAGCTCTGAGCTTATCCATATTAGACTCATATATTTGTTGGTTATCATTGAATCCATTGTTAAGCTTACGAGTGATTTCTTGTGCTATCATAGACCCGGACACAATCTGATTAGTATCTATTCGAGCAGATGTTTCTCCGAATGAAGACACTATGTCAAAAGGACTAATATAATGAAAAGTTCCATTATGTATGTAGATAATCTTTTCATTTGGCATTAAGTTTATATTCCTATCTGAAAAAGCCCTAATCATAAACTGGGACGGCATTAGTCTACCAAAAAATTGACTTACTGAATTATACTTACCTTCAGGGTCGGCGGTAACTTTTTCAAGCATCTTATAAGTATCTAATTGAGCATTATACTTTTTAGAACCACGATATATTGGTTCTAAGTTAAAGTAACTTCTTACCATATTATCTATATAAAACTGATAATGCTTCTCAGTTAAATTATTTTTAGATACCTTCGTTTGTTGGTTATTACTATTCCAAAACTGAATAACTTGCCAATCTCTTACAGACTTAGGTAAATTAGACATTATAGATTTAGCAACTGCTTGTATTTCAGATTGTTTAGAAACTAGTGCATCTTTAGGAGCTACTGATTCTATTACTAAAGGCTTATGGAAGAAATAGAATGGCAACATTTTTCCATTACTCATCTGGTCAAGCTTATCTTGTCTTTGAGAAAGAGCAGTTTTAATTACTGAACCAAGAATTTCTTCATACAAATCTTTAGCGACTTCATTCACCTCACTAGCCTTTTGAAGATATAACATGTAAGGTGCAATATTTGGTATCTTAATATTTTGCCTATTATCTAAGTGAGTAATGGAGTTAGAGTCTTGAAATATACTAAGCCTGTATCTTTCACCATACTTAGTCATTTCATCTGTTTCTTCCTTGTAAGGAGTCCATTGAGAACTATCGTAAATACCTAAACCTAATTTAAAAAATAATCGTTGACCTACTTTAGAAGCTGAATTCATTTCACTCGCTACATTCTTATAAATATCAAACATCCTATCAGATACGTAATTTTTAAGCCTTGAATTACCAGCGATTATAAATATCTTTCCAAAGGATTCTACCATAGATTTTACAGCATCTGGTCCCAACTTGTTTATTATTTCAAATATAGGAAACGAACCTTGATTTTTTAACATTTCAGTCCAAGAGTTGTATCTGGTAGAATTGATTAATTTTCCTTTTTGTCTTTCTTCAATTATATAAGATATTTCGTTACGAGAGTTAGACTCAATGATGTAACTTCTTTGAAGAGTAGTTCCTGATGAAGGTATAACCATTCTTAAATCTTGTCCACTCTTACGAGTTATCATTAAGTCTTTTTCAAAGTAATCATTTAATAACTCATTAAACAAGTTATGAGTACTCGGCATAATATTAGCATCTCTTAATGACTTAGAATAAAAATGTATCTCAGCAAGTCCACCTTCGGAATTATTTGCAAAAGACTTTCCAGCTTCTTTTGTTTCTAAAACAAACTTAGGAGTAAATGTAGAAATATCTCTAAACCTATTCATTAGCTTTCCTAAGTGAGACATTGAACTCTTAAACTTAATAAGCTGTTTCTCTTCGTTTAATAAATCTCCAGTCGGGACTAACTCTCTCTTGAGATTAGAGTACATTTTCAAAACATCGGTTGGTTGCAATCCCATAGCCCCAACTTTAGAATCCATAAATGTTGTTAAGAAATCTCTTGCAGCTTGAATAACTGTAGTCCCATCAAATATGTTTTCCTTTGAATCCATTTTACCTTCATACAAAGTATTGTATGCGTCAAGTAATTGAGATTTTAATTCAGCATATGATTTAATCTTAACATCAGGGTTATCAGGTCTTCTTAAAAGCATTCTACTTGGCTTTAAATACGTTTCATACATTTTTTGAACGTATTTATTAGTAACAAGAGCATTTTGACTTTCTTTACCATCTACTTTAATATTATAGAGTATGTGATTAAGAAGAGCTGGGTCATAATTAAATGAGAGTATTTTCTGGTCAGATAGCCAGTCAAGACTATAGTTAGTTAAGTAATAAAGAAGAGCTGTATTATATGAAACTTTCTTCATATTAGTAGATACCTCAACTACAACAGCATTTCCTTTATTGTCAAATGTATTGTAAGTAACGGAACCACCCTTTTCAAGCATTGCAGTATAGATTAATCTAACATTATACAAACGTCCAATAAAGTTGTCAGACAATCTATCTGAAATTTCAGCAAAATGTTCTGGATTTGTTATATCCAGATTATTAAGAGTTTTATTAACTCCGAATAGCTTAATCACGTGAGCAAGCGGTCCATCTATTTTACCTTTAAGAGCTGGTATATTTACTAATTTTTCAAGTGCATCTATTCTATTTTCAGGCTCCTTAAACTTATCATTAAGATTCCAAGTCTCAAAGTCCTTAGCAAGTTTTTCAAGCTTTGAGTCAGGGTCAAGTTTATGTAAAAATTCCCATAGAGATTTCATTTCACTACTCTTAGGGTTAACTACAGGAACTTTATCAATATCAAAGTCTTTACCTGAAATAGCTTGAAATTGTTTTATATTAACACTTAATGCACTTGCGGAAACCCTGTGACCTTCAAAAGAGTCAGTCGGAATAACTAATGCGACCTTAATTGCTCTTATATCAGCAATAGATGCTGGCGGGTTACACCCTATAATTAGATTTTCAGGCTCTCCAAGCCTCTTATAGGTGACTTCATCTATAACACAGTATCCCTTCTTAATGAAACCATACTTATCAAAGTATGTTGAAGCTTCTGTTTCAGCTTCTTCTTGAGTAGCCTCAGAATTTTTCTTAAGATATTGTTTAATAAAGTACTTCTTATATCCACCAAGTTCACCCATATCGGCTACTAGTGCAGGAAGAGAACCATTAATTTCCTCGTGTTGTAGTGTATTCTGAATCCTTTTACTTAATACATTCTGTTTAAAATATTCAATAGAAGTTAAGACAGAACTAAATTTAGAGTCTTTCTTAATTTCCGACTGAATCCATTGTTGCTCAAATGACTCAAACAAGTCTTCTTGGTCTTTCATAAACTTAATTAGACCTTGTTTCACAAAGTCAAGACTGTCTAATTTATCAAGAGTTTGAGTTTTAAGTATATTAACGTGTCCTTTAAGATGCTTCTGTAAAATCTGTCTCATCTCTGGTGACATATAAGAGCTAAGCATCGTAGTTACAAAACTACTCATAAGGCCTTTAGACTCAGTTTTAACTTCTCCGTGAGAAGATTGAAATGCATCTTGTCTCATGTCATACTTGTATACTTGACTATCTTTAACTGGAACTTTCTTAATAGAACCATCTTCTTGTTTTTCTCCAAGAATTGTATTCCAAGTTATACTTTCTTGACCATATTTAATTTTTCTTGCAGAAGAAACAACTATTTTTCCTATATTGTTCCAACGCATCCATTCGTGTATTGGTGAAAAATTAAAAGCTTTCTGGTCTGCACATTTAAGTAATTGTTCACCTACTCCAAAAGTCTTATACTTATTTAATCGTCCCCACTTATCGTAAGGGACTCCATTCATAAGGTTTTCAAAATCATGAACTTCAGGAAGACTGAAGATAGCACCGTCTCCAATCAATTCCGGTTTATTCCAGTCCCCTAAAGTTTCTTTTAAGTACTTAAGTAATTCGGGATTTAAAGTTTTAGCATCTAATTGAACAGTTTTTACTATAACTTTATTCCCATCGAGATACATTGGAGCTCTTTCATTAGTACCTATATGTTTCTTTAAGTCGGGAGTGATTAAATTATTAGGAGCTTTACCAGCTAAATTAGCCATTCTTTTTAAGAGAGCTGCTTGGCTAATTGGTTCATAATTATCGTTGGGATTAAATGCGGTTCCCCAAAACTTATTAAAGATAGCTGTTGAAATTTTGACCCCATCAAAAATATTTTGTTTAGTGTCTAAGATTTGAGCAATTTCTTCATTCGATAAAATAGATTGAACTTTAACAAGTAAAACTTCGTTCTTATTAGGCATAAGAGCGAATCCTTTCTTATATACTTCTTCCATAACATCTCTCATCTTATACTCAACATAACTATATTCGCCTAATGCTTTCGCAGCCTCTGCTCTATCTTTGTTAATTTTATCAATAAAGTCATTGTAGTTTTTTAGCTCGTGAATTTCAATTTTCTTTTGTTGCTCTTTCGGTTTACCTTTATTAATAACTTCATTAACTTGTTCAGCAATTAATTCATAAAATCTTTTATCGTAAATAACAGATGATTGTTTTCTAATACCTGTTGGATAAACTTTTTCGTGATTTACTAATTGAATTTTTCCAGAATGATTAATTTCCAGAGTAGCAATTTTATGTACTCTTTTATTCTTCATAGAGTAAAACACATTCTCTAAGAAAGAGAAAGCATTTTCTTTTGTTTCTTTCTCTAAAGCAATATCTTGATACTTGTCTTTAAATATTTGAAGCGCTCTTTCGTCTATTCCAAGATTATCAGTAGCTTCTTTTTCTTGATTCCGAGCCATCTTATATATATCGAGCATATCAGCATACATCTTATCAGCAGATTCGTATATTTGTTTACCGTCTTTATTAACAAATTCAGAAGTAATTTGAGAAGTAGACATCCCGCTCCAAATTTCATCGTCATCTGTTTCGTCCATAGCCTCAAATTTAGAATCAACTCCAGAAGTTTGGTCATAGGTTCTCGGAACAGAATCAGATAAGACTGTTTCAATAGGAGCAGTAAGTTCTAATAAATTAGATTGCTGAGTTTGCTCTTTTATTTCTTGAATAGTTTGATTCGCTTGCTCAACAGGAAAGTTCTTATCAACATGTTCAGAAACTGCTACTATTATATTATTAAGAGCAGATTCAGAAAATTCGTTACCTTTAAGTCCTAATATTTTACCTAAGTAAGTCCAAACAGCGTTAACGAATTCTCTCCAAGCAGTTTTACCAGTCTTGCCTACTTGAATTTTAGCAAGTTGACCTTGAAAGTCTTTATCAGAAAAAGCATACCCTACAAATTCTACAAGTTTCTGCTCATCACTTCCCATACCTGATATGTTATCAGGTAAAGTCATTTGACCTTTTACAGTGTCATATATATTTTGAATTTTACCTTTAAACTCATTATCTAAATATATACCATTTATTGTAAATCTATGAGTTACTTCGTGAATAACCGATTCATACTTATCTTCTCCAGAAATATTCTTATTTATTCGTATTTCTTTCGTTTGAGGGTCTATATCTCCGAATACATCTAATGTAGTAAATGTTAGCTTTTCATTAACTCTTCCTTTGTAAGCATTTGCTAATGTTCTTAACATAGGATTACTTGAAAAAGTATTGACTTCGTCAAGAGATTCGTTGATAGATTTAACTTCATCAGATTGTGGAGTAGTTAATTCATTAATAAATCTACTTTTAAATTCTCGTTCATTTGATATATCTTTTCCTTGTTCATTTCTAAAAGTCCATCCTTTAGGAGCTAAAATAGTGGTAGGTATTCCTAGTCTTTGACTAGCCTTAGCTCCAGCTTCATCAAAACCTGTTTGTCCACCTGTTCTAATGCTTTCAATTTTAGTTTTTAAATTTGGACTTTCTAAGACTCTTTTTAATAATTGGTAAGTAAACTCATCAACTTGAGATTGAGAGTACTTACCTTTCATAGTATATATTCCATTACCAGCAATATTTAAAGATTTAGCATGAACAGAATTTAATGAATCTACAATCTTATTAACTCGTTCATCAGTAACTTCAAGTACATTTGCGTCAATTGGTATATATTTCTTATTTTGACTTATAACTGATGACTTAGTAAGCTTTTCGCCAGCTGAATTAAAATCAGTAGCTAATGCAATTGTTGCATCCGCTGACGCGTTTTTAATAGTTCTATTTCGATAACCAGTAGTTTGTTCTTCTTGAAAATCTAATTTATTTGGAGCTTGTTGATTAGACTCATTAACTATTTCAGTTAATGCTCTTGCTTGGTTTATTTCAGTCTTTGCAAATTTATCAGTAAGCGTTTTAGTCTGAACAATTTGCTTTAACTCGTTAAATAAATCAGGATTTTCATTTAAATATGTTTTCCAAAGTTCTTTATATTTCTGATATTGTTCTTCTTTACTAATAGAAACTATTGGCGGCTTTCCTTTCCCTAGTTTCCAATCATTTCCCTTGCTTCTATATCCTTTAATGTCTAATTGGTAAGCCTCTTCAATAGTCCTACCATCTTCCAACTTAGCAACTAATGCGCTAAATCTTTTATCTCCTTGAGTCGAAACTTCATAATTTTCTTTTAGGGCTTCTTTGTTATAAAAATAGTTTTCTTTTGACTTATAAAAATCTTTAATAATCCTACTTCCATAATCACCATATTCAGATTGTTCATCTAACAAAGGAAGAATAGATGATTCACCAACTGAATTTCTTTCGTGAAAGTTACCTTTATTGTCAACATACCCAGGAGTTCCACCTACAAGAGGGTTTAAGTCATATCTAATTATGTCATCATCACTATATTCAAGTTTAATACCTAACTCAGGATGGTGAACTATATAATTTTCTAATAGCTCATTATGAGTCCATGATGGATTACCTTCGAGAACTTCTCCTGAAGGTAATTTATAAGCTAACGAACGTAAAATTAAATCGTTATCAGAAGCGTTTCTTATTAAAATAGCTTCTCTATTTCTTTCATAATCATCAATTGACATTTGCCGTAACTCCTCAACAAGGTCTTCATAACGTTTCTCAAGCTGTTTCTTATCTAACTCTTTAAGATTTTTTCTATTCTTTTGCTCAGCAACAGTTTGTGGAACATATCTTTTTTCTATTTCATCAATAGACTCTCTATCTACATCTCCAACTACAGTTCCTCCTAATTCAGATGAACTTATATAATCATTATGCTTACTGATTATATATTTAGCATATTGCTCTAATTGGTCAGGAGTCATATCTCTTATTTGTTCTTTAGAAGGACGAGATATTTTGTAATCAAAGTTATTATCGAATAAGTAAGAAAAGTTTGGATTAAATATTACATCTTTAATTAAAGTAGACTTTTTAGACTTGTCATTAGCGATATTAATAGCTTCATTAAGTTTATCTACTAATTCTTTTTGATTTTCTGATGTAACTTTAGAACCTCTTAAATTCTTTAAAATGTCTAATGAAGTTTGAGCAGAAGATGTTTTAGCATATAAATATGCCTTATCTACTAACTCATTAAAGTTGTCAGAATACTCTTTATTAGACTTCATTTCTTGAACAACTTGTTTCATTCCAATAGAACCACTCATCAACATACCAGAAAGAAATCCAATAGCACCACCATCAAAGACACCTTGTAAAAGTTCTCTATTAGCGTCATAAATTTGTTGAGCAGATGCATTAGCTAGTAACTGTTGGAAAGTTTCTTGAAGGCCTTCTTCTGTTCCTTGAATAGAAGCATCTTTTAATGCTTTTTGCCATAAGAACTTTTGACCAGTAGATGCTGTAAGTTTTTCAAGGAAGGCTTGAATAGGTAAGGCTTCAGTCATTCCACCTATGAAGTTCAAAGCTCCAATCCATGTTGCTTGAGATTGAGAAGCTCCCATTTTAAGCGCTTTTAAATACTCATCAGGAAATTGAGTAAGACCACCAACTGCCGCTATTCTTCCACCTGTTGAAAAGATTTGAGACCACAAAGTTGAAGTAGGAATAGCAGCTTTAATAGGAGCAAGAATTTCACCACCTAATAAAAATCCAGCCATCGAGCCTTGTGCTTGAAATAACTGATGTAAGTAATTAGGGTCTTCTATTCCAACACCTAATTCTGATATATATTTTCCAAGTTTAAATGTAGGATTATCTTCAAGGTCGTAATTATTTCCAAACATCTTATCCCAAGCGTGACCTAAGATAGCAATAGATTGAAAACCACCGCCAAGCATCTGATTAAAACCTTTAAAAAATGCTCCAGGTGTATTCATTATTCTATCTAAAGCATCTTTATCTTCAGCAAATTTTGGTAAGTCTTTATGAGTAAATATAGGTAAAGCAGGATTTACTAATCCCCAAACATCTCCAGACTTTAAAAAATTATTAAAGACAGTAATCGCATCTGAAAAAGGCTGACTAATTTTTTCTTCAGTAGATAAAGGTTCTTTGTCATAACCTTTAGGAGCTACCTCAAGAAGTTGTTTATCTAATAAAGCAGATTGATTTTCAAGTTGTTGTTTATAGTTTGCTAAATTATTTAAATCTTCTTGAGACGAAGGATTGGACTTATTTAATTCTTGTATTTCGGAAAGAATTTTGTTTTTCTTAGCAGATAACTCAAGACCAGCTTCCCAACGTTTTCGTTGGTCTTTTAAGTCTTCAATTTCGTTATTAAACTCTTCGGGAGTTTTGGAATAGGTCGTACCTGGATATACTTTTAAACCAGTAGATTCATCAGTATAAGGTCTTCGATTTTGTTCAGATAAATGTCCAACTTCAGTTCGGGTAAATTCATCTACTGCACCTTCACCAAAGCTTCTTATCTTAGGGAGTTTTTCTGACGGTTTTACTTTAGGATTATCGTCATAAAGTTGTTTAGGTTCGTTTGACATGATTTATTTTTATTTAAGACTTGCCACTTTGGGCTCTTAATTACTTTGATTTAAACTTCTTTTTAAAACTTTTTAATTCGTCTTCAGCTTTCTTTAACTTCATTTTTAATTCTTCTTCTGCAATATAATCATCGTGAATAGTTGTTTCTTGTTTCTTGTAAAGTTTACCTTTTGGAGGTGGGTTTTTTGCATTACCATAATCTCCCGTATAATTTCCTTGTAAATCAACGATTGGTTGCCAATCAGGAGTAATATTGTTTGATATATTAACATTCCAATCAGGGTTATAAGCAACTTCTTCTTGTTGCCATTCGTTATTATCATCTTGATAAAATCTATACAAAATCGGACCAAATGCTTTAAGCATTGGCTTAGTCCTTTTTTCTGGCTTAGGAATAGTTTTCTTATAATCAAGGTAAGCATCAGTCACATTAGCTCTGTTCATATTCATCTTTGAAACTTTCTGTTTCTCTTCTGCGCTTAATAGGGAAACAAACGCATTATTCTGAGCTCTTTTATCAAGCTCTGCATTAAATGAAGTAAAAGCAGCTTCGAGACCTTTAGCTTCCTTATCAAATCCATTACCCTGTAACCACATATAATCGGGAAAAGTAGTTTGACTTACTTCAAAAGGACTCTTAGTAGTTCCGTCTTCGTTCTGAAAAATAAAAGTAGGGTCTTTGTACTTTTCAAGTATCTTCTCTTTGTAGTCAAGAATTTTGTTTTGATTAATTGTTTGACTAATAGCTACTAAGTTATCTCGAAGATTTCTACCTTGAACTAATAAATCTTGTTTAGTAATTGCCATATTAAACTAATTTAGTAAATCTATTTGTTTTTTCAATAAACTTAAAGTTCTTTTTTTTTAACAAAGGAGTCATCTTTTCTAATTTATTATCTGATATATAGCACTCTATTCTATCAGCATTTATTTGAATAACTTTGTTTTTCATTTGTTCCATTACATGTTCATATAACTTATCAGCAACATTACCGGAATTTGCACAGAGTGGCTCCACTATTGGAACATATTCAAACCCACTTACTCCAAGTATTTTACCAGTCTCATCAGTAGAGTAATAAAGACAAATACTATTAGGAGTAGGCATATTATATGTCTTTAAATATTGACAAATTTTTTGAAACTCCTCGTCTGTCTTAGCTTCCTTGATTACCATTGATACTTTCCTGTCGAAAGCCAATCAAATGGCTTGGTCGTGCCTTTAGTTAATCCATTAGTCCAAGCAGACTTCTTTGGAGCTTTAGGAAGAAAGTCTTTAGCAACTCCCCAATTTTGAATACCAGATGTCCCTGAATCTACTTTTAACGGGGGAGGCTCCCACAATGGGTTAGTAGCGTCGTAAACATCACTCATATGTCTTGGAGTAGTTGCCTTCTCTAAATCTTGCATATTATTAATACTATTATCAATACCTAAACCAGGGGAACCGCTCATATCCGTTTGAGTTGGAGTTGTACCTGAACCACCTCCACCAAACAACTTCCCTATACCTGATGCTACTCCAGGTACCCCAAGAATTCCAGTTGCAAGATTAGCTCCAAACCCTAAGTAATCAAGAAAGCCTGGCTTATTCATTTCGTATTGTTGTTTAGACCATGCTTGTTGATTATTAAAAGATGCCTTATGCTGAAGTTCATAATTATTATACTGGTCTTCAATAGCTGAAATCCTACGATTCTTTTCATTAGACACTTTCGCATAAGTATCAGCAGCTAATCGTCCTGCGTTACCTACTCCCTGAACTGCTCCAGCTTGAGCAGACTTATTAGATGCATCGGCAATAGCTGCGTCATAAACCCCTGTAGTTTTATCAATTGACCTCTGTTTCGCAGCTGCGTAGCCGGGGTCTTTATATTCGGCTTCTACGTATCCTTGTCCCATATTTTTTATTCTGATAAAATTATCCAATTTGCATTATCCGACATAATCGTTACTCTCGAATATTGCGTTGTTAATGATTTAGTAGTTACTCCGTCAATTGTCTGTGTTGATAATCCGTCCACTACTACTGTCCCTGATGCTGCACTGTTCTTAATTACATAAATCCTGCCTTGTTTTCCTACGGCTGTTGGCAAAAATGCAGTATCTCCGGCTGTTGTAAAATTGATACAATAGTCTTTTTCTCCAACTGTATAATTCGCTGTTTTACTTACATACTGCAATGCGAAACTTCCCGAATCCTGAAATGTTGAGTGTGGATTGATTGCTTCAATTCCAATCCTTGCAGTATCAGTGTAAATTCCTGTTCCGTAAATAGTCTTGCCTATATTCAATTGACGGCTTGAGGATGAATCTGTTGTGTATACAGTATCTCCAATTAAGATATTAAAACTGCCTGTCTGAATCCTTCGAGCCGTAGTAAACGCAACTGTCCCATAAATATCTGAACTTTGATTTCCTATCATAATATTCCCATATCCTGTTGTTAATGAATAAAGAGAAGCAATCCCGATTGCAATATTTCTATTGGCTCCTGTTTTTAAAGAATACAGAGAACTCGAACCTATACCTATATTTACATGACATACACTCTGTCCATTTACTCCTGTTAATACATTTGAACCTATACCTGTATTAAAAGAAGAACTTGTTCCTAAATACAAAGCCGATTGTCCCCCTATTGTAGTATTACTTGAACCTGTTGTTAATGCTGATAAAGAAAAAGCACCCATTGGAAAATTATTTCCTCCCGTTGTGATAGCTGTTCCCGCATTATAACCAAATGCACAATTATAATATCCTGTTGTCAAACTTGACAAAGTTCCGAATCCTAATGAAGTATTGTAACTACACAAGAATTTATATGTAGGCATCGCCACATTAGAATTATTCATAGTGAAATTACCAGAGTTCATTCCAACGAAAGTATTGTATCCTGACGATGAATCTGGATGAAAAGTGCTGATAAATCTTGTATTGCCTTTAAAAATGCTTCCATAAGGATTATTAAATGTTGTATCAGGTAAATAAACATTCCCCCTATTGTCAATCCGAACTCGTGGACTATCCGCTGTTGCTATAACTAACCCGTAATCATCAGTAACTTTAATCGTGTCGTTTCCGCCAGAAGTCAGATAAATACTTTTGAAAGTATTTTTGTAACCTGTGAATATATTTAATCTATTGAGCCTTGGAAGAGATGAGGTATCGAGAGACAATGAAGTAGAAAGAACTCCATTTAGATAATATGCACTAGAATTAATTCTTGTGGGAACGTATAATGAATCTACTACCTGTACTCTTTTAAAATAACCACTTTGCGAATAACTTATATTCAAAAGTAAGTTAAAAAGTATAAAACTAAAAATTAGTGTCCGGGACATCTCCTACTCCTATTATAGTTATTGGTATTGGTTTATTTGAAATTACGTAACCGCCAATATTAGTACCTGTATATGTAACAGTTCCGCCTGTATTTTTAATGTAGCACACTCCATAAAATGCACAATTTATAAACTCAAGGTCAGCTACATTATAATTAAAATATATATTATTAAAAGTTCTACCTGAAAATGAATTAGGTGTTGTATAAGTAATTACTGAATCTTCGCCTGTGTGATTAGCCCTGTTTAAGTAGTATGAACCTGCAAATCCTTCAAGCATGTCTGAATCAGATGATTCTACTAATGGAACAGTACCCATTTTAAAAGAATCCAGATAGAATATATCATCACCTATTTTAATTAAAAGCCTACGTTCATCTCTATTTTGTCCAAAATTACTACTGTATACCTGATTCTTCTTCATTTGATTCTTAATAACCTTTTCTATACCAGAAGGAATAGTACCGTCAGCTCCTAATTTTACTGTAGGATTAGAAGTTTCAAGCTTCCAAACCTTATGTGAAAGTTCAGACTGCTTATTTTCTAAGAGTTGAGAGTCTGAATCAGTTGTCTTGGTTGGAATGTTGCCCATATTATAAATGAATTAATATTAAATGTTGTAATATTTTGTACCGCTCCAGAACTATTTACATTCTCTAATCTAATCTTAAGCTGGTCTGCCTCTCCATTTAGACTTAAAAGCTCATTAAATACTTTATTATCAGCAGTTGTTCCAGTTCCTAAGTATTTTACTTCGTCAGACCTACCATTTCTTGAAATGGTTAGCTTAAGAGACTTATTGGATGCTGAAAAAATATCGTAATGAAGTGTAAATGCATAAATTAACATATCAAGAATCTTATCTCCGTAAGGAAGGTACGGAGTTGAAAGAACCCACTGACAATATTCCGTACCTCCATTTACGTTTTTATATGACGTTACAGATTCGTCAATCTTAAGTATATTATACGCAGTATTACTAAGAACACTTGCGAACTCAACACCTTTGCTTGAGTTTTCTCTTATCTTTTTAATTGCTAATCCAGTATCAGTAACAATTGTATTGTAATTATAAGTTGTCCAAGCATCATACTTAAATGAATAAACCATCATCGTATTAACTTGAGTATTGTCTGAGTTTAGATTAGCTAAATAGAGTTCATCATACATACCATAATAAGCACAATTAATAATGCCATTAGGATATAAAGCTTTATAAAAGTTAAGTCGTCCATTGTCTGCTCTTAATATTACTTTTGCACCTCTTGAATTAATTAAATAAACTGAATCTTCGACAGGAAGAACTATTCCATGTGGAGTAACACAGATACTATCGGCATAGTTTGCTCCTCTTCCAACTTGCGTTTTGGTTACTCTAAATCTAAGCTCATCTTCAGTATTAACATCAATAACAAAACAATTTAATTTCTTAATTGCTAATATTCTACCTTCAAACGTTTTAAGGTCAACTAAGATGTCCTTATCACCAACAAATACGTTTAATAAATTTGATTTAGAAAAAGTATCATATGCTGAAACTCCAGCTCTTAAAGTATTATACATAACATTATCATCAGTTTCAAAAACTTCAATTTCTACTGAGTTTTTGCAACCTGAAATAAAGAGTCTACCATTAGTTTCGCCTACAAATGTTCCGCGAGTGTAGTTCATAGTCGTATCTTCGTCAATGTATCTATTACAGGAAGAAATAAATGTCATTCCTTGAGTTCCAGTAGGGGCAAAATATCCTATTCTTGTATACCAGAATCCTGAAGTTGTATCTAAGGTATACGCATATGAACCATTTGTACTATTAACTGCATATTGGAAATTATTTGTTTCACCATTAATATCTTTAATGAGAGTATCAGTAGAAGCATTTAAAGATTGTGGTAACCTATTGACTTCAATATGTTTATCCCATTGAAAATACGGATATATTGAAATTTCTCCAATAGCTATTCCTTCGTCCGATTCAAGAACTTTAGCATATAATCCAATACGAGTTATTTTTCTTGAAAACCACGAGTTAAATGATAATTGTTGAGAATTTCCTCCAGTTGCTCCTTTATACATAATTCCCATTCCTACAATTATTTCATTTCTGTTATCAAGAGTAACTGTAGTTATAAATGAATAATAGTTGTCTATTGTAGTCGCAGGGTTTATGTCAATTTGGTCGACTCGAGTTCCTAAAAATGAATTAAGAGCCGTATGATTAACAATGTTTTGATTTGCCCCTGTATAAGTATTCGTTGCAACTACATAACTTTTATATAAAACTTGAATAGGCTGCTGAAAATCAAGCCAAAATCCATCGTATTTTATTGGAATATTTTCTGCAAAATATGTTCTTTTATATATCATATCAAGAACAAGTGGTCTCAAGTCCTTACCACAAGGCATTCTTAATTGATTTTGATGATATATAAACTGGGTTGGTTTACCTTTAAAGGTGGTTCCTACGTTTGAATATCCTACTCTTTCACTTGGTGAATCGGGGATGTCAGCATTGTAAAAATATAATACAGGAAATTTATAAATTCTGATTATATGTCCTGTTGTCCAAGTAGCCATGCTCATTTTTGTAGTAAACAAATGAGTTCCTGCTGAGTAAGCATAATCACTAATAAAATTATATTTAGTAGAATCAGTATCATCTAAATTTAAATTAACTACAAAGTAACCATTAAAATAATCATTTGTAGTAGATAAGTTAGCAAAAGTTGTAAAAGTAAAAGCACTTGCCTTAGTATACGCATTGTTAGTAGTATTAATATATGACTCTGTAAGCTCTAACCATTCGTTAATCCAAGAGTTAGCAGTCTTATTAGGATTGTTATTAGAGTAATCAGTAGCAGGATTAAAATATGGATTGATATAAAGTTTAATTTCACCAGTAGATGAATGCTCAAATACTAATATAGTACATTCCTTCTCATCTCTATCAACTGAAAACTTGTAGAAATCAACTAATCTAAAGCTAGTCCCAGGATTAGGTAAATTAGCAATACTTAAATCTGTCCCGTTCAAGGTTGCATAGGAAAGTCCACCACTCTGTACGAGCGAACCTTCCTTTTTGAACGGGCTCAAGTTTGTAGTAAGAGATAGATATGGCATACCAATATCTTCAACGTCGACGAATTCTTTATCAATTTCGTTCTTGAAGTTCTTATGTACTATCGGTTTTAAATTACTACCTGCCATATGTTTCTTGATAAGGATTGTAAGCTTTAATAACTGGTGGTTCTATGCTCGAATTAATAAGAGTTTTGATATCCCAAATTACTTCATCTTCTGTTGCGATAAGTTTAGATTGTAACATTTGCATATAAACTTTAGCTTGTTCAGGGAATCTAATTGCAAGTACTTGATAAAGATATTTAACTACTAAATCGGGTAGTCCATTTAAATAAGCATCTGGAGCTGGTATTATAGTTTCAGTATCAAAGTACCCGGGTTGTAAAGAACCTTGAAAAGTTAAACAGAACATATAAGGAAGAGTTGAACATACATATAGTTTATCTCCAGCTTCCCAAATAGGAAATAAATCTATTCCGTCTGCTGTAAAATTAGTAGTTGTTGTTCCTGTTGCTGTACTAACCACTCGATAAGAATAGTAAGGAGCTTTCTCAAGATTAATAACATACATCTCTGAGTCTATTGTACCCGAACTTAAAACTATTGTGTTTGTATCAGTTGCACTTAATATTGAATTATAAGCTCCTACTGCGGATACAGACTCTGTAATATTAGTATTCATTACTATATAATTCAGATTAGCAACATGTCTAAAAGCAGCTGCGAATGTATCTACATAGTAATCTTGTTCTAATATGTTCTCTAAAAACTTATTTGGAAACTTAGAAATTTGTCCATCACTTCTTACAATAAACATGCTCTTAGGAGAATTAATAACAAATTTAGACTTAGTAAAGTTACTAAGGTCAACTAAATACTGAGTAGTATTCTCAACTAATGGTATGAATATCGTTTTTTCAATAATTCTGCATTTTGAATTAATGGTATTAAGTGCAGACTCAAGAGCAGATTTAACAAACTTATCAAAAGGAAAAAGTGTTTCCCTAACAGCTGGGTTAAAATCATAGTTAATTAAAGGCTTAACTGATTCTATTACATTATCAATAGTCATCTCTTTCGGACTTTTTAATTTTAAAATAAATGAACACTAAAAAAATAGCATCAAAAATAATTAAAGCTACTAGTACTTGATTAGTTGTCATAGTTGTTCAGTTAAAGAATTATTTTGATTAGTTATTGGAGCTGATTGAACTTTGTATTGATTCATTAATTGGTTAAAATAAAATGCTTCTAAGTTAGTGTCATTAGAATCTGCTTTAGCTAACATAACCATACCATCAACTAAAAGTTTTCCGTAGTTAGAAGGCCAAATATCAACATAAGTTGTGGCATGGTCAGTTAGTTGGATTCGAGGAACTGACTTTACGTAACTAAACGTTATCCTATTCTTAGTTGAAGGCAGAATCTTAATCTTTCCATCTCTTAAGTAAAAGCCAGGATAGTCAGTTGATATTGCTCGAATTCCAACTGAATTAATACATAGCTCTAAAACTCCATCAGGAATTAAATAAGCTGGTTTTTTAACTGGAGTTGCTCCGTCTGTCCACACTGTAATTGGTTCTATAATTCTTTCAATTGACTCAGTAACAGCATATTCGCCTGAACCTGCAGTAACTGATGTAGTTACAAAGAAGTTAGGAAACATTTTCATAGCCTCTCCCTTAGAATAACGCTCAATAGCTCTGAATAACGACTGACCACTAAACTGATAATAGTCATATATTTGAGGAAATGTATACTTTGTCATTCCAGTGATAGCGTCAGGTACATTTCCAGTGTATGTGATTGTGAAATTGCCTTGACCTACTCTTCGTAAGAACTGTTCAACGTGTGTTTTAAATAAAGGAGTTGCCATTAGTTTTGTTTATCTTGAAATTTAAGATGCAATATATTTTCAGTAGTTTCAGTTAAAAACTGATTACCAGCTTTATTATTTTGTAAACTTCTACTTCCAAAATAGTTTCTTCTTATTGAGGGAAATTGTAAATATAAATACTTAACTCTTGACCCCTCTGCTGCATCGCTAACACTATTAGTAGCCTTGCACTCAATAGGGGTACAAAGTGGATATTTTGTATTAACGGATGTAAATGGGTCATCATAAGTTTTTGAAATACTATTGTTACTAGTAGTATTAAACATAACTAATGTTGAGTGTTGACCTGGTGACGGGTCGTCAGATGTGTAAGTTATAAACTTATTTCCTCTTTTAAAAAGAACAACCCTAAATCTTGAGCTACTATAAGGACCAGAAACCGCAACTCTATCGTATTGACCAGCTCCCATTATAAAATTTGAGGAGTTAGGGTTTGACGAATTTTCGTTTTGAATAACCATACTTTTATAGTTTAGGGTTTATTAAATCTTCGACAACAGCATATACTTCACCATAATCATTTTTATCCCCAACTGTATTAACTAAGCTTTTAGTAGAAACAAAAATTAAATAATCCACAAGCATTATTTGTCCCCCACCATTAGGTACTCCTACAGAATCAAAGACTTGACCAGCAATTGTAAATCTTTTATTATCAGGGTCGTGTGTGTAGGTTGTAACTATAAATCGACCATCATCATTTAAATTAGGGGCCGCTC